>Ga0316205_10002518_pt1 | contig 18950 bp, 20 predicted proteins | sample 3monthpyrite_MG_FD_204941 | JGI IMG/M metagenome (GOLD analysis project Ga0316205, IMG submission 204941) | Microbial mat bacterial communities from mineral coupon in-situ incubated in ocean water Damariscotta River, Maine, United States -... | ecosystem: Environmental > Aquatic > Marine >... | reverse complement strand
ACTGGCTGCTCAGATCTTCGAGCGTGATCGTCTTTTCGCTGAGGCGGCGTTGGGTCAAAATATCCTTTTCGCGGTCATTCAGCACATCCATCGCCTCGGCCAGCAATTCACGGCGCGCTTCCAGCTCATCGCGGGCCTCGTAATCGCCCGCCTGATCAGCATCTTCGTCTTCCAGCCAGTCCTGCCATTGCATGGACCCGCCATCTTCACTGCCCACCGTGGCATTGAGCGAGGCATCACCACCAGACATGCGGCGGTTCATCGAGATCACTTCTTTCTCTGTCACCCCTAGGTCGGTGGCGATACGCTTGACGTTGTCGGGGTGCATATCCCCCTCTTCCAACGCGCCGATACGGGCCTTGGCCTTGCGCAGATTGAAGAACAGCTTCTTCTGCGCCGAGGTCGTACCAAGCTTCACCATCGACCAGCTGCGCAGGATATATTCCTGAATGCTGGCGCGGATCCACCACATTGCATAGGTGGCCAGACGAAAGCCCTTCTCGGGATCAAAGCGTTTGACGGCTTGCATCAGTCCCACATTGGCCTCGGAAATCACCTCGGCCTGGGGCAGGCCATAACCGCGATAACCCATAGCGATCTTGGCCGCCAGGCGCAGGTGCGACGTCACCATCCTGTGCGCAGCCTCGGTGTCTTCTTTTTCGACCCAGGCCTTGGCCAGCATATATTCCTCTTCCGGCTCCAGAAGCGGGAATTTACGGATTTGCTGCATATAGCGGTTCAAACCGCCCTCCGGCGTCGGTGCCGGCAAATTCTTGTAGTTACTCATAGGGCTGCCCCTCCCAATGTTTAAGGCGTTAACATGTATATAGGTGAGCGTTAACGGCCCTTCAAGGTGTACCGATTAGTTTAGTTAAGCGAAGATGACCATAAAGTCCTTACATTAAAGCTTTGTGACAAGGGGTTCACGCAACTGTGCGGGGTGTTTCAGCCGCGCAAATCGGTAATCAGGGCAGTCATATCGTCCGGCATCGGCGCTTCAAAGCGGATCATTTCGCCACTGCCGGGAAGTTCAAACCCCAACACGGCAGCATGAAGCGCCTGTCGGGGGAACCCGGCAGCGGTCTCGATCCCTTGTGGCGGTACAGCCTTCATCGGCAATTTACGCCGCCCGCCATAGACCGGATCACCGATCAGCCCATGACCCGCATGTGCCATATGCACCCGGATCTGGTGTGTGCGCCCGGTTTCCAGCCAACACTCCAACAGCGCGGCACTGCCGGGCCTGCCAAAGGCCTCGACCACCCGCGCACGGGTCACCGCATGACGGCCACCCTGAAACAGCACCGCTTGTTTTTGGCGGTCCGTCTTGTGGCGCGCCAATTGCGTGGTAATGCACAGGATATTGCCCGGCTCAAAGCTGATCCCGCGCAATCCACGCAATCGCGGATCATTGCCATCGGGCACACCGTACACCACCGCATGATACTGCCGCTCGACACTATGCGCCTCAAACTGCGCGGCCAACCCATGATGCGCGCGATCCGTCTTGGCAACCACCAGCAAGCCACTGGTGTCCTTGTCAATCCGATGCACGATACCGGGCCGTTTGGACCCGCCAACACCAGACAGGCTGTCCCCACAGTGATGCAGCAACGCGTTGACCAGCGTACCGCCGGGCGTGCCGGGTGCGGGATGCACCACCATGCCTGCCGCCTTGTTCACCACGATCAGGTCATCATCCTCAAAGACCACCTCGATACTGATGTTTTCGGGGCCGATATGGGTTTCCTGTGCTGCGGGAACGGCAATCTCGATCAGGTCGTCTTCGGCCAGTTTGGCCTTGGCATCGGTGGTCACCGCACCATTGACCTGCACCGCCCCATTGGCAATCAACCGCGCCAACCGGGTACGCGACAGGTTTGCCTGCTCTGGCACATCCCGCGAAAGCGCCTTATCAAGACGCGGCGGCGGGGCGGCCCGGATGCGGAACGACAAGATGGACCCAGTGATGTCTGACAATTTAAATCCTCAACCGGTTGATGCGGGTCTGGTGAAATACCTGCGCCTGTTGGTGACCATTCTGACCGTCACCATGATCGTTGGGTTTCTAGTGATCGTGTTTCTGTTTGTCACGAAATTCTCCGAAGCTTTCGGCCCCGAACTGCCGAATGAAATCACCCTGCCCGATGGCACCGAGGCCACCGCCTTTACCCAGGGCGACACCTGGTTTGCGATCGTCACCAAGGATCAGAAGATCCTGATTTTTGATCGCGACGGCGGTACATTGCGCAAAACAATCTCGATCAACGACTAGGTCCACATCGGACTCAATTTTGTGATTTTCCCTCTCCGTGTTAGGGTGACGTAGCGTCAATTATTTGTTGATGTCACTGGGGAAGGAAAAAGCATGTGTTTCAACCAAAAGACCGGGGCTTTGGCCCTGCTGTTGTCCAGTGTGTGTGCCACAAGTTCGTTTGCTCAAGTCGGAATTGGAATCGGAAGCTATGAAGATCTGAACTTTGGATGGAGTCAGAATGATCCGGGCACGACCCGGGAGCCGATCTCAGATTTTACCGGCGGGCCTGACAACGGGCTGACATTTAATCCAAGGATCGTGGCCGATAACAACGTGCTCCTTGGCTCTGCAGATGCCGATTCGCCCGACGGCGATTTCGATGGCTTAGAGGGCACTTCCAACGCCGAGATATTCATGTTGCCGTCGATCACGCTCGACAACGGTATCACGATCGGAGCAAATCTCGAGGTCGAAGGCTTCGGGTCGAGTACCGCGGGCGCGGAGGCGGAATTGGACGAGGCCAATGTGTTCGTGAGGGGCAGCTTCGGCACGATTCGTCTTGGGGAGGAGGACGACTACACCACCACCAACATACGCTTGCCGGATAACTCAGGGTTTAGTGCCTGTGGCAATCGGCAAAGCGACGGCGTGCGATATTTTACGCCCAGGTTTTTCGGCTTTTCCGCCTCAACTGGATATGTGACGGACATATCTGATCGTCACCGGGGTGCCTTGGCCAGCGATATTGGCGGTGTGTTTATCAATCCCGCTGTCGATTTTGAATACAGGCTTGATGGGTTTGAATACGATCTAAGTGCGGGTTTCTGCGTCGACACCGGTCGCATTCTGCCAACACAGTTCAGTGTGGGGCTGGAAGGCAGCAACCTGTCCGGGACCGGGGAAGTGGCCAATTTGAATTTCCCCAACCTCGGGGTGACTGGTGTGGGCGGCATACCCGGTGTGCTGGTCAACTCGCCAACTGATGTGCAATGGGGTCTGCTGGATGTCGAGCGCGCCAGCCACCTTCTGGCTCTCAACTTTTCGCAACCCCTCCGGATCAACGCCAACGGTGTCGTCGAGGAACTGGTGGCCACCCCCTCGGGATCGTTTTGGCGGCCAAGCGGCCCCTCTATTGGTATCCTCAGTCTTGTGGGCGGCGTGCGCCTTGGACAGGATTATCAAACCGAGCGGGTCAACATCATGGCAGATACCCCTGCTTTCGGGGGCAACTCGGGCTGGATGGCCGACAGTCAGACGCGCTTCAGGACAAATCGCTATGGTGCCTATGTCGGCCTCAGCGGCAGCCGCATATTTCCCGGACTCAATGGCGCAACCAACACGCTACGGCTAACCGGGACACTGGGATATGATTATTATGATATCTCTGTGCGCGACTCAGTCAACGGCATGGGTTTGGGCTTGGGGACGTTCTACAACAACACCATGACCCATTCCTACGATGATGGCCTGCTCAGCGCGACCTTGACCGGATCTTACAACTGGACGCGCGACAATCAGACGTTCGGGTTGTCTGTTGGCGTCGATTATGGCGGTGCGGCGGAATACAATTACAACCGCCCCGATTCCAACCTGCTTGGGGCGTTGAACCCAACCCTGAGCCTCAAACGAGGCCTGCAGGCCAACATCGGCGCAAACTGGGGGATAAAATGGTAAGCTGATCATGTCGGGGGGATGATGGTACCGCCTCCCCGGCTTGAACGGGGGACCTCTGGATCCACAATCCAGCGCTCTAACCAACTGAGCTAAGGCGGCACTGACGGCTGAATTAGCTTTTGCGCTGCGAGATTGCAAGCCTGTTAAAGCGTTTCGAGGAAAACCTGAATCACAGCCTTTCGTGAAACGCGCGCGACATAACAGTGTTGCGCGCGTTTCACCTTAAGTGAGTGCCTCAAGTTCAAGGCGAAACGCTTTAAAGCGTGAATTCCCAAGTTTGCTCAACCATGTCCAGCCCAAAGACCCGGGCGGGTTTAGAGGAGACAAGGGTGAAGCCCGCCCGGCGATAAAGCTGGCAGGCTGCGACGTGACGCTCATATGTCGACACCTGCATGGTCTGATATCCGGCATCACGGGCAAATGTCAGCGCCACGTTCAACAAGCGGTGGCCCAACCCCCTGCCCCGCAATGCCGGGATCAACAGGAATAGACGCAGCTTGGCCGTGTCGGTCGTCAGGCGGGTGCAAAACAGTGACCCGGCCGGTTCGCCCGCAAACTCCACCACCCAGCCGCATTCATTTTTGGGGTCGTGATCGGCCATGAACCCTTGCAAGACTGTTGTCACCAAAGGCTCGAAACTGTCATCAAAGCCCTCGTCACGGCGATAAAGCGCGCCGTGCGTCCGGGCGATCCAAACCATGTCATCCGGCCCGGCCAACCGGATCAGGATATCCGCCAAGGGCGTGTTGTCATCCGGCATACTTGAGATGCTGTATGGTGCTGAACCCCTCAAACCGGGGGGTACCATCATAGAGTTTGCGGGTGGTGCCCGCCTTGGAATGGGCATCGCGGAACTGCTGCGATTTGGTCCAGGCGATAAACATGTCCTCGCTTTCCCAGATCGTGTGCGAGGCATAAAGACGTTTGCCATCCTCTTCGAGGCCTTTGAGCATGTGAAATTCGACAAAGCCGTCCATGTCCTTGAGGTGGCTGTCGCGTCCCAGCCAGAGCGCTTCAAACTCGGCGGCGTTTTCAAGCGAAACGGCAAAACGGTTCATGGCACGATACATCAGGTGCCTTTCTTTGGTGCGAAAGCGGTTTTCCAAGAAACCCAAGGGCTGGCGCATCCGGCGCTGGCGCACATATGGTAGCTTCTTCTGAATGGGATGCAATCACCTCTCGGCTTGCCAAAAGACATCGAACCCGCTAGGCCCAAGACGGATTTTCGGAGGCGATCATGGGCATCAACAGCGAAAGCAATATCGAGGCCAACCTGCAAATTGGGCCCACAGATCAGGGTATGGTGCGCCTGTACATCGAGGCGCAAAACCTTGAAATCCCGATGGATTTTGACCCCGAAGAAGCGCGTGAGATTGCCGAGGAACTTCTGGCAGCCGCCAAAGCCGCCGAGCTTAAAGCCCCGTAAACCCCGGATCGCGCAGGGCCCGCAGGCGCAGGGCCGCGTAACGTGCAAACCGACGCGTCAGCGCCGTGCGGCGCGCGGCAGGCAATTTGATCTCGGGGGCCATCCGAATGATTTCGGCATTATAGGCATCGGCGATGATCAGCCCCGTGCCCTCGGGCAGTAAATCAGTCGGGAAATCATCATCCACAGCCCAGAAATAGCGGTCGCACCACTCCAGGTAACCTTCCCACTTGGCATCTGCGCTGAAATCCGCGCGCGAGGATTTGCACTCGATTACCCAGATTTCACCCTTCGGCCCAAGCGCCATCACATCGACACGCTTGCCCCGTTCGGGGGTGAATTCCTCAATGGAAACAAAATCATATCCTTGCAACGCCCGGCACACACCACGCGCCAAAAGCTGGCCGGGCTGCAAAGGAAGGTCCGTAATCTGGTCCATCCAACAATTATGAACAAAAGATGAACATATGCAAGCCCTTGTCGAAGCGGGGCAAGCGGCTTAGGTAGGGCAGTGGCGGGTTCTGCCCTTCTCGTTCACGGTTGCATTCCGGTGGCCTTAAACAATTCCGAGGGAGCTGGCTCTGTCCTGGCCCTGGCCTGGTTACCTGGTGCCCACCTGTACATACAGGTCCTCGGGAATGAGATAACCCAACGGTTGCGTGCGGTCCCGCCACATTATCCCAGTGCCCACAGACGCATAAGGCCTTTTCATATTACAGCAAGGCCCAATCACGTCTAAACGCAGAGAAAAATCAGTTCTTATGCCAGAACGGGCGCGCACCCTCATCGGCACGCACCGGGATCGTAGCGTGTTCACGCTTCATCACCCGCTCGCGCAGACCGCCCCCGGGGCTGTCATCATCATCGTCGTCTTTCATCCGCATCACGGCGATGCCGAACTGTACACCTGCAAAAATGACACCGTTGGAAATCCACAGCACCAGCAGGGCAAGCCAGCCTTTGTCAGAGGTCGAGATAAGGTGCCACAGATTGGCGATGTTGAACCACAAAAGCATCCCCACAAAGACTGCGGCCAAGCCAAAGCCGATTGCGCAGTTCACGATGTAAAGGCGGATAAGCTTGGGCATGGGGCGATTCCCTTTGCGGCATAACTTTCCCAAGTTTAGCACAGCCATCAATCCGGGCAAGGGGATGGGCAAAGAATGGCCGGGGCAACGCCCGACCATCAGGCTCCTAATTGTCAGAGAAACGTCTTGTGCACATCAGGTACGAATTCCTGATCGTCCATTGGCGGGCGCACATAGGATTTCTGTGGCGGACGTTCATCCAGCACCACGGGGTCGTGTGCGACCTCTTTGTAGGGGATCAGCGACAGCAGGTGATTGATGCAATTGAGCCGGGCATGTTTTTTCACATCCGAAGCCACCACGTACCACGGTGCCTGCTTGATATCGGTGTGATTAAACATATCGTCCTTGGCGCGTGAGTAATCCACCCAGCGCTTGCGGCTTTCCAGGTCCATCGGGCTGAGCTTCCACTGCTTGGTGGGATCAGTCAGCCGTTTCTGGAATCGGCGCTCCTGTTCTTCATCGCTGACCGAAAACCAGTACTTGATCAACTGTATGCCCGAACGCACCAGCATCCGCTCAAATTCAGGGCAAGAGCGCATGAATTCCTTGTATTCCTGATCGGTGCAGAACCCCATCACCCGCTCAACACCGGCGCGGTTATACCAAGAGCGGTCAAAAATCACGATCTCACCCGCTGCGGGCAGATGCGCGGCATAGCGTTGGAAATACCACTGGGTTTTTTCGCGTTCCGTGGGGGCCGGCAGGGCCACCACCTGACAGACCCGCGGGTTCAGCGCCTCGGTGATGCGCTTGATCGTCCCGCCCTTGCCAGCGGCATCGCGTCCTTCAAAAATGATCGCAACCCGGTGGCCGGTTTCCTTCACCCATTCCTGAAGTTTGACCAGTTCGATCTGCAGCCGGGCCAGTTCGGCCTCGTAGTCTTCGTTCTTGATCTTGGTGCGCGGTGCCTTTGTTTTATCTGACATTGTGGTCTCTCCCTCGGCGATGTCTTTTCGCATCGCATCAAGGGTCCACCCTGCACCAAATCCGGGCAAGCGGTCAAATCAGAACGCGTCGGGACGGGCCTCGCGCGCCATATGATCCAGCACCGCGTTGACAAAACTGGCTTCTTTACCCTCTGGGTAAAAGCTTTTGGCGACATCCACAAACTCCATGATCACCACTTTGGGAGGCGTATCAGATTGCGTCATCTCGGCCCCGGCGGCACGGAACAGGGCGCGCAGCGTGGGATCAATCCGTGCAATCGGCCATTTGGCAACCAATGCCCGGTCGGTCATCTGGTCAATCAGCGCCTGATGGTTCACCGCATCGCGCATCAGGGCCTCAAACAGCTTTGGGTCGCCCTCGGCCATATCGCCTTCGTCATATTCCGCGCCAAAGCGGAAATCCTCGAACTCTTGAATCACGCGATCCACGGTCTGGCTGGAATGCTCCATCTGGAACAGGGCCTGCACCGCATAAAGCCGCGCTGCCGAGCGCATTTTGCGTTTCTGATTGCCTGAAAGTTGGGTCATGCTTTGGGGTTGTCCTTCAGCCCACCTGCCAGCTTGTATTCTTCGGCCTCGGGCAGGAAACCCACACCTTTGCGCGCAGATCCCCATTTGCGGGTCAGGGCAATCAGGTGCAGCGCGGCGAACGCAGCCCCTGCCCCTTTGTTCATCTTGTCGGGATTGGCGCGTGCCTCGGCCTGATCACGGTTCTCGACGGTCAGGATACCGTTGCCGATGCAAAGGCCTTGCAGACCCAACAATGTGATCCCGCGCGAACTGTCATTGCAGACAGTTTCGTAGTGCGTCGTCTCGCCCCGAATTACACAGCCCAGCGCGACGTAGCCGTCAAAATTGCTCAGACGCTCGGCAATGCCAATCGCGGTGGGCACTTCCAGCGCACCGGGCACTTCGATCACCTCATAGGTGGCACCCGAGGCGTCGATCTCGGCGGTGGCACCGGTAATCAGCTGATCCGCCAGATCCCGGTAGAACGGCGCGACCACGATCAACAGCTTCACGGGCTTGTCAAATTCCGCGCGGGGCATCGTGTATTCGGTTCCGGCCATCAGCCCTCTCCTTCAGTCAGCGGGCGTGTACCCACAATCGAAATGCCATAAGCGTCCAGCCCAAGATACCGGGTTTTGGGGCTGTCCGTCAGCAGGATCAACTGTTGCAAGCCCATTGTCGACATGATCTGTGCGCCAAGGCCGGTCTGTTTAATCGTGCGCGGGGCATCGTCATCTTCAACCTCGCTGGACAGGCGCGGGCGCGGTTGGCGGAACAGGAAGACAGCGCCCCGGCCTTCAGCGGCTATGATCTCCATCGCGCGGGGTAATTTGCCGGTGGGGGCACCGTTGCGGGCCTCAAGCCCGACGCCCAAGACATCCTCCAGCGCGTTTAACGCGTGCGTACGCGCCAGAACCGGCTGGCCATCGGTAACATCGCCCTTGGTCAGCACCACATGCTCGGTATTGGTGATCTGATCCGCCCATATCCGCATATCCCACGCACCGCCATGCGAGGAATGAATGGTCTCGCGGCGCATTTCACGCACCAGGTTATCGTGCTTGTGGCGATAGGCGATCAGATCCGAAATCGTGCCGATCTTCAGCCCATGTTTCTGCGCAAACTCCACCAGATCAGGCAGCCGCGCCATGCTGCCGTCTTCCTTCATGATTTCACAGATCACGCCCGAGGGGTGCAGTCCGGCAAGACGCGAAATATCCACTGCCGCCTCGGTATGGCCCGCCCGGATCAACACCCCACCAGCGCGCGCGCGCAGCGGGAAAACGTGTCCAGGCGTGGCGATGTCGGCGGCTGTGTTCTGATCATTGATCGCCGTGGCAATGGTCAGGGCACGATCCCCCGCGGAAATGCCCGTGCTGACCCCTTCGCGCGCTTCGATCGAGACGGTAAAAGCGGTTTCATGACGCGAGGAATTGTTCACGGCCATCATCGGCAGGCCCAGATGATCAATCCGCTCGGACGTCATCGGCAGACAGATCAGCCCGCGCCCATGCGTGGCCATGAAATTCACGGCATCGGCCGTGGCAAATTCCGCCGGGATCACCAGATCGCCTTCATTCTCGCGATCCTCGTGATCGACAAGGATATACATCCGCCCGGCCTTCGCCTCGGCGATGATGTCCTCGGTCGGGGCGATGGCGGCGCGCAGGCCGTCCTCAATGGGACCGGGTTTCTCGAATGGCAGGCTGTCGGACATCTTAAGGGCCTCTGTGGTGCAGTGCGCGAGATAGCGCAGGCGCGCCCCATTGACCAGAGGCGATGTCATTCCACCATGTGCGAGATCACTGCATGGCGGGCGGCATTGCTGCGCCCCAAGGCAGCCGCTTCCAACACCAGCGACAAACCGGTGGGCACAGAATGTTCAAACGGGGCAACCAGGTCTCCCCGGTCCAGCGCGGGGCGCACCAGTGCCTCATGCCCCATCAGAACGCCAGCCCCGTGTCGCGCCTCGTCCAGCGCCAGCGCATAAAGTGAAAATCGCGGACCCTGCACAAAGCCATCTGCATCGCCCAGAACCGCCTTGGCCCAAAGCGCCCAGTCTCCGGCCCACAGCGCATCATGCAGCAAGGTCACATCCCGCAATTCTGACGGGTGGCGCAGATTCCGGGCCAGCTCGGGTGCGCAGACCGGAGTGATCATGTCCCGCGCCAGAACAGTTTCACCGGAAGCGCCAGTAGCGGGGCGCAGGAAGACACTGAGGTCAAACACCCCTCGCGCCAGATTGGGTGGCGTTTCAACAGCTGATATTGACAGACTGACCTCGGGCAAAGCGGCACGCAGGGCGGGCAATCGCGGTGACACCCAAAGCTGCGCCACCGACGGCAATGCCGCAATATGAACATGTGCCTGACCCGATCCAGCGCGCATGGAGTGAACGGCAACACCCATTGCATCGAACGCCGCGCTCAGATCAGGCAGAGTTTCTGCGCCGAACTCGGTCAGTTCCACACCATGCGCGCGACGCTGGAACAAATCAGCCCCCGCCCAGTCTTCAAGCGTCTTGATGTGCTGCGAAATGGCACCGGGTGTCACGCACAACTCTTCCGCAGCTAGGGCAAAGCCGCCCAGCCGCGCCGCAGATTCAAACGCACGCAACGCATTCAGCGGCGGGCCCTTCGGACGTGGTGGGGTGATACTCAACTTTCCTAGCCTTAGTTTTTCTAATTTCAATTCTATGAAATCTGGTTTGCCCCGGCAAGCCCCGGACGGCAAACTGGCGCAAATGAAGGACAGGAGACCTGCCATGACACTGACGCCAAGGGATTGGGTGCCGCAGCCTTGCGAGACACGGGTGCAAGAGATCGCAACGCACACCGCGCGCGCCGACAGCGCGGCGATTGCCGACAGGATCAAGGCCCTGTGCGACGAAAACCAACGCATCCACGAACGCGAATGTTTCAACCTGAACCCCGCCACCAATGTGATGAACCCGCGTGCCGAGGCCCTGTTGAGCGCAGGGCTGGGATCGCGCCCCTCACTGGGCTATCCGGGGGATAAATACGAAATGGGGCTGGAGGCGATCGAAGAGATCGAGGTGATCGCCGCACAACTGGCCGCCGAGCTGTTTGACGCGGATTATGCCGAAATCCGTGTTCCGTCGGGTGCCATTGCCAACCTGTATGGTTTTATGGCCATCTGCGATCCCGGCGATACGGTTATCGTTCCCCCGGCCAGCATAGGCGGGCATGTCACGCACCACCTGGGTGGCTGCGCCGGACTATACGGATTGCGGATCGTCGAAGCGCCGGTTCTGGCGGATGGATACACGATAGATGTAGATGGGTTGGCAGGCTTGGCCGAGGTCGAGCGGCCAAAACTGATCACCGTGGGTGGCAGTCTTAACCTGTTTGAACACCCGGTACGCGCAGTGCGCGATGTGGCCGACACAGTCGGCGCAAAGGTCTTGTTTGATGCGGCCCATCAATGCGGGATCATCGCCGGGCGGGCCTGGACAAACCCACTCAAAGAAGGGGCGCATTTGATGACGATGAGCACCTACAAGTCGCTCGGCGGACCAGCGGGCGGGCTGATCGTGAGCAACGATGCCAAGATCGCCGAGCGGCTGGATGCCATCGCCTTTCCCGGCATGACGGCGAATTTCGATGCGGCGAAATCTGCGGCTCTTGCAGTGTCTCTGCTCGATTGGCGCGAGATGGGGCGGGACTATGCCGCCGCGATGATCGCACTGGCGCAGGCGTTGGCCAAGGCATTGAAAGACTGTGGTTTGCCCGTCTTTGCCACAGCGGAAGGCATGACCAATTCACATCAATTCGCGATTGAAGCCGCCGCGTTTGGTGGCGGTCAGGCCGCCTCGAAACATCTCCGGAAAGCGGGGTTTCTGGCCTGTGGGATTGGCTTGCCCGTTGCCCCGGTCGATGGTGACATGAACGGGCTGCGCATCGGAACGCCGGAGTTGGTGCGCTGGGGTGTAGTTGTGAAGGACGCCCCGCGCCTGGCCGGGTTGATTGCTCGGGCTTTGAACAGCGATGCGCCCGAAACGCTGCTGGCTGAGGTGTCAGGCTGGCGGCAGAGTTTTGACCGGCTGCATTACGTTTTGTGAGGCGGGCCATCGACAGCCCATAGAGGCGGCCCCCTGTGTCGATTGCCGGGCAATCGACTTTCGGTCAGCGGACGATAGCCCGGGGCGCCGAGCGCCTGTTAACCGGGCTGGACTGTCTGCTTTAGCCGCTCTTGATCGGATATCTATCCGGTTCGGAAAACACATCAATCACCCGCGTGCCCGCCTTGATTACGGCACCATGTTCGACGCCAGATGGGATCGAATAGCTGTCGCCGGGACTGTACACTTTGGTCTCACCGCCAATCGTAAACTCAATCTCGCCTTCTACCACGGTGCCCCATTGCGCGCCGTGGGAATGCGGGGGCAGAACCATGTCCTGCAGGAAGGTAAAGAACACCGTCAGCCCCGCATCCGAGCGGATCGCGCGGGTTTGCACCACATCTTCGGAAAACGGCACGTCGATGGCCGGAAAGGCCATGATGAAATCCGGGAATGGCATAGGGATCTCCTCTTTCGCATCACTATGCGCGGGCCAGCCCCTGCAGACAACCGCGCTAGTCCACCTTGCTGCGGATATGTCGGACCATCCACCAGACCAGTCCAACAATGGGCAAGGTCACACCCGCCATCAGCATCCCCTTGGAAATCCCCAATGACCCGGCCAGCGGATAGAGCACATAGGACGCCAGCGACACCGCGTAATAGCTGATCGCCACCACGCTGAGACCTTCGACCGTCTTTTGCAGGCGCAGTTGCAGATCGGCGCGTTTGTCCATGCTTTCCAGCAAGGCCTGGTTCTGTGCACTGCGTTCCACGTCGACCCGCGTGCGCAACAATTGCGCCGTGCGGCTGGCGCGGCCCGACATCGCCTCAAGTCGCTGCTTGGCGGATAGCACGGTGCGCATCGCAGGTTCATACCGGCGCATCATGAACTCGGCAAAGGTCTGGCGGCCATCAAACCGTTCTTCGCGCAGGACTTCGATGCGCTGATTGACGATTTTCTCATACGCCATAGTGGCTGCAATACGGAACGAAGACTGCGCGATCATGCCTTCCAGTTCCGCCGAGATGGTCAGCAAATCCTCCAACGCCTCGTCAGGTTTATGCGCGCCCCCGCCAAGCGAACCGGTTAATTGGTTCAGCCGGTCATCCAGCGCGCCCATCGGTGGGCCCAACTCGCGCACCCGGGCAAAACCCAGCATCGAAATTGTCTTGTAGGTCTCGATCTCACACAGACGCTGCACGATGCGGCCAATGCGGCTGGCCCCGGTTTCAGGCGATACCGTCATGGCAAAACGCAAATGCCCCGCAGGATCGACCCGGAAATCCCCCGCCAAGACGGCAGCATCATCCAGCACGCGGGCCACCGCCACGCTTTCAGCCACGAACCACTCCGCCACGTTCTGGCGGAAATCCTCTTTCGAGGTCCAGGGCGTCACCCGGATCAGCGCCGAGGTGATGCGTTTGCCCGGCGCCTCGCCCAGCCAGTCAGCCGGGAACACCTCAAAATCCGCCGGATCAAAAGCCCGCTCGCTGACCCCGTCGACAAAGACCGTGTAGGTCACAAATTCCGTATGGCTTTCCCATTTCAGATGGTGCCGCCCGATCTTGCCAAAATAATGCGTGGCACCGGGTTGCGGGTGGCTCGCCCCGTGGCGATCCAACAGGTCAATCAGATGCGCCATATCGGCACTACGATCTCGTTTGACCGCGTCCTGTTCGTGCTTGAGGGCCAGATACACCGCCGTCGAGGGTGCGCTCAGCGACGGAAACGGGCGCGCGTGCAGCTCGTTGGCCAGGTCATAGCGCAGGGAATGGTCGTCGATAGGGGGCATGGCCGGTCCTGTTGATGTCATCCGTATGTAGCGTGAACCGACTGGATTGGGAACAGATTTAAACGTCGCATCAAAGACTTAGCGGAATGCCAGTGTATACCGCACAGTTTTTGGGCAGCGGATTGGATAAGGCGGCGGACTTGGTTTGATCCGGCGCGGGTTATGATATGGTGGGGGAAATCTGCAGGAACGACAGCAAAGAGCCCACTTTGACTGATGCTGCGCGCGGCACGAAGGTCAGCTTTTTGAGCTAACGATGAGCTGCTTTCCCGCAAAAGCGTGTTTAACACTGCTGTGCCCCGTAAGAGCGCGCTTCGCTTCATCAGCTGTTAACCTTCCGCAGGCATCCACAACGAGGTGTTCAAGCTTGGGAAATGTAGTCTTTAAATCTCCAAGACTTTGAAGGTTGCGGCACCTTGCGACTTCAAGTCGCTTAACATTCGGACACACACCGAAACCTCCCAGGCTATCGACGTTGCTCCAAAAAAGTCCAAACTCCTCCACGCTTCTAGGCAAATCAAATTCGAACGTGTTAATAGCCTTCGCTTTGAAGCGCCAAAGGTTCATCAATTTCAGGTTCCTTAGCTTTGAAATACCTGTATCTTTCTTGTCGTGTTCGACAACTAAGTGCTGGACGGTCGCCAGTCTTTCGAAATTGATGGGCGGTCGCTTACCTGAAATCCTGAAATGGGTTAGTTTCGACAACTCATAAATCGCTGATACGTCGCTCAATTTGATGTCCCAGAGTTCGACACTTGTCAGGTTTGGAAGATTTAATAGGCAAGAAAGGTCCGCCTCACGATACTCAGGATGTCTGCCAAAAACACCCGTGAGGCCTCGGGCAAGCACTTCGTCAATACAAAGCTGAAGACGTTCAGTCTCCAACCCTATAGCAGGCGTTCCCCATGCTTCAGACCAAAACAGGAAACCACTGTCGTCGCGAGAAATTGGCATTTGCGAAATCCCAGGATTTAATGGCCTTCATGTTCCCACAAAGGCTCAGAGGCATACAAGGGCAAAGGAATCAGAAAAAACCTACGACAACACGCGCCAGCCAGTTGATTACGAGCGCATTCTGGAAGCGGCCATTGGTGCCGGTGCCGCGAAAGCTCACTTCGTCCCGCAGAACCGACATTCGACATACTGCAACAGGCACGTTTCACCACTCCAATCAAAAAAAGGCGCCCAACCAAGGGCGCCTTTTTAGCAGGTCTCATGCGGACAATCAGTCGATCTTGGGCAACAGCGACGACACGCTGTCTTTCGCATCGCCATAGAACATCCGCGTGTTTTCCTTGTAGAACAGCGGGTTCTCAATACCTGAATAGCCCGTGCCCTGCCCGCGTTTCGATACAAACACCTGTTTGGCTTTCCAGCATTCCAGAACCGGCATTCCGGCGATGGGCGAGTTGGGATCGTCCTGCGCCGCCGGGTTCACGATATCGTTCGAGCCGATCACGATCACCACGTCGGTGTCCGGGAAATCCTCGTTGATCTCGTCCATTTCCAGCACGATGTCATACGGCACCCGGGCCTCGGCCAGCAGAACATTCATATGCCCCGGCAACCGCCCTGCAACGGGGTGAATGGCAAAGCGTACACTCTTGCCCTTGGCGCGCAGCTTGGTGGTCAGTTCGGACACGGCCTGCTGGGCCTGTGCCACGGCCATCCCGTAACCGGGGATGATGATGATGCTTGAGGCCTCGTTAAGGGCCGCCGCAACGCCATCCGCTTCAATCGCAACCTGTTCACCTTCCACAGCCATCTGTTCGCCGGACGCCCCACCAAAGCCGCCGAGGATCACACTCACGAAAGACCGGTTCATCGCCCTACACATGATGTAAGACAGGATCGCACCGGACGAACCAACCAGCGCACCCACCACAATCAGCAGATCGTTGCCAAGCGAGAAACCAATCGCCGCAGCGGCCCAACCGGAATAGCTGTTGAGCATGGACACCACGACAGGCATGTCCGCGCCGCCAATCCCCATGATCAGGTGATAGCCGATAAACAGCGCCAGAAGCGTCAACAGGACCAGAGTCCAGCTGCCCGACCCGGAAAGATACATAATCGCAAAGAGCAGGGACAGGCCCGCAGCAGCGGCATTCAACAGGTGCCCACCGGGCAGTTGCTTGGCGGCAGAATCCACCCTGCCCGCCAGTTTGCCATAGGCAATCACCGAGCCCGTGAAGGTGACGGCACCAATCCAGATGCCCAGCATCAGCTCGACCCGCAGGATATTGATCTCAACACCGGTTTTCTTGGCAATCAACTGACCAAACGAGGACAGCTCTCCATAGATAGCGGCAGGCAGGCCGATCGCGGTGTATCCCCCCTCTTTCACAGCTCCCAGCACCAGATCGTTCTCGGCAAACAGCGTGCTCATGGTGTTGATCATGATGTCGGCGTTAAAGCCCACAAACACGGCTGCCAGACCCACAAGCGAGTGCATGATCGCGACCAGTTCGGGCATTTGCGTCATCTGCACCTTGGTGGCCAATTGATACCCTACCGCCGCCCCCGCGCCGATCAGGATCAGTGACAACAGCCAGAGGCCCGCACCGGGGCCGATCAGCGTGGCCAGCACCGCAATCGCCATACCGGCAATGCCGTACCAGACAGCGCGTTTCGCGCTTTCCTGCCCCGAAAGACCGCCCAGCGAAAGGATGAAGAGAACAGCGGCAACTGCATAGGCCGCGATGGTAAATCCGAAATCCATTGTCCCGACCCCCTTAAGATTTCTGGAACATGGCAAGCATGCGCCGTGTCACGAGGAAGCCGCCGAAAATGTTGATCGAGGCCATGAAAATGCCAACTGCTCCAAGCAATGTGATCAGGAACGAACTGGACCCGATCTGGATCAAAGCGCCCAGGATGATGATCGAAGAGATCGCATTGGTCACCGCCATCAGGGGCGTGTGCAGGCTGTGCGCAACGTTCCAGATCACCTGGAAGCCGATAAAGACCGACAGCACGAAGACGATGAAATGCTGCATGAAGCTGGCCGGGGCAACAAGGCCCACAAGCAACACCAGGAACCCGCCTGCGGCCAATAGGCCGACCTGCGTCATGGTCTGCTTGTTGAAGGCAGCCACTTCCTGTGCGCGTTTTTCTTCGGCGGTCAGTTCGCGGGGCGGTTCCTTTTTGGGCTGGGCCGCAATCGCCTGCACCTTGGGGGGCGGCGGCGGGAAAGTCACATCGCCCGCATGGGTCACGGTGGCCCCGCAGATCACGTCATCTTCCATGTCATGCACGATCACACCGTCTTTTTCCGGTGTGAGGTCGGTCATCATATGGCGGATGTTGGTGGCATACAGCGTCGAGCTCTGCGTGGCCATCCGGCTGGGGAAATCGGTATAGCCGACGATGGTCACGCCGTTGTCGGTGACGATTTTCTCGTCCATCACCGTCAGTTCACAATTGCCACCTTTTTCGGCGGCAAGGTCAATAATGACCGATCCAGGCTTCATCGCCTCGACCATGTCCTTGGTCCACAGCACCGGTGCGTCCCGGTTGGGGATCAGGGCGGTCGTGATCACGATGTCGATATCCGGTGCCATTTCGCGGAACTTGGCCAGTTGCGCTTCGCGGAACTCGGGGCTGGAGGGGGCTGCATAGCCGCCGGTTTCCGCGCCATCACTGGTGGCTTCGTCAAATTCAAGGAAGACGAACTCGGCCCCCATCGATTCAATCTGTTCGGCCACTTCGGGGCGCACGTCGAACGCGTAGGTGATTGCGCCCAAGCTGGTCGATGTACCGATCGCGGCAAGGCCGGCCACACCGGCCCCGACGATCAGAACCTTGGCCGGGGGCACCTTACCCGCTGCGGTCACCTGCCCGGTGAAGAAGCGGCCAAAGTTGTTGCCCGCCTCGATCACCGCGCGGTAGCCTGCGATATTGGCCATCGAGGACAGCGCGTCCATTTTCTGAGCGCGACTGATACGCGGCACCATTTCCATGGCGACAACCGTGGCGCCCTTCTTGGCGGCCGAGGCCATATGCTTTTCATTGCCGCCGGGATTGAAGAAGGAAATCAGGGTCTGCCCATCGCGCAGGCGTTTCAGCTCGGTATCAACCGGCGGGCGGACCTTGGCCACCACATCGGCAGCCTTCCAAAGCGCGGCAGCGGTCTTGGCAATCTCGACGCCAGCGGCTTTGTAATCGGCATCCGAGAACCCGGCCAGCGCACCAGCGCCCGTCTCAATCACACAGTCATGACCCAGCTTTTGCAGTTGCAGCGCGCTGTCGGGCGTCATCGCCACGCGGGCTTCGCCTTCAGCCACCTCTTTGGGTGTTCCGATCTTCATTGCTGTCCCCTCTTTTCGGTGCCGCTCGGGCGGCGTCAACTCTTGTTCAGGTGCAGAACGGATGTCCTACCCCGCAGATCGCGCAAGGCGCAAGGGCATGTCGCTGCAGCGTGAGCAAATGTCGCAATACAGAGACGCCTCTCGTCAAACCCAGCGCCTCACCTTGCGCTCATATTTCGCAAATTCGGCCCTGAACGCCTGTCTCATACGGGTTTCCTCGGGCTCGATAAAGCGTTTTTCCAGTATCCACAGGAATACCGGGATCAGCGGCAGCGACAAAACCGCGTCCCAGCGCAGGATCAGCCCCGTCAGGATCAACACATCGCCCAGATAGATCGGGTTGCGTGAACGGCTGAAGATACCCGAGGTGATCAGGCGTTGGGGGGTGTTGTGGGGCACCACCGTGGTGCGGTGTTTGCGGAATTCCATGAACGCCAAAAGCGCCAGAAGGATGCCGCCCCCAACCAGCAAGCCTCCTGCAAAATCGGCCCATGCCCCAAGCGCCAGACCAAAGCCCACGTAACTTGACTGCATCCACGCAAGCGCCACGAAAAAAGCCAGCCAGACGGGGGGCATGTCGATCCATTTCATGACGGGGTCCTTGCGTGGTTGTGCCGGTCGGCGAAAGGCGTAGCATGGGGGCCGGAGGGATACCATGACACTGGACGGCAAACACGCATTGGTGACGGGCGGCGGTACCGGTATCGGGCTGGCCATTGCACGCGCGCTGGCGGCGACGGGCGCGCAGGTGACCATCACCGGGCGTCGCCTTGAGGTGCTTGAGGCGCAGGCCGGGGATGGTTTGCACCCGCTGCAAATGGATGTGAGTGACGAGGTACAGGTGGTGAGAGGCGTGGC
>Ga0316205_10002517_pt1 | contig 18959 bp, 13 predicted proteins | sample 3monthpyrite_MG_FD_204941 | JGI IMG/M metagenome (GOLD analysis project Ga0316205, IMG submission 204941) | Microbial mat bacterial communities from mineral coupon in-situ incubated in ocean water Damariscotta River, Maine, United States -... | ecosystem: Environmental > Aquatic > Marine >... | reverse complement strand
GCCCGTCAGACTCTCTTGTAACATCCACAAAGATTCCCACCATATTTCAGAATCTGACATTTCCGCAAAATTACCATTGACGTTTCTTAGGGAATCATAAATATTTCCAGCGTCACTAAAATCATTCCATAAAGAAACTGGCACCGATAATGTAGAACACCAAAATGCCTTTTGCAGCAGTTCATTTGAAGTTAAAGTTGTTTCCCTGTTCTTCTCTAGAATTTCATTCGCTTGATTGTAAGATGTTCTGATCCTCTTCTTACTAATCGTTCTTAATTTTTCGTAACTCTGGTTTATGTCTTTGATATCGTCAGTATGCTTTACTTTAATATTATGGTTAATTTCTTTTAGCTCTAAGATTCTATTATCTAAATCACTAAAATCGGGTCCTTGGGCATGTTTGAATTTGTTCCACCAGGAAAAACTCTCATATTTAATATCCCACAGTTTCTTTGATATCACCCGATGAGACTCCATGCTCTCCAAGGCCGATTGAACATCTTTTTCCAATTTCAACAACGGATGTTTCTGTTTAGAGCGCTCAATATTTTTATCATTTGTAGATATCGAACTAATATAACTAGCAGTCAAAGTGTTAGTCTTTTTTTCATAATTCAATTTCGCTAATCTGGCATTTAAGTCACTGATACATTTAATGTAGAGTTTATCCAGTAAGATAGCTTGAGTCTGTTGTTGCTTTGCCGTAAGTCTGTTTATTAACGTCTCACAATCACTAATTTTTGTTGAGCGGATTGTTTTCTCAAACAATTCCTCTGTCCTGTCATATTCCTGCTTTGCATCTCTAAGAAAAACGAATTTACCATTTTTCTTGTAGACATCAAAAGCTGATAATAGGGTAAGCAGTCCAACCATTATTAAAACCAAATACCTGAAGTCATCGCGAATATATACCGAACTCACACTTAAGTAACCTATCACAAACAATGTCAACAACCCAATAATCGAAAACGCATACTTCCGGTGATACGCTTTAACAGCTTCTTTAAGCTCCCCGACTGATAGTATTTTATAAAATTTTTCCATATTTTCATGATATCTTTTATTAGACCGCTCTAGTAAAATGACTTTGAAACTTCAACAGCACTTTTTTGCTGTCCAGTAATCACTTCAAATTCTTGTATAAAGTCAGCTATTAACCTTGCTTCTTTATCTTTAAACAAACCGTCTACACCATCTTGATGTAATGATGAAAAAGGTTGTTCGTATGATCTTCTTATTGAATTTTGAAATACGGGTCAGGCTCATTATACAATAAATGAATATATACAAACGTTCAAAATCATGTATCACAGCTAATTTCAATATCAAACATTTCGTCTAGTCGCCTTCAAAATAAAAGGTCAATTGATGAATTACAAAGACTCAAATTCATAGGTGCCTTACCAATAAACCTCTTTTCACGTTGCTCATTAACTCTTAAATGGACAATGGCTTTTTGTAATAATTACAACAAAACATCCTCAATATTTTTTTTACCAAACTTAATCATCAACAAACGGTCAAACCCTAGCGCCACCCCGGCACATTCAGGCAATCCGTGTTTTAACGCTTGAATAAATCCAACGTCAATCTCGATTGGCGTGTAACCCAGTTCAGCACGAACCTCATTATCCTGCTTAAATCGTTGCCGTTGTTGTTGAGCATCAGTCAATTCATTAAAACCATTAGCCAGTTCCATTCCAGCTAAATAAACCTCAAACCGATCGGCGCTGGTCAAGCCATTTTCACTGCGAGTTTTTGCCAGGCTCGCCTGACTGGCAGGAAACCCATGTACCACCGTGATTTTGTTCGGGTTAAAATTTGTTTCTATTTTTTCTGAAAATAATAAGGTTAAATAATTATCAAATAATAAATCTTGCGGAATATCACCGAGCAACTCTCCGGCTATTTGACTCAGTTTGTCGAGCGAAATATTGAAAGGGTCAAACGATAGGCTGTTCAGAAATGCTTGCTGATAACTGAGCATTTGAATTTGTTTTTCGCCCACAATCTCCTGGATTAAACAACAGACTTCATCAATTAGCTGTAAATGATCAAACCCCACTCGATACCATTCTAACATGGTAAATTCAGATGAATGGATAGCCCCTTTTTCATCGGCCCTGAACATTTTGCTCATCTGATAAATATCACCAGAGCCTGAGCAAAGCAGTTTTTTCATTGCATATTCTGGTGATGTTTGTAGATAGCCTTGGTGTTTTCCGGAAGGAGATATAACCGAAAAGGCGGACATATAAGGATCGGTGACACTGAAATCTCGAAGCAAGGGCGTGTCCACTTCGAGCACTTGCCGACTTTTGAAAAAATCTCTGATCTGGGCAAAGAGTTCATTTCGCCGAGTGATTTTTTCGTAAATAAAACTCATTTTAAAAGGTATTGCCACTCAGAAGTTTGCCACTTTGTATTTTTTCGAAATACTCCAAAGCAGGCAAGCTATTAGTCATTGACCACCGCAATACATTCCACTTCAACCCGCGCGCCCAATCCTAAACCACTACCCGCCATTGCGCTTCTTGCAGGATAATTCCCTTTGAAGAAGCTGCGGTAAACATCATTAAATTCACCCCATTCACTAATGTCGACCAAAAAAACAGTGCATTTTGCGACCTTATCTAAGCTTGAATTAAATAGCTTTAGTGTTGCAGAAATATTGAGCATCAGTTGTTTGGTTTCCGGCTTGATACCGCCTTTGACCAGCTTACCGGTTTCAGGATTGACGCCAAGCTCGCCAGAGAGAAATAACAAATTACCCACTTGAGTCGCTTTGGAGAAAGGTAAATCGAGTTTTTTATTGGCTTCGGTGTTCAAAAACTTTAGCTGATCAGCACACTGAGCAAAACTACTAATAAAAAACAGTATAAATACAACGAACTTAATCATAACAATTCCCTCAGTTTGAATTTTGTAGTACCTGGCGCCCAGAACCTAGTACTTTTAACCTAAATCAAGCCCTCGAAACATACTCCCCGTTACGAGTATCCACTTTAATTTTTTCGCCTATTTGCACAAACAAAGGTACTCGCACGACTGCGCCGGAAGTTAAGGTCGCTGGTTTTCCGCCACTACCTGAAGTATCTCCTTTTAATCCCGGATCGGTATCGGTCACTTCCTGAACGACAAAATTAGGTGGCGTCACCAAAATGGGGGTGCCATTAAACAAGGTTAACAAGCAGGAATCCTGTTCCGTCAGCCATTTAGCGTTATCACCAACCGCTTTGGCATCTGCTGCAACTTGCTCAAAGCTGGCTGGATCCATAAAATGCCAGAACTCACCGTCGGAGTAGAGATATTCCATATCGGTTTCCATCACATCGGCCGCCTCAAAACTTTCTCCGGATTTAAAGGTTTTTTCAACGATACGACCAGTGAGCAAAAAAAGCACTTTAGTTTTTGCAAACGCCTGGCCTTTGCCTGGACGAACAAAGTTATTTTCGACGATGGACACAGGTTCGCCATCGAGCATAAATTTTAAACCAGATCGAAAATCACTAGTGCTGTAAGATGCCATGGAACTACTCTCTTTTAAACTATTTTAGCTTGGAATAAACCGTTTTGACTAGGAATACCAGTGCTTTGAAAAAATCAGCGACAATAATACCTGTTTCTACGCCTGAATGTCAGGTGATTTCCTGGAAACAGACCCTCAAATCAGCATTTTATGACACGGATCAATTGCTGGAATATTTGCAGATTAAACAGAGCATTTATCAGCTACAAAATCCGGTTCAAAGCAATTTTCCGATGCGAGTACCCTTGCCATTTGCCGAAAAAATGGAAAAGGGCAATATCAATGATCCATTACTACTACAAGTTCTGGCTAAGCACCTCGAAAATCTGACGGTTGAGGGATATAGTGATGATCCGTTACAAGAGCAGCAAAATACCGTGCCGGGGCTGTTACATAAATATTCGGGCAGGGTATTACTCCTTCTCACTGGGTCTTGCGCAGTTAACTGCCGTTACTGCTTTCGTCGCCACTTTCCTTATGAGCAACAATTGGCTAGTGGTGAAAACCTTAATGAGAATCTTAAATATATCGAAGAGGATGCCACTATCCGTGAAGTGATCCTGAGTGGTGGTGATCCTTTGTTAGTGAACGATAGCCAGCTTGAACAACTGATTTACCGACTAGACAAAATCAAACATTTAACCAGACTCAGAATACACTCTCGACTGCCAATCGTCATCCCGCAAAGATTAACCGACGCATTGCAGCGCTGTTTGGCAGAAACCCGGCTGCAAACTAGTATTGTCATTCATGCAAACCACGCCAATGAAATCGATGATATTTTAGGTGAGAAGTTGGTTAATTTAGCGCGAAACGGCGTCAGTTTGTTTAACCAAAGTGTGCTGCTAAAAAATGTCAATGATAACCCGGAGACATTGGCGGATCTGAGTGAAAAGTTGTTTGAGTATCAGGTTATTCCCTATTATATCCATCAACTGGATCCGGTAGCAGGTGCAGCTCATTTTGATGTGGATAAAAAACGTGCGCTGGATATTATGCGGCAACTTGGCGATTTATTGCCCGGTTATCTGCTGCCTAAATTTGTAATGGAGGAGCCCGAAAAAGCCTGTAAGACGATTCTTTTTTGAATAGATCCATTCGAATTCATCTTTGACACGGTTAAATATCGACCTGTCTATAATTTGCAAATCAATAGACCGAGTTCATAAATCCGATATATCTTCAACTTTTTTTTAAATATCTACGCTAAGTCCGTGACTTTTAAGATAAAATGAACTATTTATAAAGATAGATGTGTCAAAATGAAGTATATCGGTAGCCACCGTTACCTATAGATAGATTTTCCCTATCAAGAATGTTGTTATAATGGCTCAAAATTGGCAGATAAAGACAAATAGCTATTCAAAAATAAGTCAATCAATAGCCATACCCGAGATCGTTTAGGATTGAATGAATGAAGCAAGGCAGTACAGGTTTAACATTAAGGGAACTACAGGTCTACCACAAACCTGCGGTAGAACTTACGCCTAAACAAATCAGACTTTGGGTTGATCAACTCCCGGCGGCCAATTTGGGTGATAGCTCGCGTAGCACGTATCGATTGTTGGTCGACGTCAATCAAGCGATATTAGAACCCGATATCCGGTTATCTATTTTAACCACCATTGAGCCAGTGGCGCTTCGATTAGTCGATGCGCTTGAACGCCAATTTATCAACAACCATATCTCGTTAAACAACAAACAAAGAAAAATTGCGGCATTAGTTCAAGCAATCCAGACAGAGTTGTCGATTGGTTTTCATGCGGTCATCGAATCGATCATTATTGACGGTGTCAAACGCTCACAAAAAAAATTATTGGTTCAAGCTATCGGCCTTGCGATAAAATATCATGGTCTGGTCATTTTGCGCTGCTACCAGCTATATGCGTCAGTCCCTCCAAGAGTTTGGAGAGAGATTTATTTATCATATCAATTGGCACGAACCTATGAAATTGAAACCCAAGTATTTAAAACAAACAATTCCGAAACTGAGCGTTCGCCAAAGGATTATTTTATTCAAGTAATGCTTTTAGCAATCGCCAACCCTTATCAACTGCGCCAGGCCGAGATAGAGTTATTGTGGGAACTTTTGCCAAAATATGTCTGTTTATGCAGTCTGGAAGCACATGCTTTCAATAAATATCCGTTTCTAATTAATTTAAACTCCAGTTCGCCACCGGTGCAAAAAGCCTTATATCGTAATATAGATAATGAAAATTGCCTAAAAATTTCAATTATTGCAATTATTGAAAAACTTAAGCTCGATTTGACCCATGTACAGGAAAAGGTCCGTTTGAGTGCCAGAAAAACCATGATTCTTAAGCACTTGATCAACAACTGGAGCCATAGCGCGCAGCGTAGCTTTGCCCGAACCCACTGCGAAGATGAAATTCACGTCAGTATTGGACTTGGTGCTACCCATTATTTATTAATGGAAAGTGTTTTGATGCAGCAAATCGCTGATCCTATTTCAGAGTCAGAGGACCAAAATTTAAACCCGCAATCGCTCGACGCAATGGAAGGCAGCCTCAAAAACGCGACCATTGCCGTCGTTGCTTCCGCAAAAGATCGTACTAGTGTGAATGCTGATAGAAATTATCTCAGCACCTCCGCGATCGCCGATGAGGACGTTTGGGCAAAACTCTATCAGCCGAATCGAGGCGTTAGTCAGGTAGAGCAGAAAAAATTTGTTGCACAGCGTAGTCGCGATACGATTGTGCGAGATAACTATAAAATTCAAAATTGCAATCTAATCAATATGAGTCCTGGAGGCTATTGTTTGCAAATTCCGTCTGCCGATCTCCCCAAGAATGCTCAAACCGGTGAAATTATCGGTTTTATTGAAGGTGACAAAAACAATCAACATTGGAGCATTGGCGTAGTAAGATGGGTTCGTCGACAGGTTAAACAAGATTATATTCAAATGGGGGTTCAACTTCTTGCGCCCGATGCAGTGCCGATTAGTATACAATTAAGGAATAGCCGAAGCGAAAATAATAATAGCCAACGGGCGTTGCTTTTGCCTGCACTTACCGGTGTCGGTCAAGCCGCAACCATTATTACCAATCCATTGGCGTTTAGTCTCAATAATAAAGTTTGTATTACTGAAGTCTCACAAGAATATGAAGTCAGGCTGACCAAAGAAATAAATTCATCTGGAAGTTCAAGACAATTTTACTTCGAAAGAATCGCTAAAACAGTTGAAGAGAAGCACTCTTTGTCATCAAAGGATCCGAAAGATCTCGATGGCGTATGGGATTTGTTATAGAGTTGACCAAATTGCATAAAACCATTAAAAACAAAAGTTAAGGAACAAAAATAAAAACGATGACTACAGACATCAAAACAATCCACTTGCTGTTGATCGAACCTTCCTCCAATCATGCTGAAGCTATAATTAACGCACTCAGAAATAGAGGCTTCGCCGTACGCGCAACCCAAGTATTAACACCTGAAGAACTCGGTTTGATTCTGGAAAAACAGGTTTCTGATCTATTATTAGCCATTCCAAACCATACTGATTTATCAGCCAAGCAGGCGATAGAGCAAATCGCCCAATTCGGTCGGGATATTCCCGCCATTGTAATGCTGGATGATATGCAGGAAGACAGTATTGTCAAAGCGCTAAAAGAGGGGGCCTGTAATACCGTCAGTCATAGTAATCTGGAAATGTTATGTTTAGCGACCGAACAGACGATTTCCCATTTAGATAATCGCCGAAGTAAGACTCAAGCAGAGCTCGCGTTGAGGGCCAGTGAAAAGCGTTGTACATTGTTATTAGACAGCTCACAAGATGCGATTGCCTATATTCATGATGGTATGCATGTCTATGCTAACCGCGCATATTTAGACTTGTTCGACTATTCGGATCACGATGAAGTTCTTTGCGTACCGGCACTGGATATGATCGCCAAAGAAAACCAGGAAGAATTCAAAAAATATCTCAAAGAAATCGCTGTCAACAATGACCAGCATAATTTCAGTTTTTGCGGTGCCAGATCCGACATGACAACGTTTGAAGCGATCATGACGCTTTCCCCAGCTAATTTTGACAATGAAAACTGCACTCAAATAATGATCCGCTCTGCCGCCGATAATTCCGAACTCGAAGAGAAGCTAAAAGAACTGAGTGCTCTAGATACTTTAACGGATCTGTATAATAAGGTTTATTTTGTGGAGCAACTTCAAAAAGCGCAAGATAAGGCCATCGAAGATGCCTGTACTTTTAGTATTCTTTATCTCGAATACGACCAACACGAACAACTCAAAGGGGAATATGGCATCGCCGGTGTCGAAAAAGTGACCCAGGAATGTGCTAAGTGGTTATCTGAGAAAGTCAACGAAGACTATAAATTGGCCCGCCTTGCTGACCATACCTTTGGTATTTTGATCGAAGACAAGTCCAGTCAAAAAGCGAAAGATTTTGCCCAATTGCTGTGCAGTGACATAAAACCACATTTGTTTGATATTGAGGGCCACACCGTCAAATTGACTTTTAGCATCGGTATTTGTCCGATTGGCGATAAAAATTCTGATGTTGATCAATATATATCTGACGCACATAGTGCCGCAACTCGATTAGAAAATGGCGATGGTTTTAAAGTATTTAATAAAGCGCTACACTCCATGAATGGTGACGTCGATCCGGTGCTAGTCGATAAAATACAAGACGCCATCGAGTCCGGCCGCATCCAGCTATTGTATCAGCCAATCGTTAAATTACATGGCGAAGAAAAACCACTCTATCAAGCTTTACTGCGATTAAACGATGAAACAGGTACACCGCTTAGTGCCGATCAGGTTTTTCCGATTGCTAGGATGGCAGGTTTAGGGGTTAAGCTCGACAAATGGATTATTACTCAGGCGCTACGAGAAATAAAAACCACCACTAGTAAAGATAATATGCAGATTTTTGTTCATCTTTCCAGCGTTTCATTGATTGAAGACAGCATGTTGAACTTTATCGAAAAAACCTTTGCAGCAAGCAAACTGAGTAAAGACCGATTAGTTTTTCAGTTCGATGAAAGTGATGCAGCCAATCATCTCAAAAGAGTTTTGTCATTAACAGCACAACTTAAGAGTAAGGGATTTGTAACCTGTTTAGCCGATTTTGGCGCTGATCCAGAACAGATCACTTTGATTGATCAGCTGGATGTTGACTACGTCAGATTATCCGATAGCGTAACCGATAACCTGCACGCCGATGCAGAGTCGTTGGCTCGCGTACAACATCTGCTAGATGAGATCCATAATCGAGACAAATCAAGCATCATAGCCAAAGTCGAAGAAGCCGCCATGTTAGCGGCACTTTGGCCAATGAATGTTAGATATATTCAAGGTTATTATTTACAAAGGCCAAGCGAAAAAATGGAATATGATTTTTCATCCAGTGGTTTTTAACGCAATCAATTCAAAAGACATAGCTGAAATCATTACCAGTCAAACACGCAGCACAAATCATCAAGAGTGGCGATATTCATTCGCCCTTTTGCCTTAGCCTGTACCTTTGGTTTTGCACGATATGCCAAACTAAAACCACTTTCGTTCATCATTAACAAATCATTGGCCCCATCGCCAATCGTTAATATATCATCCTTTGTAATATCCAATTTTTGTTTTAGCTGGTTAACAAAATCGGCCTTTATTTGGGCGTCCACAATTTGCCCTAAAACTTTTCCGGTTAGTTTTTCATTCTTAATTTCCAGATTATTTGCTCTGACTTCAAATAATTCCATGCTGTTTTTCAATCGTTGCACGAAAGGGGTGAAGCCGCCAGACACAATAGCCACTTTGACGCCTCTGATATGACTTTGCTCTACCAGTTGAGCCACGCCCGAAGATAACGGCAAATTGTCAGCAATACTGTTGATGGTCGATTCGGCTAAGCCTTCCAAACAGGCAACTCTTGAAATCAGACTTTCCGAAAAATCTAACTCGCCACGCATCGCCGCTTCAGTCACTATTGATACTTTTTCACCCACCCCATGTTGCCGAGCTAACTCATCAATCACCTCAATCTGTATAAAGGTCGAATCCATATCAAACACTAATAATTGGGGCGGACGAAGATGTTTCTCGGGCCAACGTAAGAAATCGAAAGGGGAAGCATCAACACAATCAACCAACCATTTTTCTAATTCTGAACTAATGGCAAACACCTCCCAGCAGATCAAATGAGGTGTTTCTTTTTTGAGGAAATAGACTGTTTTATCGAGCCTGGATAACAAAGTGGTGAAAACATGCTGCTCCGTTTCTTCTGAAAAATCCTTGTCTGCTAAATTATCAGGTATGGATTTAAACAGGCTCAATTTAGACAATCCTTCTAAACTGGTGGAACCAGGCTCACAAGGATTGATTGACTCTGCTTGTTGGATGTACAGCTGATTTAGGTTAAACAAAGCATTTTCTCTATTTTGGAGTAGCACAGGTAATTTCACCGAACAAAGTTTTACATGTAATCCACCGATTGGCAATGATTGTGAAGTTATTTGCCTTGCGCAGTAGAATTGATACAATGAGACGATGCAAAATACTAATAATAAACGCCAACAAAAGCAACCACCCAATCTGTTAAAAGGCATTCTGACAGCAGTCCTTGGCATCACCATTAGTATATTAGCTCTCAGCTGGTTTATTATTGATTTTCACTTTGAGCAGTTGGTGATCAAACGCACTTCCGAGTACGCCCATAGCATTGCTCGTATTGCCGCGGACTCCAGCGCAGAAGCGCTTTTATCTGACGACAAACTACAACTTAATCTAATTGTAGAAAATGTGTCTAAAGATACTTATATCCGGCAAGCCACAATCATTTCTGAAGAGGGCCAAATTGTTACCCAATATCCGGAAGAAATAGCCCCGCCTAGCAGCAAAGAAACAAAGCATACTTCGGACATTTCTATTCAATCGGATCGCACGCTTGATGAATTCCTGTTGTTAGCAGAAGAGCCGTTAACTCAAAAAGCTCAATCTTCTGAAGACATCAATCAGATGCAACCTCAATTTATCGAACGGCAAAAAAATAAAATATTCTTCGAACCGATCACTTACCAGGATATCACCGCAGGTTGGTTCAAGTTAGAAATAGATAAGCATCAATTAGAGCTGGACTTTCGTGAAGTATTTGTCGAGATCCAATGGATGATTGGTGTTATTAGTTTGTTGTTGTTTATATTGCTAGTATTTATTGTTTATCGATTTGATCAAAGCATCAAAGGACTTGCGCTGAGTTGTCAGCATTTATTGTTTCAAAACAGTGTAAAACCTTCGAGTAAAAAGTTAAGTTGGCTGGAATCAGTTAAAAACTTATCACAATCCCATCAGCAAAGACTGCATGAACACATCAGTCTGCCAACACAAGCCGATAATTGGCTCAACAGTCGAGTGGTTAATAATGCACTGATTTGCTATCTTGAATTTAAAATACAACTTCAAGAAAATAGCTCCATCGCTGAAAATCTAACTCAGGCAGAAATTTTTCTAAATAAGGCAACACAAGCGTTTGGAGTGCAATCTCAAGGCGACATTTTGGGTGGCTGTTTGATACCATTTGAAGCAGATGGATTTCACAAGCCAGACTCAGCTATCAGCCACTCACTAACGGAAGCCATCAGTTTGATTGAATTAGTGAGCAAACTGTTTTCTCTGCTAAACGGCGATATCCAGCTCAAAGCTTTTATTGTACGTACACCGGTGCTTTTCCTGGAAGATGAGCAGGATATTACCACTGGCGTTTCTCTTATTGGCCGCTCATTGGATAAGATCAACCAACTTTCATTAATCACTCATTTTAATGAAATCGTCAGTTTATCCATCCCGGCTGTTGATTTCGAGAACAAAGCCAAGGTAGAGCCAATAGTCACAGAGGGAATTGAAGAAAAAGATGTCTTTAAGCTGCTACAAATAAGCCCCATAATACAACAGCAAATAGCGCGAAAATTTAAATACATTTCTGCCAGTCAGCTAGATTTAAACTGCTAGTCCAAAGCATTTCAAAATCGTTTGACTTTCTTTGTCATTAAACTGGAAAATTTCCCAAAATTTGCTATGTTTGAGTTATGCCTTTGTAATATAGAATTGAATTTACTTCATTATGCCGACCAAAATACTCATATGTGATGACTCAAGATTGGCGAGAAAACAGCTGGCTCGATGCTTACCTAAAGATTGGGACATTGAGATATTATTTGCTGAGGACGGCCGTCACGCGTTAGAAATGATCATCGAAAATTCGCCGGAGCTACTATTTCTGGACTTAAACATGCCGATAATGGACGGTTATGAGACCCTCGAAGAGATTAATGCGCAGACTCTTGATGTCACCGTAATTGTCGTTTCTGGCGACATTCAACCCACCGCCCAGGAGAGAGTTTTGGGATTAGGTGCGCTGGATTTTATCAAAAAACCCATCAATCAAGAAACTTTGATCGACACCTTGGAACATTCAGGTTTCTATCGACAACCGGAACTTGCGGAATCAATGGAACGGGTGGATAGTCATCTGGTACCCGGTAACACGGATGATATATACAATAATGAACAGGTCTTTTTAGATGCCTGCCAGGAAGTTGCCAATGTGGCAATGGGCAGAGCGGGCGATCTTCTGGCGCGTTTTTTAAATGCCTTTATCGAGTTGCCAATCCCTAAGGTTAATCACATAGAGTTAACTGAATTAAATATGGCACTGCAATTTGCCGATCAGGATGAGTCTGTTTCTTCCGTTTGTCAAGGATTTATCGGTCCGGGAATATCCGGTGAGGCGCTGTTAATTTTTAATGATTCAAGTATCAAAAACATTGCCAATTTATTGAAATATCAAGGAGAGATCGACGACAATGTTGAATTAGAATTATTAATGGATATCGCCAATATTATTGTTGGAGCCTGTTTGCAGGGAATATCTGACCAACTCAGTCTTAACCTCAGTCAAAGTCATCCGGTCGTTCTGGGGCAACACGTAAAAATACCGGAGTTGCTCGACAAAAATCTTAAACACTGGAATGAAATACTGTCGATCGAAATTAATTACAAAATCGAAAACGAGTCAATCAATTGTGATTTATTATTGCTGTTTACCGAAGACAGTATTGGACCGCTAAAACAAAGGCTCAGCTACCTGGTATAAATTAAATATTGACGAAGTAAACAATCATTTAAACGTATAAACAATGAGTAACACTAAAATCGATGAGCAATAATATAGACCAACTAAGAGAATTTCATTGGATGATGGATATGTTGCAAAACATAGATATTGGACTGGTGGTTCTCAATAAAAATAATGAGGTTCAGCTGTGGAATTCCTTTATGGAAAATCACAGCGGCATATTAGCCAGTAATGTCCGAAACAGAAATATATTCGAACTTTTCTCTGAGATAGAAAAAGACTGGTTTCAACATAAAGTTGAATCCGTATTTCAATTAAAAATCCGCGCCTTTAGTATTTGGGAACAACGTCCCTATATCTTTAAGTTTAAGAACTATCGACCGATTACTGGCATCGCTGAATTTATGTATCAAAATGTCTCTATTTTTCCGATAGTCTCCACTACTGGTAAAGTGGAAAACATTTGTATCATAGTTTATGACGTCACTGACGTGGCAACCAATAGACAGGCCCTCAAAGAAGTCAATATTCAGCTCGGAAAATTAAGCCGAACCGATCGATTAACCGGGTTAAATAATCGTGGATATTGGCAGGAATGTCAGGAGCAGAGGTTTACCCATTTTCAACGATATCAAAACAAATGCTCTCTGGTGATTTTTGATATTGACCATTTTAAGAAAGTTAATGATACCTACGGGCATCAAGCTGGCGATGAAGTGATCAGGCAATGTTCTAGTACTTTTCTTAACTGTGCACGTGACGTTGATATTTGTGGTCGTTATGGCGGCGAGGAATTTGTGGTTTTACTCTCAGAAACTGATGCAAAAAATGCGGTGATTTTTGCCGAAAGACTGCGTAAACAAATTGAGCAACTTTTAATAAAATATGAACAATATGAAATTAGATTTACTGTGAGCCTTGGAATTTGCCAATTGGATGAAAAAATCGATAGTGCGCAAAAATGGTTAGAAGGCGCCGATCAAGCACTCTATCAATCGAAAGAGAATGGCCGGAATAAAACCAGTATATATAGATCCGATTAATCAGAAGACTATCAACTTGCTACTTCAAAGCTTTTTCTATATTTCATTTCCGATAGTAAATCGCACGGCATCGCGCAGATCTTCATAATCATATTCTGATAACCCGCTAAATTCGAGCACCTTACTACCAATTTTTTGCCACTCGAAATCAACATCGCACTGTGCCAGTTTTTCCGGTAGATTGACCATATCCTCCGCCATTTTTAGAACGCACAATAAGGTTTTAAGGGTAGGGTTTTCAATCGACTGATCATCTAACAGTCGATCTACCGAATGGTGATTTTTGACTGCCAGACAAATAACGGTAGGCAAATTCCATACTCTGGCAACCCGATAACCAGCCGCGGCATGATGAACGCCAAAATTGGCGAACTCTTCACTGGTAATTCGTCCATCTTCTCGACTGTAAGAAAACTCAATGACTTGCTGATAATTCTCAAATTTAGAGGCTAAAATAGGCACGCCACAATTATGAAAAAGTCCTAAAGTATAGGCTTCGTCAGCAACCGCCAAATTGAGTTGGCGACAAATGGTTGAGGCTACCGTGGCTACCGATAATGATATTTCCCAGAATAAATTCATATCAATACGGGTGTCCAATTGCGCCATGGATTTGCGTAGCAATAAAGTTTTAAGGATGCTCACCACCCGATCAACGCCCAGCATAATAACGGCCTGTGGAATGGATGATATTCGATTGCCTAGACCAAATGCTGGCGAATTAACCACTTTAATCACCGCAGCACTAATGCCGGGATCGACCGATATAATATCGCCAATGCTTTCCAGATCAGCGCCGCAAATGTTAATCTGCTCAATCAGCCCTGGCTGAGGGGGAATAAATATTCCCGAGATAGGACTGTCATGAGATACTTTTGTTTCTTTGGAGGTCGACATATTGGTTAGCTTAATATTAGATTGACTATTTCGTAAGGAATAATCTAAATATAGTGCAATATTGGGCCGCTTTCCGACTATTTTCTCCGTTGCCAGGAGTTTTTATTCGGTATCGGGATTTTTGCTTTTCACCTCAACCACTAAACGATCAACTTTTTGGAAGCCTCTTGGCAGTTTATTACCGCGACGACCTCTTTCACCACGGTAGTGTTCAAGATCCGAAGGTTTCAACCGCAAATAACGTTTACCAGAATAAACCAGAACTGACTGCTCAATAGAAACCACTGCCACTGACACCATAAATTCTTCTCTGAGCTTCAACTTGGCTGCTGGAATACCGATGATTTTATTACCTTTCCCTTTTGACAATTGCGGCAGATCACTAATTGGAAACACCAGCATTCGACCTTCATTGGAGACACTCGCACAATATTGATGATGATAATCATCGACTGGACGAGCAGGCAGTACTTTGGCCCCAGAAGGCAAGCTGAGCAACGCTTTACCATTTTTGGTACGGGTTATGGTGTCCTCAAATTTACCGACAAAACCGTAACCGGCATCGCTGGCAAACAAGAATTGCTGATCGTTATCAGCCATCAATGTATCGGTAAAAACTGACCCTGCAATTGGATTCAACCGACCAGTTAAAGGTTCGCCCTGCCCTCTGGCAGATGGCAAACTATGGGCCAATAACGCGAAACTGCGTCCACTGGAATCAATAAAAACTGCCAACTGATTACTTTTACCGCGCGCCGAGGAGCCGTAGCGATCTCCCGATTTATAATTAAGCGCTTCAGGATCTACGTCGTGCCCTTTGGCACATCGTACCCAGCCCATTTCAGATAGAACCACAGTCACAGCTTCACTCGGCATCATGTCTGATTCGCTTAAGGCTTTAGACTCATCGCGAATCACAATTGGGGACATGCGAGGATCTGCAAATTCTTTTGCTGCTTGTTTTATTTCCTTTTTGACTAGCGTTTTTAATCGTTGAGCCGAGCTCAGAGTTAATTCAAGATTAGATTTTTCCTGTGCCAGTTCATCTTGCTCTCCCCGAATTTTCATTTCTTCGAGTTTGGCTAAATGCCTTAATTTTAAATCCAGAATAGCTTCGGCTTGAATATCGCTGATTCCAAAATGAGACATTAATACCGGTTTGGGTTTGTCTTCTTCTCGGATAATTCTGATCACTTCATCAATATTTAGAAAAGCAATTAACAATCCATCTAAAATGTGCAATCGCTCGTTTACTTTCTTCAGTCGCGACTCCAGGCGTCGTCGAGTGGTCTGGGTGCGAAATACCAACCATTCATTGAGGAAAGTTACCAGGCCTTTGACTCTGGGATTACCATCAATACCGATCACATTCATATTAATGCGATAGTTTCGCTCCAGATCGGTGGTGGCGAAAAGGTGTTTCATTAAGGTATCCACATCAACACGATTGGAACGTGGAATAATCACCAAACGGGTCGGGTTTTCGTGATCCGATTCATCTCGTAGATCCGCCACCATCGGTAATTTTTTGGCCTGCATTTGAGCCGCAATCTGCTCCAGAATTTTAGCCCCGGAAGCCTGATGGGGTAAATGATGTACCACGATATCGCCATCGTCCATTTCATAAACAGCGCGCATTTTTACGCTGCCTCGTCCCGTCTCATAAGCTTTTGCAATATCTGCTCGCGGGGTAATAATTTCAGCATTAGTGGGATAATCAGGTCCTGGAATAAAATCCATCACCTCATCCAACGTGGCTTTGGGATAATCCAACAAATGTATACAGGCATCGGCGATTTCCTGCATATTATGCGGCGGAATATCGGTGGCCATACCAACGGCGATCCCGGTGGTACCGTTTAATAATAAATTCGGTAATCGGGCCGGTAACACTTTTGGTTCATTGAGGGTGCCGTCAAAGTTTGGACTCCACTCGACTGTGCCCAGTCCTAGCTCAGATAATAAGACTCCTGCATAGGCAGACAAACGGGATTCCGTATAACGCATTGCGGCGAAAGATTTGGGATCATCCGGCGCTCCCCAATTTCCCTGGCCATCAACCAGAGGATAACGATAGGAAAACGGCTGCGCCATTAACACCATCGCTTCGTAACAGGCACTGTCTCCGTGAGGGTGGAATTTACCCAATACATCACCAACGGTACGCGCCGATTTTTTGAATTTAGCGGTTGATTTGAGCCCGAGTTCACTCATCGCATAAACGATCCGCCTTTGTACCGGTTTTAGCCCGTCGCCAATATGAGGCAACGCCCGATCCATGATCACGTACATCGAATAGTTGAGGTAGGATTTTTCGGTAAAGTCGGCCAGAGTTTGTTGCTCTATGCCATCAAATGTTATTTCCATAATGCTTCTTATTTAATTTGTTTATATTTGTTGTAACGCTCTTAACTTGCAACTCGAAACTCGAAGCTCGAAACTCAAATTTCTTTTGCTCTGTTAAACCTCAACCATGCCGCCCTTTTCTTCTAACCATGATTTTCGATCGGCGGCACGCTTTTTATTTAATAACATATCCATGACTTCAAAGGTTTTTTCCGGAGAGTCGATGGTTAATTGAACCAAACGCCTGGTATCAGGATCCATGGTGGTTTCTCTTAATTGTTTGGGATTCATTTCACCCAGTCCTTTGAATCGTTGAATGTTAATTTTTCCACGTTTTTTTTCTGCTTTAATCCGATCGAGTATTCCCATTCGCTCATCTTCATCCAACGCATAATAAACCTCTTTGCCGATATCAATTCGATACAAAGGTGGCATGGCAATATACACATGTCCGGCTTCAACCAGCGCGCGAAAATGACGAATAAAAAGTGCGCATAACAGCGTCGCAATATGCAGACCATCGGAATCCGCATCGGCTAAAACGCAAATTTTTCCGTAACGCAAACCACTTAAATCTTCACTGGCAGGGTCCAGCCCTAACGCAACCGAAATATCGTGGACTTCCTGTGAAGCTAAAATTTCCGAAGAATCGACTTCCCAGGTATTTAAGATCTTACCTCTGAGTGGCATGATCGCTTGAAATTCTTTATCCCGCGCCTGTTTGGCAGATCCCCCCGCTGAATCGCCTTCTACTAAAAATAGTTCACCCGCCATGATGTCCTGACCAGAGCAATCAGATAATTTACCCGGCAGTGCCGGGCCACTGGTGATTTTTTTTCGAGCGACTTTTTTACGGGAGCGCATTCGTTTGTGAGCATTGGCAATTGCCAATTCGGTCAGTAAATCGCCATAGCTAGGGTTTTGATTGAGCCACAATGAAAAAGCATCTTTCACTACACCGGAGACAAATGCCGCACATTGTCGTGAAGATAATCGCTCTTTGGTTTGTCCTGAAAACTGCGGATCCTGCATCTTAACCGACAATACAAAACTGAGTCCGTTCCAGATATCATCGGGCGCTAATTTGACCCCACGCGGCAGACTGTTTCTGAAATCACAGAATTCTTTCATGGCGTCCAATAGGCCGGTTCGCATGCCATTGACATGGGTACCGCCTTGCACAGTTGGAATAAGGTTGACGTAACTTTCATTGATTATTTCGCCACCTTCGGGCAACCAGAACAAGGCCCAATCAACCGCCTCGGTATCACCTTTAAAACTGCCGGTAAACGGTTCATCCGGAAGGGTTTCTGTATCAATCGCAGTGAGCTTTAAATAGTCAGTCAGACCATCTTCATAATACCATTCTGTTTTATTATCCGTTTTTTTATCGTTACCGGTATTATCGATTAAGATCACTGTTAATCCCGGACACAATACGGCTTTAGCGCGCAATAAATGTTTTAGTTTGGAAAGAGAGTATTTAGGCGAATCAAAGTATTTTGCATCAGGCCAAAAGGTCACGCTAGTACCGGTATTTCTTTGCCCTACTTCACCGACTTCTTTCAGTGGCGAACTAATGTCGCCATTGGCAAAACTGATCTGATAACGTTTTCCGTCTCTTTTGACATTAACCTCGACCCGGCTGGACAAGGCATTAACCACCGAAATTCCGACCCCATGTAAACCGCCGGAAAATTCATAGTTCTTGTTAGAAAACTTACCGCCAGCATGGAGTTTGGTCAAAATCAACTCAACCCCACTGACACCTTCTTCAGGGTGGATATCAACCGGCATCCCCCGTCCATCGTCCTGCACTTCCAGCGAACCATCTTTATGTAGCAGCACGGTAATGGTCTTGCAATAACCGGCCAATGCTTCATCGACACTATTGTCGATGACCTCCTGAGCCAAATGATTTGGGCGAGTCGTATCGGTGTACATACCCGGTCGTTTTTTAACCGGATCGAGACCACTAAGAACTTCGATAGATGCAGAATTATAGGAGCTTGACATTTAATTCCTTAGAATTAGGGTA
>Ga0316205_10002516_pt1 | contig 18959 bp, 19 predicted proteins | sample 3monthpyrite_MG_FD_204941 | JGI IMG/M metagenome (GOLD analysis project Ga0316205, IMG submission 204941) | Microbial mat bacterial communities from mineral coupon in-situ incubated in ocean water Damariscotta River, Maine, United States -... | ecosystem: Environmental > Aquatic > Marine >... | reverse complement strand
CCAGCCTCTGTTTGATTGAGCTGCATTTTTTTACGCTCTGTACGGAGAGTCTTGCCTAACTGTTTTAGATAAGGATTCATTTCAAGCCTACTATGACACCTATTTACGTCATACTAGCCTATTTATCTTATTTTGACACCTATTTATGTCATTATCCAGCTTGAAATATAGTATTTTCCAGGTATTTATCAAGATAAACCAAGGTTTTGTACATAAATCGTCATATTTCTAAGAATCATACTTCTGTAATTGAATTGAATAATCCAGGCTCATCAGCACTATTATTATTCGCTTTAGCGATGGATGAATTACTTCTGATTAAGATATGGGAGTTCGAATCTTGAATTTTTTTGACTTTCCTAGCTACTAGCAACTTGTCACTAGCTACTAAAATATGGCGCGTTCCAGCCCTCGAGCACAGCTCTCAGGCGCTCACATCGCGCGAAGCAGTGCTTCGCAAAAAACGCTCTGCTCACCCAGAGAGATTACTCAGGCTACGCCAACTATTAATACGACTGATATGTGACCGGATCGGGGGTCGTTGGCTAGTCGCCAACGTTCTTCGCAGCTATCGCTGCTCGTCGAACTCAAGCTCAATATACGTCGGGAGTTCGAATCCTTGTGTTTTGACTTTCCTAGCCACTAGCAACCTGCCACTAGCTACTGATTTTATGGCGCGCCCGGAGAGATTCGAACTCCCGACCCACAGGTTCGAAGCCTGTTGCTCTATCCAGCTGAGCTACGGGCGCATATAGAGAAACTGGATTCTAACACCCAAAGTTATCAAGAGAAACTACTATTATTGCTATCCGTTACTTACTAGAGTAGTAGAAAACGTATTCTCGAATAGAAGATCATGCTGCTCCACCACCAATTTGCTTCAGTACCCTCATTACATACCATGCACGTTTCAGTGCCCAGAAAAACAACACCTGTAAAACAAAAAAACCCCAGAACATTATCCAGTCAGGCGTCCCCGTTTTATGGCCAATAATACCTATAGCAGCAAGCAAGGTTTGAGCAAGAACTATAATAAACAAAGTTTTCCGATTACTGTAACCGGCGGCTTGAAAAATGTGATGAAAATGATCACGGTCAGGACAAAAGGGAGATTGACCTTTAGTCATTCTTCTAATCATAATACTAACAGTATCCAGGAGAGGAATTGCAAAAATCCACAATGCAATAACAGGAGACATTGCTGCTGCTTCTCCTTGAGATAAAGACGTAATATACCACGCTAAACCAAACCCCAGGAACATACTTCCCGCATCCCCCATAAAAACAGTTGCGGGTCTTTTTCCACTAAATGGAGCATTCAACAATAGAAAAGGAATCAATATTGATATAAAAAGTAGTAATATTTGGGAATCAGCTATTCGATTAGCATCAACTGCCAGATAAAACATAGACGCGAACGATATCAGGCTTACACCACCTGCCAGCCCATCAATGCCATCAGACATATTAAGCGCGTTAGTAACACCAATGACAATAAATGCAGTGAATGGAATCCCCCATCCTCCCAACATGATGTCACCTTCACCAAAGAGATCTCCCATATTATAAATGACATGTCCAGCAGTAGATGTCATCACCAAAGCTGCAAATAATTGCACAAGGAATTTTGACCTAACACTTATTTCATGCCGGTCATCAAGTACTCCAATAATCACTAGAACAATTGAGGCAAAAAGGAAGCTACGAATATCATCAGGAAGAGCTGATAAAGTCAGAACTGCCAAAGTAAAACCAAGAAACATAGCAACCCCGCCAATTAGAGGCACGCTACCTTTATGTTGTTTACGGCCTTCCGGTTTATCAACCAGGCCAATATGGTGAGAAAAGGGGATCAGGAACCAGAGGAAAATAAAAGTACTAACAAATGCTAAAAGATAACTATGCATATTAAAAAATTCACTTAGGAAAGTATACTCGCCCTTAAACCACAATAATTAAGGTGAAAATAAATGACCAGGTGAGCTTATTATTATGTGCAATCAAATTGCTCCACCATTTGAAGATATTATATCAAATTACTATCAAACTTCCCTATAATCTTTTTGGTGGTCGAGAAACCATTGATAAGTACTCTCCAGGCCACTTGTTAAGGGTATCTTCGCATTCCACCCAAGTGCCGTTAACTTAGAAACATCTAATAATTTTCTAGGCGTTCCATCAGGTTTGCTACTATCAAACTCCAATTTACCTTTAAAACCAACAACCTCCTTGACCATTTCAGCTACATTCTTGATAGCGATGTCATCGCCTACACCAATATTCACAGCTTCTTCATCCGCATAATGTTGCATTAAAAAAAGAACTGCATCAGCAAGGTCATCGACATGTAGAAATTCCCGACGAGGGCTACCTGTACCCCAAACAGTCACGGTATTATCATTATTGGCTTTGGCATCGTGAAACCGCCTCATCAAAGCAGGTAAAACATGTGAATTTTCCAGGCCAAAATTATCGCCTGGTCCATATAAATTAGTAGGCATGACAGAAATTGCATCAAACCCATACTGGCGCCTATAAGCCGCACACATTTTTAACCCTGCTATTTTCGCAATGGCATACCACTCATTTGTAGGCTCTAGTGGCCCAGTAAGCAGATACTCCTCCTTGATTGGTTGGGGTGCCATTTTAGGATAAATACAGGTGGAACCCAGAAAAAGTAGTTTTTTACAATTATTGCGATAAGCCGCATCAATTACATTGGTTTGAATCAGTAAATTATCTCGAATGAAATCTGCCGGATAAACGTCATTAGCATAAATACCACCGACTTTGGCTGCCGCAAGAAAAACATAATCAGGTTTGTGTTCGCCAAAGAAATCATTGACTGCTTGCTGATTTTTTAAGTCCAGCTCCGAGCTTGTTCTGGTTATTATATTACGATAACCCTGCTGATTCAGGACTCGCACAATTGCTCCGCCTACCATCCCACGATGACCGGCCACGTAACATGTTGCATCTTTATTCATAAATCACTCTGTTACCAAGAATATTTTCAACTCAAGACTTCTCGTTGTCATTCTTTTGTATTTCAACAAGTACTTTTTCCAAGCTTGATAACTCCTGTTCTACCGCACTCCAGATTACGTCTAAATCAACGCCTAAGTAATCATGAACCAGAATATTGCGAAAACCAGAGATTTGATTCCAGGGAATATCAGGATAATTCCGTTTTATTTCTTCAGCCAGACGCTGGCTTGATTCAGCCATAACCTGTAAATTTCTAACGACAGCATCCTGCACTATACGTGTGTTATAGAACTGCTCTTTATTTACTACATATTCATCAATACGCTGAATACATTCAAGCATGTGTTCAACATATATAAAGTTATCTTTCGTACTCATAAAGCCAGGCTTCTCGCCTCATTCAGTACTTTTTCTCTAATTCTGGGATGCAAAGATTTTTCGGTTACTACATCGACCTTACGATGAACAAGCTCAGTCACATCAGACAAAAAACCACCTAATGCAAAACCTGACTTACCATTTATAATTTCAACCAATAAATCCAGATCGCTGTCTGGCCCCGCTTCATTACGAGCCATGGAACCAAACACACGTACATTAGTAATGCCATTTTCTTTGGCGATGTCCAATATCTGCTTCCGGTTTTTTTCAACAAGAACATCCATCTTTTTGTCGGCTATGTTTGTATTGGATATTTTTCGTAAAATACTGGCCAGTTCCTCATAGACTATACAATCGCGATTAGCTCCATATAGCACCTGATTGCCTACTTTTTCTTTTACCAGCAAACCGGTATCAGCCAAACGAGATAACTCTTTGTGCAACGTACCCGCAACAGTGCCAGTTAACCGTGCAATTTCCCTTACATGGTATTTTTTATCTGGACACAACAATAAAAGCCCAAGCACCCTGCGGCGATAACCCTTAAATAATAATTCTGCTAATTGAGAAGACATACTTAAACTCTAATGAAGCTATAAATGCTTCAACTGTAGCCTATTTGACTACAGAAATCAACGAATACAATGTAACTATTTGATAACCAGCAATAATATTATTATATATCGATTCAACACTGCCGACCGATGACTTACGACTCAGTCTCTATTCATGATAATTAAAAGTCTTGAAGCCTTCACGCTTGCAAAGCTCATCTCGCTCTGCATCTTTCAAATCTTCTCGCACCATTTCGGCAACGAGCTCATGCAGCATAATTTTGGGTTCCCAGCCTAGTTTCTCTTTCGCCTTGGTGGGGTCACCCAATAATGTCTCTACCTCTGTAGGACGGAAATAACGAGGATCGACGGCCACAATACATTGACCATTATTTTCATCATAACCTTTTTCATCGACACCATTCCCTTCCCAACGGATAGATATACCTAATTCCTTAGCCGCAAAATTAACAAAATCTCTCACAGAATACTGGACACCAGTAGCAATGACATAGTCCTCAGGTTCGTCCTGCTGCAACATTAGCCACTGCATTTCCACATAATCTTTTGCGTGGCCCCAATCTCTCTTCGCATCCAGATTACCCAAATATAAACACTCCTGGAGCTGGAGTTTAATTCTCGCCATTGCGCGTGTGATTTTACGTGTTACAAAAGTCTCACCACGAATGGGTGATTCATGGTTAAATAAAATTCCATTACATGCGTACATGCCATAGGCTTCACGATAGTTAACAGTTATCCAGTATGCATACAGCTTTGCAACTGCGTAAGGTGAACGCGGGTAAAAGGGAGTCGTTTCTTTCTGGGGGATTTCCTGCACCTTACCAAAAAGTTCAGAAGTCGAGGCCTGGTAGTATTTTGTCTTTTTGGATAACCCTGAAATACGAATAGCTTCCAATATTCTTAACGCGCCCATTCCCACAGAATCAGCCGTATCTTCAGGCGTTTCAAATGAAACAGCGACATGACTTTGGGCTGCCAAATTATAGACTTCGTCTGGCTGTATTTCCTGGATAATGCGAATTAGACTGGTTGAATCTGTCAAATCACCATAATGCAGGATAAAATGTCGATTCGAAATATGCGGGTCCTGGTATAAGTGATCAATACGGTCCGTATTAAATGAAGATGAGCGACGCTTAATGCCGTGGACTTCATAACCTTTTTTCAACAACAGTTCAGCGAGATAGGCCCCGTCCTGTCCTGTAACTCCGGTGATTAATGCTTTTTTAGACATTCAAAATACCTACCTAACTTATTATTTAATATAAGGATTTTAACTATTTCCTAACCCATTGCAAGATTTTTCGCATGGGTTTGAAATACAAGGTCCATGGGTATGGCTTAATATTATTCACTATCCAAGCCTTTCGATCCATGGTATTTGCTTTCAATCTATTTGATATTCTAACATTACTGACGCCACCTACCCTCATGTGGACTAGAGTTTCAGGCAAATAAACTGCATTAATCCTGTTTACGAGTAGAAATCGCAACATAATCTCGTAGTCTGCCGCTGTACCTAGATCGAGATCAAACACACCATAACGATCATAAACAGATTTGCGCACAAAGAATGTCGGATGTGGGGGCATCCAACCCCAGAGAAATTTCTTAGGCTTGTAAGTACCTGCCTTCCAATATCTCACAACCTTTTCACTATTTAAACAATCAATATATTTCAAATCACCATAACAAGCCTCTACCAATGGGTCTTCAAAAACAGCGGATACTTTTCTCAAAACATCTGAATCAGGGTAGCAATCATCGGCATTCAATATTCCAACTATCCCATCGTTTACCAAACTTATGCCCTTATTCATTGCATCATAAATACCTTTATCTGGCTCAGATACCACAAGTTTGAATGAACTATTATATTCCTTCAATATATCAAGCGTACTGTCAGTCGATTGACCATCAATAATAATATGATCTACTGCAATACCTTGCTGCTGCACAGATAAAATGCAGTCTTTAATATATCTTTCTGCATTATAAGTAACAGTTATTATTGATATACTCACAAATATTACAACCCTAGCTTTTTTACAATGCCTTTAGTAGCTATTATAGCTTGAGTCATAATATTAAGTCCGACATCTTTAATTTTCCGAAGAGCATATAATTATTGAAAATAACTATATATGATCATTGCCTATTAATAATTACATCGATTCCTAACACTATTCTTATTGACTCTTCGACTGACGCAGAATTTTTATGCATAAAATCTTCAACTTCATCCACTTTCATATCAACAAGAAATCTGTACCAAAATCCTTGGAGAAAATGGAAAGAGAACCCAGCGCGCCCATCTAAAAATCCCAGCGCAAAGATATATCGATATAGAAAGTACATGAGAGCTCTCAACCCTTTAGGTAATTTGTTATATACATTACGTTTTAACCATCTTTTTTTTCCTGCTTGGCTATCAACAGATAAACGGTCATCGTCGTACGCAATGAAGCCATACTTAATATTCAATAAGTCTACTGCTTCACGACTGGCGTAATTATTATGTTTTTCTGTCCACCAAGTCAGTCCGTTTAGGTTGTTATCCATCAGCTTTCCTTCAAGCTCTGAAACTTTACCGTCAACAAGAATATGCTCATCCATCCATCTATTTTCACATTTACCCCTTCCCTTTTTCCATAGGCGAACAACTTTGACAGGAAACAATCCTCCCTTTTTTATACTTTCACCCATGAACATCATCCAGCGATTGACCAATATCCCATCTATGACTTCACTCAAACTATCTATCTGATTAACAATATTTGCGGCAAGTTCATTATCTACAACCTCGTCGGCATCTATACGAAAAAGCCAATCATAATCATCGCCTGCATTCTCGATTGCCCAATTAAACTGCGTTGAGTAATTTACGAAATTATTTTTCTTTACTTCTACTCCCATGGCCTCTGCAATTTCCACAGTATTATCTGTCGAAAATGAATCAACTAACATTATACTTGAAGAAAATTGACGCACACTCTCAATACAACGCTTTATATGAATTGATTCATTATAAGTTAAGATTATTGTTTTAATTCGTTGCATTGTCACATATATCAATAATACAATTCAGCCCGACCCAAAAGCACATTACGCATTAGCATCAACATATACGTCATCGACAGTCCAAATCCTTCCTTTAAATAGGTAACCATTCTTGATCAGAAAATTTCGAATTGAATTATCTCCTTTCCACCCTTTTGTATTTTCTAAAACAATAACTCTCGGCCTATTTACAGATAAATTGGTACCCAAGAGAACATCATATTCAGCGCCCTCTACATCCACTAAAAGCAAATCTATTTGTTTGATATTCTTTGCTTCAATATAATCATCTAATAATTTCATTTTTACTATTAGAGACTTATGAGGATATTTTAAGTCTTCCTTTCTAACATTACTCCTTAATGCAGAAAGCGTATGTTCCCAGCCATCTACGGCCTCTATTTCTACAAACTCTATATCTCGCTCTTCGTTTCCGAGCGCTACACCATAGAATTCTGTTTTATTTCGTCTTTCATTCCAATCATTTTTATATTTTTGCAGCGGATCGAACGCCATCCCATACCAGTTTTTTTTATTTTCAAAAAAATAACTGTTGCTTATTTCTTCAGGATGGTTGCAACCTACATCAATAAAAAAGCCATTCTCCTTTTCATCTAAATAGTATCTATTCAATATATAATCTTGCCCAAATTGAGATCGAAATCCACCTACTCTTAATTCGTCTAATTTTACGTTATCTATACGAAATATATTTACCTTTGGCCATTTTACTAAAAAATATATCTTCTGATATGTATATTTAAATTCATGATATATTTTTTGTAACGCGCGAAAGAGCGCCCCGTTATGATTAAGATAACCAGACAAAAATACTTTTATCATACTACTTCCTTAAATAACTTTATATAAAAATTCCTTACTTCTATCGTAAGAAAAAACAAGCGGATACTTACATAAACCTTTATTTCATCCCTCTAAAAAAATAATATATATAGGGCAACTCACTACGCAAAGAATTCATAATTTTATGAACAAATCCTATGGAGACTATAAGTGGCATATTCATTTTCATAATCCGTTTTCGTATATTCTGCTGGTCAATATAACCTTGTTTAATACCTTCTCCAATTGTTGAAACGCCGCCTCGAATGAACGTACAAAAAGGGAAATCTAACTTCACAATACTGCTTGCATGCTGCAGATATTCTGCAATAAAGGCATAATCTCCACCGATTGTATATTCCATCCTGTATCTTAGGGTGCCTAAATGTGACATCTTAAAAATCATTGCTTGATGATGCGCAAACATCCCATACCAAATCCATCTATGGCGGCGAGCTTTTTTCAATTTTTTTACACCCCCTTCGATAACTTCATAAGCATCACAATATATAAAATCCGGCCCCGTTTCGTTAATTGATTGATTCACACGTGACAAAGCATCTGTAGAAGCGAAACAGTCCCCACCATTCATAAATATAATATATTCCCCAGATGCTTTACTAATGCCTTTATTCATCGCATCGTAGATTCCATTATCTGGCTCACTAGTAAACGTAATTTTATCTCTATACTTATTTTCCGCAATTTTGTGTAACCAGTTAATTGTTTGATCAATCGAGCCGCCATCAATAACTATCCAATGCCAGTTTTCATGGCATTGACTCTTAAGGCTATGCCACGTGCTTACCAGCCCATCGTAATTGTTAAATGAGACTGAAACTATACTAAACTTTGTGCTCACCTTAGTTCCTAATTAATTTTTTAAATGCCTAGCAGGTTGAGATATTCGTTCATTCATAAGATTATGCATGGCTATGAATGAACCAACACCAGCACCTAAGGAGATCATAAAAATATATGCAAATAATGAAGGTGATGATATCGTAGATAGTATCATAAGCAATAACCATATCATATTTAAAGCATTACTACTGATCCACATAGGAATTAAAAAGATGATGCTATACAGTAATACTACGCCTACTATCCCTATCTCTACATAGTGCGTTATAAAGGAGCTTTCAAAATGCTTCGTAGCAAATATATTTTCGGACGATTCCAAGTAACCCAAACCCTGACCTAGAAGATACTTGTCTCCTATACTTGATAAGCCATCTCCAAGAAACCAATACCAATAAGCTATTCTCCCAACATTTCCTGGATCATCTGCCGATAATGATGACGACAGTCTCATAACCATAGGAGTATCCTGGCCTATTAATAATGCATATATAACAAACGCAATTAACACGATTATTGCTAAAATATAACCAAGAATTCTAAGCCTGAATCCTAGCGCTATAATTACAAATACAAGCATATAAATTAAAGACGATCGCGACCCAGATAGAAATATTGCAATTACAGACATGAAAACATATAAAAAATAAATTGTACTACTAATAAGCTTTCTACCATACATTTTCATAAACACATCATTAAGCAGTATAGGTAGAGACAGAACTGAAAATAATAAGGTTGACGATCCTAGTAAATAGCTCGACCTATATTCTTCTAAATCAATATCAAGGCCTTGCTGGGTTGCATTTGCAAATTGAAATAATTGAGTCTGACTGTCTAATATCACTCCTATGATAATAATACTACCTATTGTAAACAGGCCTTTTATACTAATCGCGAATTCGACTTGATTAAAACGAGAAAATACTATTAATATATACAGATAATAGGCGCATCCGATTAATTTAAGCAAATATCCAACAATAAATTCCGTATGTGAAAACAAGTATAAATAGTAATATGCGAATATTAAAACTAATAAAAGTGAATAGAAAGATGATATTCCGATCTTTACGCTATAGATATCTCGCAGAGCCCACACAAGGATAAACAGCATAAATATCATACCTATTGCCTGCTTCCACGCTACCAATGGCGTCCCTTGAAACAAATAGGCAAATAAACCCTGATGCGAAACAAAAGCAACTATCATTAAAACAAGAAACGGGTATTTTTTTACTAATAACACATATGCCTCTGCTGCAAATAATTACCTGTCTAAATATTAGTTTTTTTTAAAAATATTTTCCTTACCAACCAAAATACATAATGAATTATCTGTCGCTTAGTTAGAAACGAAACAGATCTAGCAATTTTATTGCCCGTTTGCTGCTTTAGCATTTTTATCGATTGGTCATTATCTATTTTAATCAGACTAAATTCGTACCCCTTAATATTATAAAGAATGTTTAATATTTCTGGCTGCATTTTACAACCATATGTTGCAACAACTCTCGTTTTATCATTACAAATACGACTTGATATAATATACTTGACTCCAAACGCGTCATGCTTTAAACCATATAAATCACATGAAATCTCTTTACTACTAATGTTATTTATATCACTAACAAGACATTCTAGTATTGGTTCAAAAAAAACATCATACACCGACTGACTTTCGTTGAATTTAGAAAAACTCCATTCTTTTTTTGAATTTAGAATGGGAACCTGATATTTATTCGTCCCACCATGATGCTCACCCATATCACCAAAGTTAGTAGTAAGTGAAATTCTTGGTATAACAGAATACAAATTATTTTCTACCATATATTTATTGAAATATTTTTTCCAGGAAGTATCAGGCCATCCTGCGACCTGTTCAGGCAAACGATCATCTTTTGTCACAGCAAAATCTTTACTATGCTCATACCATTTTCTAAAAGATCTCCATTGTGACCTGGTCCATATTTGCCCCCATGATGAGCATGTTTGAATAAAATAATTATCAAAACCATCATCAATTGATTGAAATGGAAGCGATGCATACTCATTAATAGCAAAAGAATATAAAGAAAACGATGCAATTTGACCCTCTTGTGAATCATAAGTATTCAACACTTGAATAGCATACTCATAATAATAAGGTGAAACCATTAAATCTTCCTCAAGCACAATAACGGCATCATATTTTTCAACTTGATCACCACAAAAAATAATATGATCCCTTAACCCAAGGCGAGAATTATGTCTTATGATTATCTTTTCTGAACTCCAATCAAATGCTTCTGCTATTTCAATAACTTTAGGATCACATTGACCCTCAACACTTATGATCAATGTAATATCTGCATTACCTATATAGCTTGCATTTTCTATGCTATTCAATAATCGACTTAGTGCAAAAGGACGTTTATATGTTGGTATTATAATTGCGATTTTTTTCATAAAAAACAACCGACAAAACATACGCATAAATAATAATAACAATTGCAAACAGTGTCAGGCCTAGTAAAAATATTTTTTTTCATAAAAGTTATTATAGGTCTTTATGCATAATTTGCTAAAACAGAGAAGGAATGGTTAGTTGCATTTGATTTACATACTTTTATATATGATCATATCAGAGTTACTTGTTATCAACTTTCGTTGCCTCTATTATTAGAGATGTATAGTTCAATACTCCATCCTGATTTCGCCTATCAAATCTCATCGATCGACGAATCATACCTTTATTTACATCCCATTTACTAAAATGAAACTCACCATTTTCATCAAAATATTCTAATAACTTAACTTTAAAGCCTGCCTGCTCAAAAATACCGCCGAATGTTTTGTAGTTGTATAAAACCTTATGATCATCAGAGCCATCACCCGACCCGTTTACCTTGACAGACTCGATATACTCGGGGCTCGAGTGGTAACCATCTGGAACAGCGACACGCAAATATCCACAAACAGGCTTTAGATATTGAAAGCAGTGTTTTGCTGCAATTAGACCATCCTCTATTGTCATATGCTCCCAAACATGCTCTGATAAAATTGCATCAATCGAATTCTCATCAAAGTATCTTTTCCAGTCTTTTAAATTGACGAGATTTAAATAATGCACATCCGTGGGAACCCATCCTGGCTCGAATTTACCTGATGCCCCTACCACTATTTTTAGGGGCGAATGTTTAACGGCTCGTTTAAGTCTATAATGCCCTTTTATATTTTTAATGTAGAAATATAATTTACTGAACATGGTATTTAATACTGGTATCTTCAATAGAATCTTTTTCATTCTTTTTATAATCCTGCTTTATCTTATAATCAATAATTACACTTTTTATTCTATTCTATTTGTCGTTTCAAATATAACAATTAGTATAATTATGCAAGTAAATAATTATAGAATTCACTTAAACGATTATCAGTTAATATTCTAAGTGTAGGAAAGTATTGCTTCGGTAATAATATCAAGCTCTAGTTTGTATGTTAGACTTTTGCGACAAAAAAATGATGGTATGGCTTCTCATGGACACGATACGTCTTAATTACTCTAATACCTGCTACTTCTATATCATTTAGGATTTTCTTTATGCCATAACCATTAGTATTAATCTCCCAATAATGCTGCCCATCCCACACATGTTTAGGTAATTTGAAATAAGGCTTGTGAATAAGCCATCTAAAGGCGCCGAGCCTAGGCAATTGAATTGAACATGGCCAAGCTTTTTTTGCATCCGGCAATGAGATAATTACATTTTTCTTAGAAACTCGCGCTATCTCTTTTAGAGCATCAACGAAGTTACTATAAGGTAAATGCTCGAGAACCTGAAAACAACATACAACATCAAATGAATTATCTGAAAATGGTAGATCCAGTACTGACCCTACATACGTTGGATTAAGCTCACCATCAATATCTATTGAAGAAGCATTAAGCCCTATTCCTCTAGATACTGATTGAAATATACCAGCTCCATGACCTATTTCGAGTATATTTTCAGGATGCAGTTTTAACACCTCATTTAATTGATACCATATACTTGACCATCTATCCAGCGTCATATAGACACTAAAATCATAATGATCAGCCTCGACTTGCTTCATAATATATTCCTGACATTAAATGTTGAGCGCATAAAATTTTTCCCCTAAAGGTGGGCACCTTCGCACAACTCCAGCTATAAGCAAAGCATACGAAAAGACCCCAAATATTGATAAAATCATGACGACAGTAGTATCGGAATAATTAAATAAAACAGATATAATAAGGATCAACATTTTACCTGATGTTGCAAAAACCTCCCATACAAACAAATAACGTTGTCGACCTAATACACTTAATGCTTGGACGGCCGGCACATTAAGGAACATGAAAAATAACATCCAACTGATCCATTGAGCATAAATACCTGCCTCATACCATTCCTTACCAAATACAAAAGAAAATAGTTCTTCACCCCAAAGAATGACTGTCCCAAAAGGTATAAAGCCAATAACAAATAATCCAACTGTAGCTTTTAATATTTCTTTTCTGAGATCAATACCAACATGGCTTTTTTCTGCAATTTTTTGCAAAAATACTTTTCCAAAAGCTTGCGACACCACAGATGATGGAAGTCTCAGTGCACGCACACATAAAGCATAAAATCCCGCCTCTAACGCCCCAAAATATGTTGCTAAAAATAGAACAGGAGCATTATATGAAATAGAGTTAAGTAGCATTTGAGGGGCTCTATATATTGCAAATTCCTTATACTTTTTCAAAATAACTGTCGACGGCTTACCAAATGCTTTTTTCATAACCTGCCAAGATGACCCTCTTAAGCCACCCGATATTGAAAGAATCATACGACCTGTATAACCAATTGCTGTCGCTAATATCAATGTTTCTGCATTCGCATAAATCAGACCAATGCCAATTATCAGGGCATTTGATAATATTGCTGATAATATTGATATTTTAGCATTTATAGAAAAATATTTTTTCCTAATGATCCAAAATTCAAATCCTTCTGAAACACTTGCGAAAAATACAATTGAAAATAGTACTAGTATTAAGCTTTCATCAACCCCAATCAACAAACTAATTTCAGTAGAAAATAAATAAACAATGCACATCATTATAACAGATAACGCGAATGCTATAGTTATTGCTAAACCGAGAAGTTCTAAACTTGATTTATCATCCTTTGGAAGCACTATTGCGTGTGAATAGCATAAGCTTGCAACAGGAATAATAATTGAAATTATCGCTATAAATGCCCCCAACATACCGAGAGCTTCTGGACCGTATAACCTTGTAATAACTGGCATAGCTACAAACACAATTATTTGTGCCACCAAAGAACCTGATGCCAATATAGCAGCATGACGAATAAAATTACTATTACTCAACTTGAGGGGCAGATCTGAAATGAAACTTCCTATATTAATTACAATCACCATCAATCTCAGTTAATACCTAACAATTTTTCAACTTAATATGCCTCAGATATCACCGATAATCAGGCAAATAACTCCATCAAAAAGGAAGCCGATTAAAGATCACTCATAACGTAACACTAAGCATGCATCTAGCTATAGAGAGCTCAAACAGTGCGATCTTTATTTCTCAGTGCAATGCTATCATGTATCAAAGTGTAGATAATAAGTTAGCCGATCGGTAAATATCTACCCATAGAATATTATGCTACAGGGAGAATTTTATCATTTTCGTATTGCCTGGATAGCCCGCTTTATGAAAGCTGTAAAAACACCAAATACTCCGCCAATAACAAAACCTAAAACTACTATTAAGGATCGCTTTGGTTTAATTTTTCCCTCAGGAATTAATGCGCTATCAATAACACGAAATGCATATTCTTCTTGTGTATTTGCCAACATTTTCGTTTTCGTTTGCGCCTCTATCAAGCTATAAATAGACTCTTTAATTTCGATAATACTGGTCTTTTGTAATTCTGCTTCTAAATATTTAATGCTTTCTTCAGAATCCTGTATCGCTTTTTGTCGTAATTTTTTATTAACACGCCGCACAAGCTCATTTGCCCAATGAGCTGCTTTTACGGGATCTTTCCATTCAATAGCTAAAGTTATAAGGCCTGTTTTTTTATCTGTAGTTATAAATCGGATTGATTTATGAAATAAATCATAAGCATCCCATAATGTAGGGGCCGTGTTGTTATTTTTCCGCATATTATTATAATCCCACTCATCTTCAAATAATACCTGAATCATATCCTCATCTTCTATGAACTTGTTAGATAGCTCTCTTGATTTAAGTGTTGCTATGGCTTCTTCAACACTACCTCCTCCACTCCCTAAATCAATACCTGCCAACGATGCCAAACCACCAAATTGCCCAGCAAGCGCACCAAATCGACTGCTACTTTCTTTTGTTACAGGTGCTAGAAGCGCTTCGGCGCGATATATTGGTGTTGCCAATAACGCATAGGCTAATGCACCAAGGGTGGTGATCGCAGTGAATAAGAAAATTATTTTTTTTTGCTCAACCAATACTTTCCATAAATCTATAAAACTGATTTCATCCTCCTTAGGTGGAGCATAATATGGATATGGTGGCGGCGCAGGATTTTGCGGCTGCTGTTGATTGTCTTTTTGATCATTCATATTTAATTCTTTAATTTCTAATAATTTATAGCTTGAGATTGCTTCACTCGTTTCGCGATGACAACATGATATTGATTGTCATTAATCATTTAATTTTAGCATGCAGCTTCTATCTAAGACATCATTGAAACACAATGCGTATCAGACAGTTAGTTATCATAATTGGTTTCGAGCCAGTTCTGATAACTACCATCCATGATAGCACGCCACAAGGATTCATTTTGCAAATACCATTGTAACGTTTTGCGAATACCTGTTTCGAAGGATTCTTGAGGATTATAGCCCAGCTCTGTGGTAACTTTTGTCGCATCGATAGCATAACGACGATCATGTCCAGCACGATCTTTAACATGGGATATGAGGCTCTCTGCTTGCTTACCAGAAACCTGGGGGGCATTTGGAAACCTTTTTTTCATTTCAGGATCATCTTCAAACTGCTTATCCAATAACTCACAAACTAATTTGACGATGTCGATATTAGTCCATTCATTATTACCGCCAATATTATAGGTTTCATTAATTCGGCCATTTCTAATAACCAGATCTATACCTCTGTTATGGTCATCAACATAGAGCCAGTCACGTATTTGCAAACCATCACCATAAATAGGTAAAAGCTTTCCATCCAGTATATTGGCGATAATCAATGGGATCAGCTTCTCAGGAAATTGGTATGGACCGTAGTTATTGGAACAGTTGCTGGTGGTTACATTCAACCCATAAGTTTCGTGGTAGGCACGCACCAGAAAATCGGAAGATGCTTTACTCGCCGCATAAGGAGAGTTAGGTGCGTACTGTGTTGTTTCAGAGAAAGCAGGATCGTTCGGCTTTAGCGTGCCATAAACTTCATCGGTGGAAACGTGATGGAAACGGTGTTGCGCACCGGCTTGCTTATCGAGCCATATTTTTTTTGCGGCCTTTAACAGACTATGGGTACCTATGATGTTGGTTTGCAGGAAGGCGTCTGGTCCATGTATGGATCGATCAACATGAGACTCGGCAGCAAAATGTACGATGGTATCGATAGATTCATCTCGTAGCAGATTTTCCACTAAAGACTCGTCCAGTATATCACCATGCACAAATCGACAGTTAGTTGAGTTCTCGTAGCCTGCAAGATTATTGCGATTACCTGCATAGGTCAGCGCATCAAGAATAATCAAATGGGAACCAGGATACGTTTTCATCCAGTAGCGCACAAAATTAGCGCCAATAAAACCCGCACCTCCAGTGACTAGCAGATTCTGCGGTATATATTCTATATTATTCTCTACCATGTTTTTTTCTTTCAGGTATTTGCATTCTGCAACAGATCTTTCAACATATTCTTCAAAGCCGTGCGCCAATGGTCCGGTTCAAGGGCTAAGGCATTCCAGGTAGTGGTTTTATCTAATACACTGTAGGTGGGCCGCCTTGCAGGCAATGGATAATCCTGGGTACGAATAGGCTTAATCGTACAAACCTGGTTCACAGATAATATCCCCAGAGCCTTGGCTTCTTCATGGATGGCCATAGCAAAATCGTACCAACTCGCTACACCAGCATCTGTCCAGTGATGCACACCTTTCAATTTTTCATCTATGACCTTCCAGATCGTTTGTGCCAATCCACGTGCCCAGGTCGGTGTACCTACCTGGTCTGCAATAACACCTAATTCATCACGTTCTGACATGAGTCGCAACATGGTTTTGACAAAATTTTGTCCATGACTGGAATAGACCCACGCTGTCCGGATAATACAAGTATTGCCAGATAGTATTGATATAACCTGCTCATCACCCGCTAGTTTGCTAGCACCATAGACGCTCTGGGGGTTAGGCTTATCATTAACAAGATAGGGGCTACTTTTTTCACCATCAAAAACAAAATCGGTTGATACGTGAATCAGTCCAGCACCAGCTTGTTTCGCGGCCATTGCGACATTGGCTGCTCCATCTTTATTTATCTGATATGCCAGATCACTTTGCTCTTCTGCTTTATCTACAGCGGTGTAGGCAGCCGCATTGATAATCCAATTGGGTTGGTAAATATTAACTTGCTGCAGCACTGCAGTCGCGTCAGTTATATCCAACTGTGATCTATCTAGCGCCATCAGTTGAACCGATTCAGGAACAGTTTTTGACAACTCATAACCCAGCTGGCCACCTGCGCCTAAAACAATAATCTTCGATACCGTCACGCAAATACCTCAGCATCTTTAAACAGGACAGCAGTAGCATCCTTAGCCGATAACAGTGGTTGTCGCCCCTTCACTAACGGCCAGTCTATCGCAAGATCTGGATCATCCCAGGCAATCGCACACTCATATTCAGGAGCATAAAAATCAGTACATTTATAGATGAACTCCGCAGAAGTCGAAGTAACATAAAAACCGTGTGCAAAACCGGGGGGTACCCACATCATTTTTTTATTTTCAGCGCTTAAAATAACCCCAACCCATTGACCGAATGTCGATGATTGCCTTCTGATATCGACTGCAACATCGAAGACCTCGCCAGAAACAACTCTGACTAACTTTCCTTGGGAATGTTGAACCTGATAATGCAATCCTCTTAATATCCCTTGTTCTGATTTACTGTGATTGTCCTGGACAAAATCAGCCTCTATACCCAAATCAGAAAACCGTTGTTTGTGCCAGGTCTCCATAAAGAAACCACGCTCATCTCCGAAGACTGTCGGTTCAATAACTTTTACATCCTCAATTGATGTTGCTATAACCTCCATGTTTTTAAGACTCTTTCAATATTTGATAAAGATACTGACCATAGCCATTTTTCTTCAAAGGCTCAGCCAATTTTTCCAGCTGTGCAGCATCAATGTATTTCATCCGGTAAGCAATTTCCTCAGGGCAACATACTTTTAACCCCTGACGCGCATCAATGACTTCAATAAAATTAGCAGCCTGCAGTAATGATTCATGTGTGCCAGTATCCAGCCAGGCCGTACCACGCCCGAGCAATTCCACTGACAAGCTTTGTTTTTCAAGGTAAATTTTATTCACATCAGTGATTTCCAGCTCACCGCGCACAGAAGGCTTGAGATGACGTGCAATATTGACGACCTCATTATCATAAAAATAAAGCCCGGTAACTGCATAATGTGAGCGAGGATTTTCTGGTTTCTCCTCGATATGAATAGCTTTGCCTTGCTTGTCAAAGTCAACAACACCATATCGTTCAGGATCTCGTACATAATAGCCAAATACGGTAGCGCCCTGATTACGGCTTGCTGCACGTAGCATGGTTTCGGCCAAACCGTGCCCGTAAAATATATTATCCCCCAGAACCAGGCAGACAGAATCATTGCCAATAAATGACTCGCCAATGATAAACGCCTGAGCAAGCCCTTCGGGCTTGGGTTGCACCGCATACTGTAAATTAAGCCCCCATTGAGAGCCGTCGCCCAGCAATGATTTAAATTGCGATTGATCTTCCGGGGTAGTAATTAATAGAATTTCACGTATACCTGCCAGCATTAAGGTTGCCAGAGGGTAATAAATCATGGGTTTATCATAAACCGGCATTAATTGCTTACTAACCGGTATAGTCAGCGGGTAAAGCCGGGTGCCAGAACCTCCGGCAAGGATAATGCCTTTCATAACGTACCTTTATGATAACTCAATATAGC
>Ga0316205_10002515_pt1 | contig 18962 bp, 17 predicted proteins | sample 3monthpyrite_MG_FD_204941 | JGI IMG/M metagenome (GOLD analysis project Ga0316205, IMG submission 204941) | Microbial mat bacterial communities from mineral coupon in-situ incubated in ocean water Damariscotta River, Maine, United States -... | ecosystem: Environmental > Aquatic > Marine >... | reverse complement strand
CGATCGTAGCTTTCGTATCGGCCAAAAAAGCAATGTCCTTGTGCATAAATTTGTATGCCTTGGCACTATTGAGGAAAAAATTGATGCTATCATTAGTGAAAAAGCAGCTATGGCAGATGAGTTGCTTGAAGGAAAATCGGAAATAAAATTAACTGAAATGAATGATAGAGAGTTACTTGATTTAGTCAGTCTTGATATCGATCGAGCTGTCATGTAGCGTCAGTAAACAAAGCTAAAAGGTCCCCTCGATGATCCAGAGATAGGGAGCACTCCCTCTAACTCCTTTTAAGTTGAGTAATTGGGGGAGTAATACTTTTATGTCTGCAAAACAAACAACTGAAACATTTAGAGAAAATACCTATGTCCCACTGGCCCCCTTACGTCTCCGTAGCCAAGCGTCACGCCAATGCCAAAAAGCAAATGGATAGACTACGAAAAAAAGGTAAGAATATTCAGCCGATTGAAAAAACCGGTCGTATCATTGCCAAATCTTTTTGGGGAAAAGCCTGGTGTGATCACCTGGAAACTTTTAGCGATTATGACAACCGTTTACCCCGTGGTCGCACCTATGCACGCAATGGCTCAGTTTGCCATTTGGAAATTAAAAAGGGGCAGATTAACGCCATGGTCAGCGGCTCTGAGATTTACAAAATCAAAGTAAATATAAAACCGCTGTCCAAAAACCTTTGGCAAACCATTCGAAAGAAGTGCGCCGGTGGAGTGAGTTCCATGCTGGAATTACTGCAAGGTAAACTGTCGGAAAATGTAATGCAAACCGTCACCAATAGTCAGACCGGTTTATTTCCTCAACCGGATGATATTGACTTAAATTGTGACTGTCCCGACTGGGCAACCATGTGCAAACATGTGGCCGCAGCTCTCTATGGCATTGGTGCCCGCCTGGACCACTCGCCAGAACTATTATTTTTACTACGCGATGTGGATCACAAAGAACTCATTGCTAGCCAGGTCAAAATTCCGTCGAGCTCTCATCTAAAACCTCATGTGTCGGGTGACTTGTCGGATATTTTTGGCATTAATTTGGAACTTTCTGATTTAGAGTTACCCAACTCAAAACCAATAGTTAAATCGCAGCAAACCCATCAACCCAAAAAGAGATCAACGACAAAAGTAGCATCCAGAAAAACCAAAAACACTAAGATCGCTAACTCTAAAACCCGGCGAAAAATCAATATTTCTCGCGGTATCACCGCTTACCATGTAAAAAAACTCCAAAAAGAGCTGGCGCTAACCGATTCAGAGTTTGCCCAACTATTAGGAAAAAATATTGCTACTGTACGAAATTGGAAAAAGATGAATGGCGTGCTCAATTTGCAATCGACAAGCTTGCAAGCGCTAAAAGAAAATATTTACCGATTAAATGATAAGGGGTCGTAATCCTGAAAGAACCTAAGCGATTAAAGGATGTTCGGTCACTTCAACAATTCAACAATTCAAGAGTCTGTGTTCCTTTGGACGACATTTTGGCATAGGGTCAAGTAACGGCCTCCCATAGGGTAAGTGGTTACCAATCAACACTCCTTCCTGTTTGAACATACTCCTAGGTTCAGAAGCGGATATGTGCAAAAGACATTTAGGGAGCAGGAGTATAAAAATCAAACCTCTTGACAGGTTTGTATTTATAAAGATACACTTTAAATATGCAAACCTATATACACCGGCTTAGGGAATCCTTAATAAAGAAACACTTGGACTCATTTCCCTGTGTGGCATTGCTAGGTGCACGTCAGGTAGGTAAATCTACCTTGGCAAAAAACATTCTCAAAGATCTCGAAAATACGCTTTATTTAGATCTTGAAGATCCTAGAGACTATGCCAAATTACAAGAGCCAATCGCTTTTTTGGAAGCCAACCAAAATAAATTGATCTGTATAGACGAAGTGCAACGCTACCCTAACCTTTTTCCAATTTTTAGAAGTTACCTTGACCAAACAAATCGAAACGGGCAACTGCTATTATTAGGTTCTGCGTCCAGAGCTCTGATTAGACAAAGCTCAGAGTCGCTTGCCGGTAGGATCAGTTATATTGAAATTGGGCCCTTCGTTGTCAACGAAGTTAATAAGAACAAACGTTTGTGGCTACAAGGTGGTTACCCGGTAAGTTACTCATTAGATGAATCCACAAGTTTCGATTGGCGGATCAATTACATTCGGACATTCCTGGAAGGGGATATTCCAGCATTAGGGATTAAAATTCCGGCCGAAACGCTAAGGCGATTTTGGACGATGCTAGCACATTTAAATGGCGCTCTTTTGAACGCTTCAAAATTAGCCTCCTCTATGGGTGTTAGCATTCCTACCATCAAGAACTACTTAGATATTCTCGAGGGAACCTTTGTTATTCGTCAACTTAAGCCTTTTCACACCAATACAAAAAAGCGCCTAATCAAATCACCGAAAATCTACATCAGAGACACAGGACTCGTCCACTGTTTATTAGGGATTGAAAGCTACAACGATTTACTCGGCCATCCAGCGTTAGGGACTTCTTATGAAGCCTTCATCATTAACACCATTTTAGAACACTTGCCTCTCTATGACGCGAGTTTTTATCGCTCTAGCAGCGGCGCTGAAATAGATTTAGTCCTAGAAAAAGGTGATAAAAAAATTGCCATTGAAATTAAATCATCGGCTAGCCCAAACCTAACTCAAGGATTCTTTGAAGCATTAAAAATAATTCAACCAGAAATAGCGTTGGTCATAGCGCCGGTGAGCTCCCCTTACCCAATAAAACAGGATGTTTGGGTGTATGACATTAACAGTTTTTTAGATTTGGAGATTTGATCATCATCGCAATTAACAGGCAATCGTTATCAGAATATCGCAACCGTTTGAGTTGCCATTGGCGTTATTGCAAAATCCAAAGGGGAACAGTCGATGAAAAATAAAACTGCAAACAGAAACAAAAGCGACTTCGCGATTGCTTTAATTGTAGTATTTATTGCAGGCATCATTATCGGCCACTATCAACTGATAGGTTTTGCCGTAAACCTGTTTGAGCCCAAATCAGAGAAAACAGCTACAACAAAGTCAAATCGACCGGTTTCTGCCCCAAAGATGACCACTTATTACCAATGGTTTGATCTCAATGGAAAAATGCGCATAAGTCGCTTTAGACCAAAAGACATTGCTGATTTTATTATTTTTGAAGGCTCTCAGCATTTACGCGATGTTTCTTACCATGTTGACAAGGAATTACTCGCCAAAGGCCTGGCTTACCGGAAAAAACGACTATCAGGTGGCAATTCACGGGCTGAAACGGATAATTTTTTAGGTAATTTACTTAGCAGTAAAAATACCGCTCAAATTGATTCCGATGAACAGTGTGCTGGATTGACAGGATGGTTATCTGATATTAGCCAAACCATTACTCGAGATGAAGCGATGAAAAAGCCGTTTTGCGAAAAATATCAAGTCCGTCTGCAGGTTTTGCAACAAATGGGGTGCGGTGGAGCGCTTAAGTCTTTTGAGGAACGGGTTTGTGGATGAGTGTTATTTCAGCTGCACTTGTGTGTTTTCTTATTAATCCGGCGATGGACTTATCAGCTCCAATTGCTCCGACATTCGTAGAATTTTGTAATGTTCTTTGGGCGGTTAAGTGCCGTTAGTCAGGTATTTAAATTTTAGACGGTAGCTTACTTCGATAGCAATCAGTCAGAACGCCAAAGGCAAGCGTATTGCTCTTTGGCATCGACTTACCCGTGATTGTTAAGACTTTATCAGCTTATCGTATTCTGAATGACTACCTATCCAAAACCAAAGTAACCCTTCTTCAATTTCCACCGCCAGTGCTCGATAGTGAATACCGACTCTTACTGACCTATAATTCCTGATTTTCTTAAAATGGAGAGATGGATGTTTGGGGTTTTCTTTAAGAATTTTGTAGTTCTGATCTGCCACTTTCTGAACGGAAAGTGGCAGTAATTCATATGCAGACCAAAATGATGGACTGGCGAAGTGAATCATAGCTCTTTCGATTTCCCTGCCAAATGTTCTGAGATTGCACCATCAGCAAGATTATCCAGTTTTCCTAATTTCACATCCTTCTCTATTTGTTCGTCCCATTTATCCGCATCAAATTTTTCATACCAAGCGCGAAATTTTCTCAATTGCGATTGCGGAAGTTGAGCAACTTCTCTTTCCAAGCTTTCTAATGTCGTCGCCATAACGCTTCAACCTCTTGATTTATCAAATTACACCTCCAATTGTTGCACAACTTCTAAACAATTACTAAGGCATTTCTTTTGAGTATCAGTTTCTGGTGTGTCCAAAACAGTTACCTTGCTCTTGGTAGACACTTAATGAGTCGAATTTTTGCCTTATCATCATCAAATTTCCGTACCAAATCGTAGAATTCAGCTACCGAGTCATATTTACGACTTGAACTCTGTGACGTCTAACAGACATCTTTGCCGTGAAGCCTTTTTTTCAGATCCAGTAGTTGTTTCTGAACAATGAATTTCTGTAGGTTGAGGGTGAGTTTACTAAACCCAACAACAATAGTTTAATTGTAGTGGAGGTTAGAATTTCACGTTCAAGTTCTTCCTGACTGCTACTGACTCTTAAGCCATTAACTGCCAGTCAGACAATTGCATATTAGAAAAAGGTTTATCTCGAAATCGGTCAGTCAGAACGTTCGTATAATTCGAGAGAATTTTTTCGCCTATTCGAAATTCACACTTTGGCTAGATTAATTTTTAGTTTTATTATGAGCTATTAGTTCAAGCTTGCTATGTCAGATTCACGACGTTCCTTTAGCTCGAGCTCAATCGCGTTTTTTCTGCAGGGATTATCAATAGTTCCTTTTAATTTCAACTCAAATTGCAGGTCGAAAATATCCCATGTTTTAAAATTATTTAAATTAAATGTTCTATCTTTTTCGAATTCATACTTATGCCCTACATCTCTTGTTACCCTAAATATCCTCGCTACAAGCGTACCAGAAATAAAACTCAAAAAGCCAAGCCAATATAAACTATGAGGTGACTCTCTGAAATTTGAACCGCTTATAGATAAAACTATACTAGTTATTCCAATTGCGAGAAATCCCACAATGAAATAATTTTTCCAACAATTTAGCTCATTTTTGAATATACCAACTAAAATACCAGTAACTAAAGCAGGCATCCCGCCAATAAAGTAAGAGGTTATTATTGCCCCAACGAGAAAATCTCCCACACCAATAAATGACTCAAGCTGCCCAATAACTATTGTCCACATTGATACTAATAGCCAAACCAGAACTCCACCAATTGGAGGACCTAACAATAAAAAACCTAACCCCATTATCATGGAATTCATAATAATTTTCTTAATCGCCATTTAGAACCTACCGCTCATGTAATTAGTGGGGCGTCTTATTCGCGGAATCGACATTCACGCTTTGGTAGGCTTCTGCCCATTAACTAAAAAATACGACCAGCAAAAGCCGATAGTCCCAGTAATTAAAACTCCTAAAATGGAATCAGATGCAAAATGAATATATCCATTTAGTGTGATGCTTCCACCTAAAACTATATGAACGCCTGCACTTTGCTGCTCTATGAATCCACTCAAAACATAAGGTACAAGCTTTAACAAATACATAACCACAAACCCAATTACTGCAGACGAAACCAAATAATGGAATAACTTATTCATACCTTTAGATTTCAACACGAAGAAAGTCGGTATAAGAACAATCAACGTTGGTATCCCTGCAAAGATTATCCACAAGATTATTGAAATCAGGATTTCCATTTCTTTAGCCTAACAGTTTAGTAGAACGGACTTTATGTCCGTATATCCAAGATTGATTGATAATAACGAAAATCTCCTTAGCCTGCAATTGGTGCGGCTTAGCACTACTAAAGACCTATTATTAAAACCGTAAAAAACGACATTTCTGTCGTATATCCCAGACTCGCTGAATTTAGAAGTCTATTTTTAGTTAATATTTCAGGCACATACAAAACTGGAGAGTTCATTTTCAATTAAAATGCGACATCGAGGGGGGCTCGATTGACTGCTCTTAGCTACTTTACACACTCGTTCTTTCAGGTCTCGACCGGGCAGAAAAGGGTCGGCTTGAGCCATAAGTCAAAGAGCAGCAACCAATTTAGTCGTTGCGTTTTGAATGACTTCTTTATTTGTTTGGGCCTTGTAGCTCACCCTGAAGAACATGATTATTTCACATTTAGTCTTCAATGAATTGAGCCGATCGTCTGCTAAATCCTTCCAACTCAATAGGCTTAAACAACCCTTGTTGGTACATTGAAGCGAGCGGTGTATTTTTTAATATATGCAAATTGCGAAGCTTTACATTGCTAATAGTTCGTTGATTAATTGCGCTGTCTCAATCAGTTGTTGATTGGTTTCGTGAGGCAAGTCAAGGATAAAAAAGGAAAGCTAGCGTCTCCAGAATGATTCTTTCTATAGGTGTTAGGCTATCGACGATTCGAATTTTTTCCAGAAATTACTAACAGCAAAAAGCCGCGTTGATCGCGGCTTTTTATTCGTTCAACCAAGCAAACTAAATTTAGCTTTCTTCGTTATTTCCTTCCGTATCAGCAGCGGGTGCTTCAGCTGCTGGCGCTTCTTCCTTAGGCGCTGGCGGATCAAGTAAGACTTTACGGCTTAAACGAATTCGACCTTGACGATCGACTTCAAGTACCTTCACATCTAAATCTTGACCAACTTTAAGGTGATCTGCAACCTTGTTAACTCGCTCATGAGCAATTTGAGAGATATGTAATAAGCCCGTTTTATTACCCATAAACTCAACAAAGGCGCCAAAGTCAGCAATTTTTACTACTTTACCGTTGTAAGTCCTTCCTGCTTCCACATCTTCTGTCAGTTCTTTGATCCGTTGGATGGCTAAATCAGCAGAGGCTTTTTCAACTGCGGCAATCTTAACCGTACCATCTTCTTCAATTTCGATAGTGGCGCCAGTTTCTTCAGTAAGAGCACGAATAGTCGAGCCACCTTTACCAATCACATCACCAATTTTTTGAGGATCGATTTTAACCAATGTAATTCTTGGAGCAAACTCAGAAATATCATCGTTTGGCTTAGCAATCGCTTCGTTCATAGTTTTAAGGATATGAAGTCGACCACCTTTTGCCTGATGAAGGGCTTTTTCCATTATTTCCTGGTTTATACCTTCAATCTTGATATCCATTTGCAATGCAGTGATACCGGCTTCTGTACCAGCGACTTTAAAGTCCATGTCGCCCAAGTGATCTTCATCACCTAAAATATCGGAAAGAACGACATAACTGTCGCCTTCTTTAACAAGTCCCATTGCAATACCGGCAACAGACGCTTTAGTTGGAATACCCGCATCCATTAATGCCAGACTGGTTCCACAAACCGACGCCATTGAACTTGAACCATTTGATTCAGTAATTTCAGAAACAACACGAATCGTGTAAGGGAAGTCTTCTTTTGAAGGAATAACCGCTTGCATGCCGCGTTTGGCGAGCTTACCGTGACCAATTTCACGACGCTTAGGCGCGCCCATAAATCCAGCTTCACCAACACAATAAGGAGGGAAGTTATAATGAAGCATAAAGGTTTCTTTCGACTCGCCAAATAAACCATCCACGATTTGACCGTCACGCTCAGTTCCAAGAGTCACAACCACTAATGCTTGTGTTTCACCACGGGTAAATAACGCAGAACCATGAGTTCTAGGTAAAACGCCGGTACGAATATAAAGCGCACGAACCATATCGTGTTCACGACCATCAATTCTATTTTCACCAGCGATGATTCGAGAACGAACCACTGATTTTTCGGTCTTGGAAAAAGCGCCTTTAACTTCCTCAGACGTTGGAGAATCTTCAGCATCTGTTACTAAAGCTGCAACTGCAGCTTGTTTGATTTCGGCTAACTTGTCTTGACGAGCCATCTTATCCGCAATTGCGTAGGCGCCAGTAATCGCTTCTTTCGCGTTTGCTTCAACTTGTGAGATAACCGCTGTGTTTTCTTTTGGAGCAGCCCAATCCCACTTAGGAGTATTCACTTCAGCGGCAAGTTCATTGATTGCTTTAATAGCGACTTGCATTTCTGCAAAACCAAACATAACAGCGCCTAACATAGTCGATTCAGACAGCTCTTTCGCTTCTGATTCAACCATAAGAACCGCATTTTCAGTCCCAGCAACCGTCAAATCAAGTTCTGAATCAGCCATTTCATCGATGCTACCGTTAAGAATATATTCGCCATTCTTATAACCAACTCTTGCTGCGCCTACCGGACCACCAAAGGGAAGGCCAGAAATAGATAAAGACGCAGACGCCCCCAAAAGAGCAACCATCTGAGGTTCAACTTGTGGATTAATTGAAATAACCGTACAAACGATTTGTACTTCATTCATAAAACCTTTAGGAAATAAAGGACGCAAAGGACGGTCGATCAAACGAGCAGTTAAAGTCTCTCCATCGGAAGGACGGTTTTCACGTTTAATGAAACCACTCGGGATTTTTCCGGCGGCATAACGTTTTTCCTGATAGTTAACCGTTAGCGGGAAAAAGCTTTGGCCTTCTCGCATTTCTTTTTTTCCAACGGTCGAAACGAGAACAGTAGTTCCTTCAACGTCAATGATTACACAACCTGAAGCTTGTCTGGCGATTTCGCCGGTTTCGATAGTGACGGTTCGATTACCGTATTGGAATGATTTTTTGATAGGATTCATATAATTTCCTTTTTAGTATTTAACTTTTCTAGATTTAGATTTTTCTAGTATTTAACAGATGCCTAGCTTATTCAGTTGATGTCTTTTTCGAAAACCTCAATAGAATAACCTAGACTTGAATACCTGGGATAATCAGTGGAAAGAGCGTTTCAACTCATTTTTTCCAGGATAATATGACTAAATTGATTAGTCGTATTGCACTATAACAAAAAAGGGCCTCGAGGCCCCTTTTTTAACAGATTTTTTTCTAACGACGTAGACCGAGTTTGCCGATTAGAGAAGTATATCGAGTAACATCCTTTCTCTTTAGGTAATCCAGCAATTTACGACGCTGAGCGACCATTCTTAACAATCCTCGACGAGAATGATGGTCGTGGATGTGTTCTTTGAAATGGCCTTGCAAATGATTGATCTGGTGGCTATATAAAGCAACCTGTACTTCTGGAGAACCTGTATCCCCTTCCACACGACCATATTCGCTTACGATTTCTGCTTTTGCTTCTACACTTAGTGACATTTAATTACTCCAAAATATGAATTTTCTTTAAATTTAAGCCTAGCCAATCACTAATTCAGCTATGCCGGGACGGGCGGGATTGTACAGCAGGCAAGGGGTCCAAGCAAGTGGCTCTCACAAAAATTAATCGAATTAATCGTATTAATATCCATTTGCTCGTCACATCCAGGAATTATGGAGCTATTTGAATGATGAAGTAACCGAAGAATTAGAAATTCATATCCAGTTGTAAATATATTTCTCGACCGGCGGGGTTATAAAAACTACCCGAATTAGAAAACCATGGCCAGTTTGATTGAGTAGGATCTTCAGGCGGTTCTTGATTTGTCAAATTGTTGAAGCCTAAACTCATCCGAGAAAAATCTGAGAATTTATATCTAAAATTAGCATTTAAAGTAACCCACGAATCAATGCGATCGTCTGCCTCACAAAGGGTACAAAACACCCCCGATATTTCATCAATGTAACTTAATTTAAAAGTGGCGCCAAAAGAATCTTTTTGCCAATCAAGCATTAAATTGGTTCGGTATTCTGGAAAAATCCCCAAGCCAACATTGTCAACTTTACTGATACCTTCAATTGCCTGAAAATAAAAAGCGCGGATCCACGTTGTCGTTAACATGCTATTCCATTGGCCCAATGAATTATCCCATTGATAGTTAATCGAGAAATCAATCCCCTGAGTTTCCTGTTTGGCAAAATTAAGCGGACCTGTGACCACTTGCGCATCGCTTCCATTTAACATGTTTGCACTATCTCTGATAACTAATTCGCAAAGCAGATCAAAGTCAGAACAAGCATTGACGATAAATTGTGCCGATGGGGCGGCGATCACTTTATCGAGTGAAATATAAAAAATATCCATACCAACTTCAATATCTGGATTGGCCTGCCAGATAAAACCTAAATTTATATTAGTCCCTCGCTCTTCCGCGAGATCAATATTAGAGACAGTCAACACCCTTACAGACTGAACCAATGTATTTCCATTTTCAGGATCTCTCAAATCCTCAAAACCATCCGTTCCGCCACCAAATAATTTTTGCATATCCGGCGCTCTAAAACTGCGCCCCCAGGAAAATCGAGTTAGTAAGGATTTGGCTGGATTATAGGCTAGTGACAGTCGCGGACTAAATGCACTATTCACCTTAGAGTCATCATCGTAGTCATCCCAGCGAAGCGCAATATCCATTTCAAGGCGTTCAGAAAATGGAAAACTTAATTCGCCCCCCACTCCAACGTGCTTTCTATCACCACGTCCTTCCGAAATACCGTCAAAACCTTCGCCACTTAACAAAATTGGATCCGGTTTGTCCACATAACTTTCAGCCACCTGCTCAGCGGCCAAGGCAAATTTAACCGGTCCTCCTTGTAATACCATATCCAGATCGCCGGTAATTGAAAAATCAAACAATCGATTGGTTGAAGACGCATTTTTATTCGCCACAAAACCAAGTTGGTTAATAGTTGCAGCGGGAATTGGCTGAAACAGATCCAGCCCGTTTTCTACCGCGGCGTTGAGACCACTCAAGAAAATGTTATTATTATCGATATTCAGATCCGTCTTATTATAGGAAAAACCAATTTCCCAATCGTAAGCACCGCCCGCTAAGTCACCTTTAAAGCCTGCAAGTAAATTGACCGCATCGTTTTCAATGTTGCTGGTGCGCGGCCCAAATTCAATCAATCGACGTACAAACACGCCTGGTTCTTCGAGTCCCGTTCCTGTGCTGGGGTTGTTTGCGGCTCCCGGTAAAACAATCCCACCGCTATTAGGCACCAAAGAGCCGAAACCAGTAAACACAGCTCCGCCATAGAAATTGGCTTCAACCTGAGTGCTCGTATTTAATCGAGATAAACCGACTCGGCTGAAAAAATCAACTTCTTCGTTGATTTCATAAAAAATCCGAGTCATCAAAGAAATTCGTTCCTGCGGCGCTATAAGCTGGCGAGTCAGGCTGCGGTCAAACCCGCACCAAGTATCGTTAGTCGTGAATATGCTACGTTCGACATTTGCTATCCCTTGCCCTTCAAGTGAACCGTTTGACGTACCACAGTTTGGATCCTGATAAACATTTGCCGTTGCCAAGCCCAAAAATGAGGAACCGCCAAAACTATAATTTCCTCTTGGATTAGCAACATCTGAACTGGCATAATCCCGTTCACTTGCCCACAGCGGTTCTTGTAACCAATAATCTAAGATAATGTCTAGCTGAGTATCACCATTTCTGGCACCCGTTAAAAGGTTAAAACGCTGGGTCTCATAACCGCCTTCCGAAGTAATTGAGGTACGGAAATTAACCGCCACGCCTTCAATATTTTTACGTGTTATAACATTGATTACACCGGCAACTGCATCGCTGCCATAAACAGCCGATCCGCCGCCTGTTAAAATATCAATGCGTTCAACAAAGGCCATGGGTATGGATGACAAATCAACAAAGTTAGTGGTACCACCGATCCCAATGGGATAAATAGGTAAACGGCGACCGTCTATCAAGGTTAATGTTTGGCCAAATCCAACCCCCCTGAGATTAACCGCCGAGGCGCCGGGAGTAAATCCGAAAGTGGAGCTATTGTCGAAAGTTCCGCCAGAATTCTGGGTCAGATTATCAATAACATCTTTTACATTGGCGTAACCAAATTTATCCATTTCTTCACGGCTGATGGACGTCACCGGCGACAAATTTCTGATATCGATATTTTTGATCCGAGTACCCGTCACAATCACTTCATTTTCATCCGAAGATTGCTCTTGATTATCGTCAATTTGAGCAGCGGACGCGCTGACAGACAAGGCACTTATCACACTTGCAGTCAGTATATTTGACCGCAACTTATTGATTTTGCTTTGTATGATGCTTTTTGCCATAAAATGAACTGCTCTTTTTTATTTTTTTGACGGAGTAACAATGACACTAATACTCCTTTACAGTGATTTTGACTAGTTCCGAGTTCACCCAGTTTACCTCAGATTGCGGCTGAATACGATATGGTCATATTACCAATATTAAGGCTAATGCCCCCAATTTATCAACTCCGTTCACCAGAAGCCGATTGATTTATATAAGGCATAGATATATCATATGAAAAATCGCTATCTAGTGGTATTAACTATGACGCTTAACGAACTCAAGTATGTGGTGGCCGTTGCGCAAACCCAACATTTTAGTAAGGCTGCGGACCTTTGCAACATAAGCCAGCCCAGCCTGAGCATCGCCATTAAGAAACTGGAAGACGAATTAGGTATAACCATATTCCAGCGAGGCAAACGAAAAATCGACATTACCGCGACCGGGATGGCAGTCGTGCAGCAAGCGCAAAAAGTTATCGAAGAGGCGGATAAGCTCAATTATTTGAAAAGTAAGCAGAAGAAACCACTCGAAGGCATTATTCGACTCGGCGCCATATTCACCATCGGGCCCTATTTATTTCCATCGCTTATTCCTCTAATACGCAAAAACTACCCTCAAATGCCACTCCATATCGATGAGGACTATACAGAAAATTTGCGCAAGAAATTATTGCAGGCAGAAATCGATATTGCTGTATTAGCGCTACCGTTTTCTGATCCTGCCTTGGAGACACTGGAAATCTATACCGAAGATTTCATTCCTTTGTTTTATGACAGTCACCAATTCTCCAAACAATCGAATATTTCCGTTGAAGATATATCGCCTGACGAATTGTTAATGCTAGGTCGAGGTAATTGTTTTCGAGATCAAGTGATCGCGGCCTGCCCTCAATGCCTGTCACCAAAATCTCGCGCTGAAGACTGGGTGGTAGGAAGCTCACTCGAAACCATCCGCCATATGGTGGCGATGAAATTGGGCATTACCGTTTTACCAATCACCGCACTGGCAAAACAAACTGATTATCCGGGACTTGATTCCAGACCATTTGCTCCTCCAGTCCCGCAAAGACGTATTGTACTTGCCTGGCGCGCCAGTTTTCCGAGAAAAGAAGCCATCACGGTCATCGCAAAATGCCTGCAAGAAGCGCTCAAGGATCAGGTAGATCTATTACCGATCGATAAATAGTTTTCTGATAAATAACACAAAGCGAAAAGGTCGATAGGAATTGAGCCTCAAATTATCACAAATATCCGTTGAAACTCTCAAAGGTGTGGGTAGCAAAATCGCTGAAAAATTAGCCATTTTATCCATCCATAATTTGGAAGATCTGCTTTTTCACTTGCCTTACCGCTATCAGGATCGGAGTCGAATTCATCCCATTGGTAGTCTACTAAACGGTCAAACGGCGCAAGTGTTTGGCATGATTGAAGCGGCGGACATTGTGTATGGTAAGCGGCGTTCACTGGTTTGCAAAATTTCCGATGCTAGCGGTATTTTGGACATTCGTTTATTCTATTTTTCCATGGCACAAAAAAAACAATTTAAACGAGGCGAGTATGTGCAGTGTTATGGCCAGGTTTCTCACTCGGGCCGTTCTTTCGCAATGATCCATCCGGAAATAAAATTCTTAAAATCGGAGCAAACACCGCAATTGGAAGCAGGTCTTCAAGCGGTTTACCCAACTACTCAAGGTCTTCAACAAAGAACCTTTCAATCCTTGATCAAACAAGCGATGAAATCGCTAAATACAGCCAGCGTCAAAGAGCTACTACCTCAAGCATTACTCGACAAGCTCGGTTTTCCGCCACTGGCGGATGCGCTAAAACTATTACATCGCCCACCACTGAATGTTTCATTGGCGGATATCCAAAATGGAGAACATCCATTGATCCAGCGATTAGCCTTTGAGGAATTAATGGCCCAACATCTGGCACTAAAAAAATTAAAACAAAAACATCAAGCGCACCAAAGTTATCTGATCGCCAATCATCAACCACTGTATTCCGAATTTAAAAAAAGCCTACCTTTCAGCCTGACCGGCGCCCAAAAAAATGCCATCAAAGAAATTCGCAACGATCTAAATAAAGATTTCCCAATGATGCGTTTGGTACAAGGTGATGTAGGGTGTGGCAAAACATTAGTCGCGGCATTTGCGATGCTGGATGTTGCTGCGAATAATTTTCAGTCAGTCCTGATGGCGCCAACCGAACTATTAGCCGAGCAGCATTTTACTTCTTTTCATGGTTGGTTCGACGCCATGGGGATCAATGTCACGTTACTAACCAGTAAGATGGCGACTAAACTAAAAACCGAATCCTTACAAAATATTGAAAATGGCACTGCCAAAATTATTATTGGTACTCACGCTGTTTTCCAAACACAAGTTGAATTTGCTCACCTGGCGTTGGTTGTTATCGACGAGCAACATCGCTTTGGGGTAGAGCAAAGAAAAAGTTTGCTGGAAAAAGGAGCGAGATCTGCTGGGTTTGATGCTACACGGCATCCTCATCAGTTGATCATGACCGCTACACCTATCCCACGCACTTTGGCCCAAACAGCATACGCCGATCTCGATTTATCGATTATTGATGAGATGCCGCCGGGGCGAAAATTGGTGGAAACTTCGGTGATTAGCGATCTTAAAAAACCTCAAGTGATTCAGCGAATGCTTCATGCTTGCCGACAAGATCATCGTCAGGTTTATTGGGTGTGCACTTTAATCGATGAATCAGAAGAGCTGGATTGTCAGGCAGCAGAAGTGACCTACCAGGAATTATCAGAACAACTAACAGAGCTTCGGGTGGGGCTAGTTCATGGTAGGCTAAAGTCAAAAGACAAACATGACATTATGGCGAAATTCAAAGCCGGAGATTTAGATATTTTAGTCGCAACAACGGTGATTGAAGTCGGTGTCGATGTACCCAATGCCAGTTTGATGGTTATCGAAAATCCAGAACGATTAGGATTGTCACAACTGCATCAATTGCGTGGACGAGTGGGACGTGGCGAGAAGCAAAGCTACTGCATTTTAATGTACCATGCACCATTATCACAAAATGCCAAACAACGATTGAACGTGATGCGGGACACTAATGATGGGTTTAAAATTGCTGAAAAAGATCTGCAAATACGTGGCGCTGGTGAGGTATTAGGAACTCGCCAAACCGGTGAAGTTTTATTTCGTTTTGCAGATCTACTGCGTGATAGAAAACTGTTGCCTCAAGTTCACCAAAATGCAGACATAATTGCAAAACACCATCCCGAATTGGTTGAATCGCTATGTGCTCGCTGGATTAAGGATGGTGAGCAATTGAGTCATGTTTAAAATTTTGATCTAAGATTGCATTTGAACAAATGTATCAATTACTGATTGCATCGTTCTCAACTCATCCGACCACAATAGCAAATAGCCGCCCGACGACTGCAGTTGCAAGCATCGCAAAAGCTCCCCAAGTAACGACTCTCAAAGCCCCTCTTCGCTTACTTGCCCCACCGGCTTTAGCAGCCAAACCGCCAAGCCCGATCAAAAACAGAATGCTGGAACCCGCGATAAAAAGAAGCAAATGCTCAATCGGAGCAAAATATGCAACTATCAAAGGAAATGCGGCACCAACCGTAAAAGCTGCTGCCGATGTTGTAGCTGCCACCATCGGCTGGGCGGTGGTTCGCTCATGAATCCCCAACTCGTCTCGTAAATGGGCTCCTAATGCATCATGCTCCATTAATTGATGGGCAACTTTTTCGGCCAGGCTGTCTTCTAGCCCTCGTTCGATATAGATATCAGTCAATTCTTTAAGTTCATATTCAGCATGATTTTCTAGATGGTGTTTTTCAAGCTCAATATCGGCATTTTCAGTGTCGGCTTGCGAGCTCACTGATACATATTCTCCTGCAGCCATCGACATGGCCCCAGCAACTAATCCCGAAACACCAGCCAAAAGAATATGCTCGTGTGATGCCGCAGCTGCAGCAACGCCTATTAATAAACTAGCGGTTGATACAATTCCATCATTGGCACCCATTACTGCCGCCCGTAACCAACCGACTCGATGAGATTTATGCAAATGGTTGGGCGTTTCTGAATGTTCTATCAAACTTTAATCCTGTTTGTTTACTTTGAGACTTTGGAAAATTGGATCTTATGATGCTTTGGCTACTGAGTAAAGAATTCAAATTCTCAAATTCGCACTAAAGTTGGTTAATTGATATGATGACCTTAAACCTGCTGAAAATACAATACTTCAGTCTTTAAGGGAAATAAAAGTGAAAATAATAATATTGTTGTTAGCTCTAGTACCTATATCCTTTGCTATTGGGTCTACCGAAAGAGATGATTTATTAACGTTTTCGAGCATGCACTCTGTCAATGATACCGCAAGTCTATTGGTTCAGATATTAGAGAAAAAAGGATTCACCATCTTTAATAAAATCGATCACAGCCAGAGCGCCAGCAAGATTGGTATCGATCTACCAGAAACCAGAGTTATTATTTTTGGTAATCCAAAAATTGGCAGCAAACTGATGCAATGCAGCCCTACCATCGCGATTGATCTGCCTCAAAAAGCACTGATATGGAAAGGTACTAACAATCAGATTTGGCTTTCAGTGAATAATCCAGATTATCTTAAACAACGTCATAATGTACAAGGCTGCGATCTATTTTTCAGCAAAATAAAATCAGCGTTGACTGCTATTTCAAACAAAGCAACAACGAGCCTGTTATCAAAATAAGGAAGCTATACAATGGAAAAAGCATGGTTTAAAAATTATCCAAAGGGCTGCAAGAAAAGCATCACCACAGACAACTATCGTTCGATGCTTGATGTTTTCGATCAAGCAGTAAATGACTATTCTGATAAAACCGCCTATGTCAGTTTCGGTGAACAAATCAGTTATTCACAAGTCGCTCAATTATCCGAAAATTTTGCTGCCTATTTACAAAATAAAATGGGTGTCAAAAAAGGAGACAGGGTTGCACTGATGTGCCCAAACACCTTTTCTTTTGCTATTGCTATGTGGGGCATTTTTAGAGCTGGCGGCGTTCAGGTCAGCATTAATCCACTTTATACGCCTGTGGAATTGCAACATCAGCTCAATGATGCACAAGTTGAAACGATTATAATATTTTCTGCATCGACAAAAACTCTTGCTGAGGTTATAGACAATACACCGATCAAAAGAATAATCGTGGTAAACCTTGATGACTTAGTCAATAGAGGTCTACCAAACGTGGCCGCCGATAGCCGTTTGACAGACACCGTTCCATTTATGCAAGCCCTTGATGAGGGTGAAACACTCAACTTAAAAATTCCCGAATTAAATCGGGATGATCTTTTATTATTGCAATACACTGGCGGTACAACCGGCTTATCAAAGGGTGCCATGCTAAATCACGGCAATCTAATTGCCAATATTTTACAGTATGAAGAAATTGCAGGAAACATGATCAACAAAGGTGAAGAAACCATTATCACCGCCATTCCGATGTACCATATTTTTGCTCTAGCAGTTAACACACTTTGCTATTTTAAGTTTGGAGCAAAAAATGTATTGATCGCTAACCCAAGGGATATGCAGGGTTTTGTGCAAACATGGCAACAAACCAAAGCTACCGTTTTCAGCGGGGTGAATACTCTCTTTAACGGCTTAGTGCATACACCAGGATTTTCCGATATTGATTTTTCTACACTAAAATTAACCGTCGGTGGAGGAGCCCCTGTACAAGAGGCCGTTTCTCTAAAATGGAAGGAGATAACTGGCAGAGCGATTAAAGAAGGCTACGGATTATCAGAAACCTCCCCGGTACTCTCTCTTAATCTGGAAAAAGATGACAATTATGTCAGTGGGATTGGTATTCCATTGCCTTCAACTGATATTTCGATAAGGGATGACGATGAAAATGAAGTTGAGCAAGGCGAAACCGGTGAACTCTGCGCGAAAGGACCACAAGTAATGCAAGGCTACTGGCATAATGAGGTGGCTACTACAGAATCGATGACCCGTGATGGTTATTTTAAGACCGGCGACATAGCAATGCTGGATGACAAGGGTTTTTTTCATATAGTAGACCGAAAAAAGGACATGATTCTGGTATCTGGTTTTAATGTTTACCCTAATGAAATTGAAGCAGAAGTGGCTAAAATGGAAGGCGTATTGGAATCAGCTTGCATCGGTATTCAAGATGAAAGATCAGGTGAAGCACCAAAATTGTTTGTGGTTAAAAATGACGAATCAATTACCAGTGACGACATCATTAACTTCTGCCGAAACGCCATGGCAGCCTATAAAATACCAAAACAAATCGTGTTTATTGATGAGCTACCAAAATCAACTGTCGGTAAATTACTGCGACGGGAACTTAGAGATTTTTAGTTTGAAGATTTCTTATAACCGAGGTTAATCCTTAAACCGTACAAAATCACCTAACCAATTTTTATTGGTAAACTGGCAATTGAAGACTCGCGGACCCGAAAGTAAAAAGATAGGTATATTCACCAGTTTAATCAACCGGTATGCCATTTACCAGCAATACTAATTTTCCAGCTTGGGAAATTTGATTTCAGAACCATTATTCAAAAAAGCCTGACGGGCATATTCTTTAACTTTTGAATTCTGAGTTAGACCTACTTTGTAAGCCACTTCCCTGTGGGTTATCCCAGCGGGACCAGCTTGCAGCTGTCCAAATTCGGTCCTGACGAATTTGTCACAGGGGAAGTGCATTACATGCACATCCAACAGACTCAAATAGGTCATTGCTAGACTCTTTTTCCAAAAAAAAAGGCCCATCCTTTCGGATGGGCCTTTCTTGGAATAAGAGCCTGGCAATGACCTACTTTCACATGGGGAAACCCCACACTATCATCGGCGCTGAACGTTTTCACTTCTGAGTTCGA
>Ga0316205_10002513_pt1 | contig 18969 bp, 19 predicted proteins | sample 3monthpyrite_MG_FD_204941 | JGI IMG/M metagenome (GOLD analysis project Ga0316205, IMG submission 204941) | Microbial mat bacterial communities from mineral coupon in-situ incubated in ocean water Damariscotta River, Maine, United States -... | ecosystem: Environmental > Aquatic > Marine >... | reverse complement strand
AGGGACTAGGGACTAGGGACTAGGGACTAGGGACTAGGGACTAGGGACTAGGGACTAGGGACTAGGGACTAGGGACTAGGGACTAGGGACTAGGGACTAGGGACTAGGGACTAGGGACTAGGGACTAGCAGGATGATGCCAGACCCAAATGACCTGTCAAGAAATTCTTTTGACTTTCCTAGTTCCTAGTACCTCTCCACTGAACCAAAAAAAAGGACGCCCTAAGGCGCCCCCTTCCAACCAACCAGTAAACCCGGTGATTACTTGCTGGAGACGAACTCCGGATAGGCTTCCATACCACACTCGCCAATATCCAGGCCTTCGTACTCTTCTTCTTCACTGACGCGTATTCCCATGATCATCTTGATCACAAACCAGGTTACAAAGCTGGCTCCGAATACCCAGATGAAGATCGTTGCAGCACCAATTAACTGAGCTACGAAACTCGTTCCATCATTCGTAAACGGAACCGCCATGACGCCCCACAGACCAACAACACCATGAACAGAGATTGCACCAACTGGATCATCAATTTTCATCTTGTCCAGTGTCACGATAGAGAAGACTACCAACGCACCGCCGACTGCACCAATGATGGTGGCCGCAAGTACTGATGGAGAATCAGGACCCGCAGTAATGGCAACCAGACCCGCCAAGGCGCCATTCAATGCCATGGTCAAATCCGCCTTACCAAATAAGACGCGAGCTACGACCAGACCAGCTATTACACCACCGGCTGCTGCTGCATTGGTATTCATGAACACCATGGCCACAGCATTTGCACTGGCAATATCACCCAACTTCAGCACTGAACCGCCATTAAAACCGAACCAGCCCATCCATAAAATAAATGTACCCAGTGTAGCTAATGGCAGGTTAGCGCCAGGGATAGCGTTGACCTTGCCATCCTTGCTGTATTTACCCTTACGAGCACCCAACAAGATGACGCCTGCCAGAGCAGCAGCAGCACCAGCCATATGTACAATTCCTGAACCGGCAAAGTCTGTGAATGCAATCCACTGCGCTTCACCACCTTCCATTACCTGCTTGCCTGCTTCATCCAATACCGGGACTAATTCAGCCAAACTAAACATGCCGAACACAGACTGACCACCCCAGGTCCATGAACCTTCCAATGGATAAATCACACCTGTCATCACCACGGCAAAAACCATGAATGACCAAAGTTTCATGCGCTCAGCAACGGCACCCGAAACAATTGACATCGCTGTTGCTACAAACACTACCTGGAAGAAGAAATCTGAAGCGCCTGCATAAACAGCCCCACCTTCAAAACCATTCTCTGCCGATGACTTCAATGCATCCGCCACCAGATTATCGCCACCCGCTATGTCAGTCAGGAAATATCCCGCACTGTCATACATGATGGTATAACCGCAAATCATATACATAGTACATGCGATTGCGAACAACACGACATTCTTCGTCAGAATCTCTGTTGTGTTTTTAGATCGGACCAGGCCGGCTTCCAACATTGAAAAGCCTGCCGCCATCCACATAACAAGCGCGCCGCACACCAGAAAATAAAAGGTGTCCATTGCGTACTGTAAATGAAAAATATTGTTTTCCATCTTTCTATACCTCTAACCGTTTTTATAATGCTTCTTCACCAGATTCACCGGTACGAATTCGAATCGCTTGCTGTAGATCGTAAACAAAGATCTTTCCATCACCGATTTTGCCCGTATGAGCAGACTTGGTGATAGCCTCAAGCACCTGATCCAGCAGCTCTGATGAAACGGCTGCCTCGATTTTTACCTTGGGCAGAAAATCAACTACATATTCTGCGCCTCGATATAATTCCGTATGACCTTTCTGACGTCCAAAACCCTTAACCTCGGTAACAGTAATACCTTGCACACCGATTTCTGAAAGGGCTTCACGCACATCATCAAGTTTGAACGGTTTGATAATTGCGGTAACTAACTTCATTGGTTTTCTCCTAAATCTAAGCGACAGCAGGCCACCCGATTTTAATAATTTTATACATGCACCGAATCGATAACTCCTGTTGACGACTAACCCCAAGACCAAACTTGTGGCTCAGGATACTGGCATGCACCTCTGTTTCTAATTAAAGTTTAATAACACTATCCCTTTCTGCACGAGCCATGCCAGCATTAAAATATATATAAATATCAATAAGATAGTAAATATTCGGCCGCTATCACTCTATTAAAAGCATCATAATAGTGCGATTCCTATTTTGTACGCACTAAAACAGTGCTTCAATATCGGCCGTGATCTCTGCTGCTTTTTCACATAGAATAGAGCCTCTTTTTTATGAATAAGCGTCAGTGATATGGACCCAAAAATTCTCGATGATATTTCTCGCCGACTGGCAGCAGCATTACCGCCCGGCATCACCACACTAAAAGATGACCTGGAAAAGAATATTCGGGCCGCCCTCGATGGCATTATTGGTAACATGAACCTCGTAACCAGACAGGAATTTGAAGTACAACAAAAAGTACTTGAACGTACCCGCCTGAAACTTGAAGCACTAGACAAACAACTGAAAGAGCTAGAAAAAAACATCTAAAAGGGCCAGGAGGCCTAATCACAAGGAAATAACCAGGAACGGATGCCTATGAGTCTCGCACATGTATTTAGTCGCGCCCAGGAAGGTGTGACTGCCACTGAAGTCAATGTTGAAGTTCACATCGCCAATGGCTTACCCGCTCTATCTATCGTTGGGCTACCGGAAACCGCGGTCAAGGAAAGCAAAGATCGCGTTCGCGCCGCTTTAATTAACAGTCAATTTGAATTCCCCGGCCGACGAGTCACTATTAATCTGGCGCCTGCCGACTTACCCAAGGAAGGTGGACGTTTCGACCTACCTGTTGCCATGGGCATACTGGCCGCTTCTACACAAATTCCTACCGATGCATTAGACCAATTTGAATTTGTTGGTGAACTTGCCCTCAGTGGCGAATTACGACCCATACGTGGCATATTACCGATGAGTCTGGCGTGTAAAAAATCAGGCCGAAAGTTAATTTGCCCGGCCCAAAATGCAGCTGAGGCAGCCCTGGTCAGCGGCACCGCTGTTTACCCAGCCAGGCACTTGCTGGATGTTTGCGCCCATCTAACAGGCATAAAACCACTTGAGCGATCGATACCCACGCCAACAAAAGGTAACGCAGACACTCGTGCAGATATGGCAGACGTCAATGGCCAGCATCATGTAAAACGCTCTCTTGAGATAGCCGCTGCGGGCGGTCATAGCTTACTCATGGTCGGACCACCGGGCACAGGTAAGACCATGCTATCCAGCCGCCTTCCCGGCATCTTGCCTGACATGACTGAAGACGAAGCCCTGGAGAGTGCTGCTATTGCCTCCATCAGTGATCACGGTTTACATGCGGAACGTTGGAAAATTCGACCATTTCGCGCACCACATCATACCGCCTCAGGCGTTGCCTTGGTGGGCGGCGGTTCATATCCACGCCCTGGTGAAATTTCATTAGCGCATAACGGTGTTATGTTTCTTGATGAACTACCGGAGTTTGATCGAAAAGTATTGGAAGTACTACGCGAACCCATGGAATCCGGTCGAATTATTATTTCTCGCGCCGCACGACAAGCGGAGTTCCCGGCTAAATTTCAGTTAGTGGCAGCAATGAACCCTTGCCCGTGTGGCTACCTGGGCGACCAGCAAGGGAAGTGCCATTGCAGTGCAGAACAAGTGCAGCGTTACCGACATAAAATATCCGGCCCATTAATGGACAGAATCGATATGCATATTGAAGTCCCTGCCTTACCCGTTAGTGAACTAAGAAAGCAACAGCTCACTCCAGCTGAAAACAGCCAACATATACGCAAACGTGTGGTGCAGGCACGCAACAGGCAATTGCAACGACATGGGCGCATTAACGCGCAATTGGAAAACACTGAGATCAACCTGTCATGTCAGCTTATTCAGCCAGATCAGGAGCTATTAGAAAACGCCATGTCACGCTTTGGTCTCAGCATGCGCGCCTATAATAAAATCCTTAAACTATCACGAACAATCGCAGACCTTGACGGAAAAAAGAATATAGAAACCCGACATCTCAGCGAGGCACTGTCCTATCGTCAACTTGACCGAAATCAGAATCTTTAACAAACATGTAAACTTCGCATTCTTGGCAGCCACTGTCGAGTCCCTTGAATTTTTTATAAACAACCCTATATAAGGATTATTAATCCTTTGCAGGGAGATCTTATGTCTACTTCATTAAAAATTGTTTGCCCTCATTGTCATGCAGCTAATCGCCTACCTGAAGATCGACTGCAAGATAAGTCAACGTGCGGCAAATGCAAACAGCCTTTATTCACTCATCAACCCTTAGACCTGAACGCGGAAAGTTTTTCCAAACACGTGACCAATAGTGATATACCAGTGGTGGTCGATTTTTGGGCTCCCTGGTGTGGCCCCTGTAAAATGATGGCACCTGCATTTTCACAAACAGCCGCTCAACTCGAGCCTCACTTTCGCTTCGCAAAAGTGAATACTGAAGAACAACAACAGTTAGCTGCACAATTTGGTATTCGAAGCATTCCGACTCTGGCTATTTTCCGCCAGGGGAAAGAAATTGCACGACAGGCAGGCGCAATGGATGCGAACTCACTCAGCCAGTGGGTTCAGCAGTTTAGATAATACTTAATCAAAAAAAATCAGACATCGTTCAAACCGTTAATCTATTACTGCTTAAATTAATCTAGCGCGGGACCGATCATAAATGCTTGCAACTCAAAACCATGGTCTTCCAGTGTTGCTGCAATATCATCCCACTGATAATCCGGGTCCTGCTCTTCAATCGTAGCAATTAAGGAAGTGGCATGTCGGAGTGCATCCTTCTGATCATAATCATCCGGTATGCGAACAAGCTTTATGTCCTCGACATTTTTTGCGGGTAGTAACATCAGTGTTTTGCTCATCTGTCATTTTCCGTTATTTAGGGAGCCTCTGATCAATTAGTGAATGGGCATCTAGAGGCTAAAATGTTCCTGGCCCTGCGTTGAAAATCTTGCTAATAGCCCACTATTAACTACGATTGTCGCCTTGTTCCAGAAAATTTTATTCCTCTATCTGCTCAATCCAGAATTAATCAGAGGCTCCCTGTTTAATACTCAGACAACGTTAGCACTGACGATTGATTATTGAAAGGGCTTCAAATGTGCTCGGTAATATTTTATCGCCAGCTTTCGAGCATTAGGCTTATCTTTCTTTTCTAATTTTCGTTCTACTTTTTCCTTGTAGATGGCCGCCAATTCACTACCTTGTTCTTTCGCCAAAGCCAGCCAGGCATAACTTTTTATATAATCAGGCTTTTTTCCTTCTTCACCGTTGTAGTAAATAATGCCCAAATTATATTGCGCGTCACGCATTCCTTTCTTGGCCGCTTTCTCATAATTTTCTGCCGCTCTGGTGAGATCCTTTTTCACCCCTCGCCCCAGGTCATACAATATACCGAGATTTAATTGTGCTTTGGCATTGTCATTATCAGCGGCCTTCTGATACCACTTGGCCGCTTCAGTGTAATTTTGTTTTACTCCAACGCCCTGGTTATACATCACTCCCAGATTCAATTGCGCCGAAGCATGTCCTTGCTCAGCCGCCATTTTGTACCATTTGAATGCCTTTTCTGCATTAGAAGGTGGCGGTGTATTAGACAGCTGAAAATAAATTTCTCCACCTTCCATCATTGGGTATTCATTAGGCAATTCCTTGTCCGTGGCATAGAGCACACCCAGATTGTATTGAGCACTTTTGTCGCCACCCTCTGCTGCTTTAACAAACCAGTACACAGCCTCAGCCTTATCTCTCGGAATACCCTTGCCGCTATAAAGCATCACAGCCAGATTATATTGCGAGTCAGAATGACCTTTAGAAGCAGACTTTTTAAATTCGGTATAGGCTACCGGGAATTTTCCTTGCTGATAGGCCTCCAATGCCTTCGAAGGATCAGCCCCGGCGACATGAGAAAAACTCAGGAAAAAAACAATGATAAAATATTTTACAGCTGGCATTTGATTCAGTAACCGTCAAGACTTTACACTTATAGGTGTATCGGCAAAACGCCAGGATTTTTTAGCACTTCAAACATGAAAGCAATCACAGTCTGCAAACAAGCCCTTCTCTGGCCCGTCTTTCTCAGCCTGTGTGCCTGCACTGCATCAATAAATACTATAAATAACAGTAATATTAATGGCTTAAAGTCAATTCAACGGGCTTATCAACAAGCCGTCAGCGCCGCTCATAATGATAATGAAGTTTCCTGGAACAATGGTCGGTTCGGCAATATCATCGTTAATGTTAACGGTGAACCTAATCTAGGGCTTTGTTATCATTGGCAAAAATTGGTTTTCAAGGGCATTCAGCCTGCCTTGTCCACTACTGGATGGAAAGCGACGGGTATTGCAATTAATGAAGGCAGTTTCTTCGAGCACCACGCTGTACTGGTTTATGACCCATTAAGGACAAAGTTTACCGATATATTAAAAAAACCAGATAAAACAGATAGCTATGTTCTAGACCCCTGGTCAAGCGGAGAGCCCAGAATATACACGGTGGAAAACTGGCTAAAACTGCCCGTTACTATAAAAGTTAAACCCAGGCTAACAAAAATTGATCTTCAACCCACGAAAATCACAAATGAACCCTCTGAATGACAAATCCAGGAATCCTGACTGGGTAGCCTGGCTCGCACAGGATGCTAATGGGAATTGGTGGGGGTATGAAGTTGAGCCACAGGAACATCATTGTGGATGGTATGAAAATGAGTTGGGGCGCAGTATTTTGCTAAAAACCGATCCACCAAACCCGAAATGGCAATACACACTAAAAAAAACAGGTAAACAATAAAAAACAATAGCTTACAACATGGTTTGATTTTTTTTATCAGAAAATTTGGCCTCAGCGCAATTACAGTTTAGAATGACAACATTACATACTATTAATATAGGTCTGATGATGGAGAGAAGATACAGCCAACGCAAACCTGCCATGGTTCATGTCTATGTCGCATTTCCAGGTAGAGAAAACAGGCGCTTTAAAACTATGAACTTAAGCGCTCATGGTATTTTAATAAGAACAGGCAAACGTCAGGCCAGACCAGGCGCAATCGCCTCGCTAATTTTTGTCATACGTCAGGGAAATGTACTTCGTTTACACAGACGTAAAGCAACAGTTGCTCATGTTACCAATACAGAAACAGGCATGATGTTACACCACCAGGCGCAAAGTAAGATTGCTTCATAAAAACCAATGCTAATAGCAAATGCCTGGCAAGTGTTGTTTATTATTTAACGATTCTTGAAAATGAGAACGCGTTCATGGCAAAAAAAGATTTATAAGCTATATTCAAGAATAAAACCGGACAATAAAAGTTTTACAAACAATGAAAATTAAACGATCAGGCGTCTTCAATATTGGAAGCAACAAGATAATAGCCCGCACGCTGTTTGCTGCGTCTATTTGCGCCTGTTCTGCTGTCAGCTTTGCTGCAGAAGATCTGATTGAACAATGGTACATGCAGCCTCGCCTGAACCTGGGTAGCCAAGCTAACAATTTTCATAACCTGAATCATCAAACCATCAGTATTGGTCGCGCACTGAATAAGCGCATTGATCTTGAGATCAACTTACTTTCAGATGGGCTGGATGATCGATCCGACAATCAGAGCATCTTGATTGACGGTCGCTACTACCTCAAACCAATGGGCCAATTCTCGCCCTATATAGCAGGTGGTATTTCCAGTACAAGAAACTACAATAGCCTTGATACCTCATACCAGGACCCAAGCACCAATCTCGGTCTAGGGTTTGAACATACACTCAAAGGATACGGCGCCAAGATACAAGCTGATATTCGTTATTTTGTTGATGACAGGCAAGCCAGTACTTTCGAAAATAATAAATTAAACGACTGGGCATTGAGCTTTGGGGTATCGATTCCATTAACTGTCGATATTTTCAAATAACAGCAAACTCTCCTCAGACTCTAATTTTAAATTTCTACTAGCCTGCGACGAAATGGCGCCAAGTGAAACTTCGTCTTATACTTCACGGATAGATACAAATTTATTTATACGGAAAAAATAATGGCTAAATGTTTGTTTGCGTTCTGTTTGATTTCTTTATTCACTGCCCCCGTTCTCGCTGAAACAGTTTATGTTACCGACATGCTTAAGCTGAATGTTCATGATGAACCTCAATCAAAAGGAAAAACACTGACTACGCTGAGCAGCGGCGACCCTATTGATGTTATTGAGCGACTACCAGGCTATGCAAAAATACGCACGACTGCTGGTATCGTTGGCTGGACTAAGTCAGCCTACCTGGTGACAGATAAACCTCCACGCTTGATAGTTAACGAACTCCAGGAAAAACTAGGGCACTTACAAGAACAAGCCACGCAGGCCAATAAAAAGGCACAAACCGCCATTATAAACGCCGAAAAATATCAACAATTACTGCAATCAACAGAACAAAGCTCTAAACAACAGACTGAAACGCTCAAAAAAATACAACAAGAAAATCAGGAATATGAATCCTCAATGGATCAATATGAATCCAGCGTACCCATGAATATATTTCTGATTGTCTGTGGTTTACTTTTTTTTATAGGTATTCTTCTAGGATGGTATATAATAGATTACAGGCAAAGAATGCGGCATGGCGGTTTTAGAATTTGATAGCTCCTGAGCTTAATCATCCAACTACTACTACCTAAATGACAATAAAACCAACATTTATACCAGTGTTTTATCGGGGAATATGTCTAAAATAATCATTAGCAATAAGCAAAACGAACTGGAAGAAATGGTTCTCACGGAAGGTACCGTTACCATCGGTCGTAACAGGGAAAATGACATTCAGATTGATGACCCCTCAGTCAGCGCCTATCATGCAAAACTGGTTTCTTTCTTCAAGCCTACCTACATCCAGGACTTGCGTAGCACTAACGGCACCTACGTTAATAGCAAACGTGTAATGGAGCATACATTAGAACATGGCGACATTGTTACTATTGGCAAACACAGCATTTACTTTTGCAAGGACAACGAATTTGTCGCAGCAACACCTGAAGACCACACCGTAGAATTAAGCACCCGCGATATTAGCCTGATACTAAAAAAAGATAATCAGGAAAATACTTCAAAATAATTAGCGCGCCACTTCTTCAACGCATTTACTACGTAGTAACCCATGCCCGATTTACTGAACGACCAACAGAAAGAAGCGATAGAGCATACCGACAGCCCCTTACTTGTTCTTGCGGGAGCGGGTAGTGGTAAAACACGTGTCATTACTTATAAAATCGCCTACCTGATCAAGAAGAAAATTCATTTACCCGAACACATCACTGCTGTCACATTCACCAACAAAGCAGCGCGTGAAATGCAACAACGTGTAGGTAAGCTGCTAAAAAATGTAGACTGCAAAGGACTACAAGTCTCCACTTTTCACACACTGGGACTCAATATCATCCGGCGTGAAAAACAAAAACTGGGCTTACGAAAAGGCTTTTCTATTTATGATCACCAGGATAGTTGCTCACTCATAAAAGATTTACTACGTAAGGATTTTGCAGGCAACAGTGATCTGGAAGACCAGGTCCGATGGCAAATATCTCAATGGAAAAATTCCTTTGTCTCACCTGAGCAAGCCATTCAAAGCTGCACAGACCCTAAAGAATATACGGCCGCACAAATATACCTGAAATACGACCACGCATTGCGTACTTACAATGCTGTTGATTTTGATGATTTAATATCGCTACCCGCTATGCTTTTTTCCAAAGATGAAGAAGCGTTAATGGCCTGGCAACATAAAATTCGCTACTTATTGGTTGATGAATACCAGGACACAAACACTGCTCAATACAACCTTATTCGATTACTACTTGGGCAGCGATCCAGTCTCACGGTGGTTGGTGACGATGATCAATCAGTTTATGGCTGGCGCGGTGCCCAACCGGAAAACATGAATTTACTGGTGAACGATTTCCCTTCACTGAAAGTCGTTAAACTGGAACAAAATTATCGCTCGGTCAGTAACATCCTACATCTGGCCAATCAATTGATTGCCAATAACAAACACCAGTTTGAAAAGCGATTATGGAGTGCGATTGGAAACGGTGATAAGGTAAATATATTAAGTGCTCGTAATGCAGACCATGAAGCCGAAAAAGTGGTGTCAAGAATACTGCATCATCGCTTCAAACATAACACGCCTTATTCCGACTACGCCATCCTTTATCGGGGCAACCATCAATCCAGGCCTTTTGAGCGTGCATTACGCGAACACCAAATCCCTTATCATCTTAGTGGCGGCCTTTCCTTTTTTGAACGCAGTGAAATCAAAGATATTATGGCGTATCTACAGTTACTGGTTAACCCTGACAATGACGGTGCCTTCCTTCGATCGGTCAACACTCCACGCAGAGGCTTAGGTCCAGGCACCATAGAAAAACTAGCTAACTTTGCCAATACAAGTAACACCAGCTTATTTGCTGCCTGTTATGAACCAGGGGTAGCTGATCATTTAAGTTCACGTGCCTATAACAACTTACTCAATTATTGTGACTGGATTAACCACATAGGTGAAATGGCTGAAAGAGGCGACACCTTGTCAGCCATTAACGAAATGATTAATGATATGCAATATCGTGACTGGATTGAGAACCAGAGCGCCGACCAAAAAACAGCAGAAAACCGCTGGGGTAATGTAGAAGAACTACTCGGTTGGTTAGCACGCTTAAAAAAGAAAAAACCGGATCTGGATCTTTCACAATGGTTAAACCACATGACTCTGATGGATATTCTCGAACGTGAGAATGAAGAGCAGGAAAATAATGCTGTAAATTTAATGACACTGCATGCCTCTAAGGGACTGGAGTTTAATCATGTGTACATCGTCGGCATGGAAGAAGAATTACTACCTCATCGTAATAGCGTGGATGATAACCTGGAAGAAGAAAGACGACTGGCTTATGTCGGCATCACTCGAGCGCGCAAAGGTCTTACTTTCGCTCATGCCATTACTCGGCGTCGGTATGGAGAATTACTGGCCTGTGAACCGAGTCGTTTTCTGGAAGAATTACCTCAGGACTATCTTGATTGGGAAGATAACCGTCAGGAATCAAATGATGAACGCAAGGAGCGAGGAAACGCACACCTGGCAAACATGCGTAACATATTATCGGATTAGCCACACCACCTGTCCAATTAATTACTTACCATGAAAATAATATTTATCCCATAAAAAAGGGCTGCATCAGCAGCCCTTTTTACACAACGATGAAAGTGGAATTTACATACCACTATTAGTTAGCATGTCTTCAATCGCTGCTTTTATTTCATCATCAGTAAAGTCACCACCGCCACGAGGAGGCATAATGCCTTTACCCTGAACCACTGCAGCTACCATAGTGTCCATACCTGTTTGTACTCGCGCTTCCCAGTCACCTTTGCTACCAATTTTAGGAGCACCAGCAACACCAGCGATATGACAACCACCACAAGATGCTTGAACAACTTCTTTACCAGACCGGGCAGCTTTAGCAGCACCGGCAACAGCAGCTGCACCTACGCTCACTTTTCCAACAGGCTCAATACGCTCCATGGTTGCTTTCTCAGCTCGGGCACTTTTTTGTTGTTTAGCCGTTGATAAATCGCTTACATTCTGTGCTATGAAAAAAGCTATCACACCCAGCGCAGCAACTGCGAGTGTTACTATTGCAATGGATTTCATCACTTGTTGATCTTGATCAATCACTCTCATCTCCCGTTATCTTTAAAAAAATCTGGAACGATTCGGCTCCCCTACTCATCTACCCGATAACTGCCAGCCTCGGTAATGAATAGGTCAATAGAACCCGTATCGTATTTTTAAATTCTTTGTATGGCCTTAGTATGACAGCGCATCAGCTATACAAGCGGCCTCATTTGCAGCGGCTGATTATACGGGGAATTACCGGGTAGTTATAGTTTCGTGACCCTGATTGTCCCGCGTAATTTTTTTACCCTTATAAACATAGTAATAGGGTAAATTATTAAGTTATTGTTTAATAAGAATATTGTAGTCAAATCACCAAAATGACGACTGTGCACTTGACCTTATTTTATTTTGGGACTATATTCCCAAATATGAGCGACACCAATCAAAATGCAATTTCCAGAGCTATATTAAGGCTACTTCGACCATTAGTAAGAATTTTACTCAGAAATGGCGTTGCCTATGGTACTTTTTCTGATCTTGCTAAAAAGGTCTATACCGACGTGGCTTTTGAGGATTTCGCGCTGGATGGTAAAAAACAGACTGTCTCCCGGGTCTCCATTCTTACCGGTTTAACCAGAAAGGAAGTCAAAAGGTTACACGAACAACCTGTGGAAGTATCACTAGTAGAAGAAAAGCGATACAACCGCGCTATCAGAGTCGTCAGTGGATGGCTAAATGATGAACGTTTTTTCTCTAAAGATCGTGTACCACTACCGTTACCTATAGACGGTGAAGTCAGCTCATTTTCAAACCTGGTCAAATCATACAGCGGCGATGTACCTGTTCAGGCCATGCTCTCGGAATTGCTTAGTTCCAATACGGTGGAACAACATGACAACCTCGTTTATCTGGTTCGTCATGCCTATGTACCTTCTGAAGACCCGGTAGAAAACATCCACATACTCGGCACGGATGTCGAAGAGTTAATTTCCACCATTGATCATAATCTAACTCATGATACAGATCACTTACGATTCCAACGTAAAGTAAATACACAACATTTGTCATCACAACATTTGAAGTCCTTTCAGGAGCTTTCTGCCAAGGAAGCCCAATGGTTACTCGAAAGGCTCGACAGCTGGTTGACTGAACACGAAATCTCCCCAGATTCTGATACAAACAATGAAGCTGTCAAAGTATGCGTGGGTATTTATTACTATGAAGACAGTTCAAAGGAGTAATCATCATGCTACACAATTTTAAACTTAACCTTGCCAGCGTACTTTTTTTACTCACACTGGCATCTTGTGGCGGTGGCGGTGGTGATTTTATTGCAGGTATAGGCGGCACCGGCGTAACGTCCAGTGGTGCTATTTCCGGCTTCGGTAGTATATTTGTGAATGGCGTTAAATTTGATACCAATAATGTCAGCCGTGTTGATGGTGACCTATCCCAGGTTTCTGACCTGAAACTTGGCATGGTGGTAACTGTACGCGGTGAAGTCAATGATACCGACAAAACCGGCACTGCTGACACCATTCATGTTGATATCGAAATACAAGGGCCAGTTGCAAATCCTCCCGTGTTGGACACAAATACCAATAATAAGAGCTTTAATGTATTAGGTCGAAATATTGTAATCAATAGTAATAGCACTGCATTTGATGGTGCAAATTTCAGCTTTGATACTGTCTCCCAAAATGACGTGGTTGAGGCAAGTGGTTACATTGACGCTAATGGAAGCTTACAGGCCACACGCCTGGAGAAAAAAGGTGTTGTCAGCTTTGGTAATACAAAGGTCGAAGTGAATGGTATCGTGACAGCGACATCAGTGGCCAGTTTCACCTTACTGGTAGACAGTACCAGCCTGACTATTAATAACTCCGGCAACATAACCGTACCCGGTGGAATTAATGTCGGCGTCGAACTAGAGGTTAAGGGAACCCTGAACACAGCGACGGAAATAGCCGCTGATACAATCAATCTGGATGACGATTTATTTGACAGTAATGATTCAGAAGTAGAAGTCGAAGGCTACATAACGAACTATATCAGCGATTCCAACTTTATGGTGAACGGACAATTGATTGACGCAAGTTCCGGTTCCGTTACCCGTTCACCTGCTACATTGATATTGGCTGACAATCTTAAAGTGGAAGTTGAAGGCAATTTTTCCAACGGTACACTCGTTGCGACTAGTGTAAAGGCGCGCTCTGGCAATATAAGGATGTTCTCAAACGTGGCCTCTGATCCTGCCAACAATCAGATCATACTTGACTATGCGGGGATGTCTGCAACGCCTGTTACTGTCGACAGCCAAACAAAATTTGAAGACGATGTCCTTTCAGGTAACCTCACACTATCTGGAATCTCATCGGATGACTTTCTGGAAATTCTTGCGATCAATAATAACGGTACCATTCTTGCCACTGAGCTTAAACGCAAAGTCGATGAAGCTGACCGTGAAACCATACTGAGAGGCGCCGTGTCAGATATCGACACCACGACACCTGGCCAGGAAAGCCTCACAATTCTAGATGTTGTTTATAATACAGACAACAATACATCATTTGAAATTAATGACGTTTCGAGCACCAGAAATGACTTTTTCAATGCTGTTAGTGTTGGCAGCGTAGTTTCCATCAAGGAGAAAAAATCCAGCTTTAACATAGATGGTATTGCCGAAAGCATGGATTTAAAAAATTAATCGGCTACGAAAATATTATGATGCGAAAATAATCAGTCTGATGCTTTATTTTTTCCATGAAAAACCAGCACAGCGAGGGCCGGCAACAAAATCATCGCCGCCAACATATTCGCGAGAAACACGAAGGTGAGTAATATACCCATGTCCGCCTGAAATTTAAGCGCAGAAAAAATCCAGGTACTCACGCCCATGGCGAGCGTCAATGCGGTAAATAACACGGCATGCCCTGTGGTTGTGAATGCCTTGAATAAAGCCTCACGAATAGGCAGCCCTTCTTCCATGAACTCGTGCAGGCGGCTATAAATATAGATACCATAATCCACACCGATACCCACGCCTAATGCCACCACGGGCAACGTGGCCACTTTAAGACCAATATTCAAATACACCATCAATGCATACGTCAATATGGAAACTAAAGCCAATGGTACAACGATGCATAAAGTACCCAATAAAGAACGAAAACCAATTACACATAGAATAATGATAGCGACATAAACATAAATCAGCATGGGAATCTGGGCTGCCGATACCGCTTCATTCGTGGCCGCCATCACACCGACATTCCCACTGGCCAACCTGAAATCAACTTTCGTTTGTGTTTTTTCAAGTTGGTACTGCTTTACCGCATCGACAATTCCTGCAATCGTTGTTGCCTTATGGTCTTTGGTAAATACGTACACAGCCATGACACTGCAATCAGAATTCAATAAGCCGGTACTGGTATCAAAGGGAGTCACTGATTGCGCCAACACGTATTGATTGCGTGACAATACACGCCACTTCAAACTACCTTCATTCCAACCAGCATTCACAATTTTTGCAACCTGTGGCAAACTGATGACTGATTGCACACCCTCCGTATTTTTCATTCGCCATGCGAAACGATCAATCTCATTAATAACTTCGTACTGCGTGCAGGCTCCGCTTTCTGATTCCGCAATCACTGTTAATACGTCGACACCAATAGCATACTGGCTGGTGATTTTCTCAATATCCTGATTGTAACGTGAATGGGCATGCAGCTCGGGAGCACCCGCTTGCAGATCACCAATCTTTAGATCGGAACCTTTCCATAAACCAAACGATAGTAATACGAATGCCAACAAAGCAATGATGACTGAATTTTTGTAGGTAAATAATTCTGACAGGCACTTCCATTGTTGCGTATAGCGACTTACTCGAGTCTTTTTAAAACAATGGACTGGCATGTAGGATAAAAGCACGGGCAATAAAAACAAGTTTGTCAGCAGAATAACCGCGATGCCCACACTCGCGGCAATCGCCATCTCACGGATAATGCCTATATCGATCAACAAAATGGTTAGAAAACCCAATGTGTCACTAATCAATGCGATGCTACCTGGTACCAGTAATTGTCGAAACGCGGCAATCGATCCTTTGAGTGGGTCTTCGCGCCGACCCGCTTCTACTCGGACGGCATTCACCATTTGTATACCGTGGCTGATACCAATAGCGAACACTAGAAAAGGCACCAATATTGACATGGGGTCAATTCCGTAGCCAATGACAGGTAGCAACCCTAGCTGCCAAACAACGGCTATAAAAGAACACGTCATTGGCAATATTGTTAACATAATGGAGCGTGTATAAATATAGATAAGTAAAGCTGTGACCATTAAGGTTATAACAAAGAATAAACCTACGTCGCCCAAACCTTCAACAACATCCCCAATCAGCTTAGCGAAGCCAATGACTTGAATTTCAACATTATCATTTTGAAATTGCTGTCGTAATTTTTCCAGGCGCTCAGCAAGATCGATGTAATCAATTTTTTGATTCTCACTGGCGGATATCAGGTTAGCGCGTATGATGGCACTTTTAAAATCATTGGAAACTAGACGCCCCAATTTACCGGACTTGAGCAAGTTAGAACGAACAGTATCAAAACCTTGTTCTGTTGCTGTGAAATCGGCAGGGATCACATTGCCGCCTGCAAAACCTCCCTCCACTACTTCTACAAAGCGCGTATTCGGTGTAAACAAAGACGTTACTGAAGATCGTTCTATACCGGGGATAAAAAAGACTTCATCTGTTGCTGACTTGAGTGTATTAAAGAAGGACTCGGTAAAAATATCGCCTTCTTTCACCGATATGGCGATCAAGATTCTGTTAGCGCCACCAAAGTCTTTTTGATGTTTAAAAAAGGTCTGCATGTATTCATGGCTGGCGGGCAATAATTTTTTAAAGCCGGCATCCAGTCGTACCTGTGTGGCAGAATAAGCCAAAAATAAAGTAGCTAACACGAATAGCATTAAAACAAATAGGCGACGACTAAAGACCCACTGCGCGATGCTATTACATAGTGTTTTCTTATCGGTCATTGAAATAACGTCTCAACACCTGCCTCTCCGACCGACAGGATTTCATTAACACTACATTCCAATAGCGCAGATTTATTAGTGCGGTTAGTGCTACTCAATTTAGCAAATGTTTTTCCATTATCATTACTTTTCAGGATAACGCCTGCATCACCTGTTAATAGAACGGTTTGATTGGATCGCTTAATTCCATTTGAAAGAGCATACGTACTATCGGATTCAATTTTGTTCCAGCTATAACCCAGATCTGATGAACTGAATATATTGCCGCGCATGCCGAAAATTAATAACTCGTCAGCATTTAACGCGACACCACCAAAAAATGTTCCCTCATAGGGCGCCTTTAATTTTTCCCAGCTAATACCATTATTCGTGGACAAATACACCGAACCGGCTTCTCCACTGACAATAAGTTCTCCGCCTTGCATACGTATTATTGAATACAAGTGAAAATCATCTTCGCCATAAAGCGGTTTACTATCCCAGCTTTGCCCACCATCGTCAGTCACCAGATAGGCTCCGTAGGCACCCACTGCAAAACCTCTTTTTTCGTTGACGAACATAACATCAAATAAAGGTTGTTCCGCCTCTTTATCCTCGCGTACCTTTAACCACTGCTCACCCCCGTCCACGGTTGTCAGCACGGTACCATCGTGTCCTACGATCCAACCCTGCTTATCGTTCAGAAAATAAATGGCTGTTAATGTGATACGAGTAGGCACTTTGATCTGCCTCCAGGATTGGCCACAATCCGGACTCTTAATGACATGACCTCGTTCGCCTACAGCAAGGACTGCATTACCAGCCTTGGCCAAATCCAGCAACAATGACTGTTGTACAATGGAGGATGCTTCAGAAAACTCAGGCGACTGTGCGAATGATGATTGAAAACCTATGAAAAAAGCCAGTATTAGCCAGGCCAACTTCCTGACTAAACCAGCTTTTTTAGCGCATGATTTAAACTGCATTATCGCATGCGCTATGCGACAGACATGCTTGTAGTCATATTGCAACGACTAGCGCTTACCTGAGCGGCGCAGTGAAGAAGGTGTATAGTTTGATTTTTTCCTGCTAATACTGAAATCATACATCTTTTCCTTATTATTCAGACCCAGCACAAGATAACGACCTGATTGCAAATCATAATGAACTTCAAGTGTCGTCCATAACAAAGGTTGATCATAATAATTAATCACGTGGCCTTCAGAGACACGCCAGATCTGCCCGCGGTTATCATATTTGTCTACCATCACCACTTGCCAGCTGTCTTCATCAATGTAGAAAACGCGTTTACCATAAATATGACGCGCGTTCCCTTTTAGCGTGGCTTCAACAACCCACACGCGATGTTGTTCATAGCGTGCCAGGTCGGAATTGATGTGGCCAGCCTTGAGAACATCACTGTATCCGATTTTATCCGAGTGAAGCTTATAACTGTTATAGGGTACGATCATTTCTTTTCTACCCAATAACTTCCACTCATAACGGTCTGGCGCACCGTTATACATGTCAAAATCATCACTGGTTCTTAAACCATCGGACGCAGTTCCCGGATTATCATACGAAACATTAGGCGCGCGACGCACACGACGTTGACCAGGGTTATAAGTCCAGGCATGCCTGGGTTCTTTGACCTGATTAAATGTTTCGTGAACCAGGAGTACACTACCCGCAAGACGCGCTGGCGCCTTAACGGCTTGCTTGAAATATAATAGTATATTATCCAGATCAGCTAACTCGACGCCGTCTTTTGTATATTGAAAATCAAATTCATCTTCCAGTTTTACCAGTGTATATTTCCCACCGGCAGTAACGGCGGCCTGATTGATCCAACGCTGGACGGTCGCGCCCCTATACCGAACAATATGGTTCCATATAGCTTCCAGCCCACTCGCAGGAATAGGGAAAGGAATGCCTACAATCGTATTGGCAATACCATTGCCATTATCTGTCAACGTTGCCGTGGTTGCATTCTTCTTTGTAGCGTCATAAATTTTTTGTGGGAATGCAGCACTTCGGTGAGTTGGATAGACATTTAGTTTAAAGCCTGGATACTTTTTCAGCATCGCCATTTGGCCAGCACTGATTTTGTCTTTATATTGCTCCAGGTTCGAAGCATCTATCGTGTACTTTAACTTGTCAGATGAATAGGGGTCGATATGATGACTGCCTGGCTGGTACCCTTCAGGT
>Ga0316205_10002511_pt1 | contig 18982 bp, 16 predicted proteins | sample 3monthpyrite_MG_FD_204941 | JGI IMG/M metagenome (GOLD analysis project Ga0316205, IMG submission 204941) | Microbial mat bacterial communities from mineral coupon in-situ incubated in ocean water Damariscotta River, Maine, United States -... | ecosystem: Environmental > Aquatic > Marine >... | reverse complement strand
ATGGGGTCTCTGGGTGGCCCCGCAGAAGAAATTGGTGCGCACGTTGGTGCTGCACTGGTAGGTACCCTGCTCGGAATTTTGATGGCTTATGGTTTTGTTGGCCCTATGGCAAATTCGTATGAAGCAAAAACAGCCGAAGAAGCAAAGTTTTACGAAGTTATCAAGATATGTCTGATGGCCAATGTGAATGGCTACAGCCCCCAGATCTGTATTGAGTTTGGTCGCAAGGCAATGCCTACAGATATGCGACCAAGTTTTGCTGATATGGAAACTCATTTGAAAGAACACAAGTAACTGATCAATACCTGACAGCATGGAAGATAAAAAACAACCGATAGTCATTAAAAAGATTAACGTGGTGCATGGTGCCCACGGTGGATCATGGAAAGTTGCGTTTGCAGATTTTGCAACGGCAATGATGGCATTTTTTATGGTGCTATGGCTTGTTGGACAGACGGATGCGCAAAAACGCGGCGGTATAGCAGAATTCTTTCAAAATCCGAGTATGGTAAAAGGCCATAGTGAAGCGCCTACAGGTTCAATTGGCCCTGGTGGTGCCAGCATGAGTCTGATCTCTTTTGGTACAACCATGGAAGTGCGTAAGCAACAGGCACCAGAATTTTCACGTGTCCGTGATGGCGGCATGGCATATGTATCTTATAACAAGGTCAGGGAGCAACGCAGACTGGAATCGTTACTGAATGAACTGCGTGAAGAAGTTGGTAAAAGTCAGGCGCTTAAACCATTCAAAGACCAGTTGCTGCTGGAAATAATGCCGAACGGTTTACGTATTCAGATTATCGATAAAGAAAACCGCCCGATGTTTAACAGCGGTAGCGCTACCTTGAAATATCATGCAGAAATGATTCTGCACCAGCTTGCCAAGACAATTAATAACGTACCTAATAAAATCACCATTACGGGTCATACTGATGGTGCACCTATGGCCAAGAAGGCGGGTGCCTATACGAATTGGGAATTATCCTCTGACCGTGCCAATTCAGCGCGCCGATCTCTGGTTGAAGGTGGATTGAAAAAAGATAAAATTGCACGTGTTATTGGCCTTGCTGATACCGTACTGTTTGACAAGGAACACCCGAGTGCGGTCATCAACCGTCGCATCTCGATAGTCATTATGAAACGGGATATATCTGATCTGGCCAAACTGGACGAACAATCCAAACTTGCTCCAAAAGTATTGATACAAAATGGGCAAAGGCTCGAAACGGTTAAAAAAGCAGCTCCCTCACCCTTATCCAATGACAGCCTTGAAATTCAGAGTAACCCACGTGTTTCACACGTTAACACCAATACCAGCAGTAGTGGTATGGAGCTTAAACTGCATGGGCTACAGCAGAAAAATAAAAAATCCGGCAAAACAAGTCCCATAATCCCGGCAGGTAAAGAAAAGCGTACGCAAAAAAGACAACGTAAACGCTCTGAGCTGGATGTAGGTTCTCAGGATAGTGGTATTGTCATCCGCAGTCGTGGTCAGGCAAAATCATTCATTACGCTACCACCTATTATCAATCCTAACCTTATTCCAAAAATCAAACCCGAACAAAAAAAGAAGTAATTCAACTTCAGGATTGATTTCATTCTGTTATCATTGGGCTTTCTGTCACGCTCTGGCTGAACACTTACATATGACTGAAACAGTAACAGATGTGTGGCGTGTCGAAACTATTAACGACCCCACACAACTACAAAAGTATCAATCCGTATTATCTGCAGAGGAACTCTCTCGCAGTCAGCATATTGCACGCCCGGAAGCTCGTGCAACCTACATCACTGTTCATGCTGCACTGCGCTATTTGCTTGCGCAGAAACTCAATATTGCACCTCAAAATATTCAGATCAATACCGCAGATAATAAAAAACCTCACATCAATGCCCCGGATATTCTTTTTTTTAATCTGAGCCATAGCCAGTCAATAAGCCTGATAGCCATCTCGTCACAACATGAAGTGGGTGTAGATATTGAATCCATACAGATGCAACGTGATATCACGGCGATCGCAAGCCGCTTCTTCAGCAAAAAGGAGTTTATCTGGCTACAAGATATGTCAGATGATATCCGGATCAAAATATTTCACCAGTTATGGAGCCACAAGGAAGCCTTGTTAAAAGGACAAGGTACAGGAATCCAAGGAGGGTTGGATAAAGTATGTCTCGCAGGTCACGATTTTAACAAGCCGTTTCATATTAATGACTGGACTATTCAGTCACTCACTACACACAATTTTGAAAGCGCTGCAATTGCTGTCAATTCAAAACAAATTAACATCATTGAAAAGAAATGGAATGAAGCCACAATACTGGCTTAACAAATAAAAAGTCAGGGTATCGTCTGCACTGACATAATCCTCAGTAAATATTTTTATTTATTAACCTGCATCCAGTTCTTCCCATCTTGAATATGCTCGTTCCAGATCTGCATCGACTTGTTGCATGTGTAGCAATATCTTTTCAGTGACTTCTTTATCCTGTTGATAAAAATCTGCCTGACCGATCTGATTAAGCAGATCAGTCTGTTCACTTTCCAGTTTCTGGATTTTTTCAGGCAAGGTATCCAGTTCACGCTGATCTTTATAACTTAATTTATTTTTTGTGACAGACTGTTTACTGACTTCAGCTACTGCTGACGTAGCGACTGGCCTTTCTTCTATCGAGTTTGATTTTTTACTGGTACGCTGACGCACCCAGTCTTCATAACCTCCTACGTATTCGCCGATATGCCCGCCACCTTCCAGTACCAGTGTTGAAGTCACAACGTTATCCAGAAAACTACGATCATGACTCACCAGTAACAGCGTGCCATCATATTCACACAATAAACTTTCCAGCAAGTCCAGTGTATCTACATCCAGGTCATTGGTAGGCTCATCCAGCACCAGCAGATTTGCAGGTTTGGTAAATGTTTTTGCCAGCAACAGGCGGTTACGCTCACCACCCGACAATGCCTTGACGGGTGTATTCAGTTTTTCCGGAGGAAATAAGAAATCTTTTAAATAACTGACCACATGACGGGAATGCCCCTTGATCATGATGTAATCATGTCCATCACTGATATTATCTTTTACGGATTTTTCAAGATCAAGCTGATCACGCTGCTGATCGAAATAGGCTATTTGCAATTTCGTACCCAGTATAACTTCGCCTTTATCAGGCTTTAATTGCCCAAGTAATAACTTGAGCAAGGTACTTTTTCCCGAACCATTCGGGCCAATAATACCAATGCGATCTCCACGTATGATACGTGTAGTCAGACCATGAATCATGGGCTTGTTTTCATAACTGAAATCTATATCTTTACAATCGATAACTATTTTTCCTGCAAGCTCACCTGACGAAAAAGACATGTTGACATTTTTTTGTTTATCACGACGTTGCGCACGCTCATCGCGCATGGCTTTGAGCGCCCTTACACGCCCTTCATTTCGGGTGCGGCGGGCTTTTATACCCTTTCGGATCCACTGTTCTTCCTGTGCAAGTTTTTTATCAAATAGTTTGTTTGATGTTTCTTCAGCTGCAAGTTCTTCTTCCTTTCGTTGCTGATAGGCTTCATAGCTTCCAGGATAGGAACGTAACAAGCCTCGATCCAGTTCGATAATCCGGGTAGCCAGATGACGTAAAAAGGTTCTGTCATGAGTAATAAAAATCAAGGTTCCCTGAAACCCCATCAGGTATTCTTCCAGCCACGTAATCGAACTGATATCAAGGTGATTGGTTGGCTCATCCAGCAACAACAAATCGGGTTCACCCACCAGTGCCTTTGCCAGCAAAACCCGACGACGCATACCACCGGATAATTCATTCAGCAACATATCTGCATCCAGGTCGAGACGTGTTATAACCGCTTCAACTTTCTGCGTAAGGCTCCATCCATCCTCTGCTTCAAGCTTGTGTTGCAGAACAGAAAGTTGCTCTATGAGCTTCTCATCAGACTGGTCAGATAGTTGTGCAACGATATGATGATAGTCCTGCAATATTTTACCCACCTCTCCGAGGCCATCGGAAACGATGTCATACACACTCCGACTGTCATTCCCGGGAACATCCTGCTCAAGATAGGCAATACGAATACCATCACGAAACCAGAGTTTGCCATCATCGGCATGAATCTGGCCACAGATGAGTTTCATCAGGGTTGATTTACCCGTACCGTTTCTGCCAATCAGGCAAACCCTTTCAGATGACTCGATAGTAAGATCTACATGATCCAGTAAAGGACGATGCCCAAAGGCCAGACTTACTTTGTTAAGCGTTACGATATTCATTCAATTGATTTTCTCATAATAATGTCAAGTGCAATTAAATTTCATTTTACACGAGCAATTGCTTTACAGACAGTAAACATTACTATTTCGCTCATGAAACAGGCCAGACAGGTAGCAACCACCCATTACATTAGCTATATGTTCATACAGTGACTCAATCAGGAAATCATCAGGACTGTTTTAAACAGTCCGCATTCTCTGACTATTAAGGGTGATGAGGAAAACGCTGCACGGTAAGCCATATGGCGTTTTTTATGGTAATTCATCGCTCATCAATGTAGATTTAATACAAAATAATCCGGTAAGAACATATGAGCATTATTGAAGTTAACAATCTGATATTTGAATACCCTGGAAAGCGAGCTCTTAATAATGTGAGCCTGAGTATAAATCAGGGTGACATCATGGCATTGGTAGGGCCCAATGGCGCGGGTAAAACGACGCTATTACAATGTATTGCCGCACTCGCCACCCCCGTTTCAGGAACAATCACTGTTGATGGAGAAAATATTGCTGATGACCCGCGCGCCTGTCATCGAAAAATGGGTTATTTGCCTGATTTTTTTGGTCTGTATGAAGACCTGACGGTTTATCAATGCCTGTCCTACATGGCTCGCGCACATGATTTGCCACATTCCCAGTTGGAAGATGCAATTAAAAAGGCGGCCCGGCGATTAAAAATCGAAGATCGACTACATGAAAAAGCCGGTCAGCTCTCCCGTGGTCTGAAACAACGTCTGGCTATAGCTCAGGCAATCGTTCATGAGCCTGATGTATTACTGTTAGATGAGCCTGCCTCAGGGCTGGACCCGGAGGCACGGCAAAGTCTGTCCAGCCTGTTTCTTGAATTAAGAGATCAGGGTATGACATTAATAGTCTCTTCACATATTCTTGTTGAACTTGAAGACTATTGCACCGATATGACTATTGTACGAGATGGCAATATCATCGAGCATCGTCTTGTTGATCACCCGCAATCTGAAATCAGCCTGTTAATGGTCAGCAGTCATGATGTTGAGAGCTTGTATCACTTCCTTGAGCAGGAACCCGGTGTCAGTCAATTGCAAAAAAACACCTCAGACTGCCAATTTCAATACGCCAAAGATTCACATGAACAACATCAGTTACTAAAGAAACTATTACAACATGATATAGAGGTCTACCAGTTCGGCTGTATCAAACAAAATATGCAGGATGTTTATCTCGCACATGTAAATGCTGAGCAGGAGCCTCAATTATGAAAATGAATCCTGAGTTTTTACGCAACTACTGGCTGGAACTGACACCACATCGACTCATCAGTATGCCCGCGATCATTCTGGCGATACTCTTTCTGGTCTACCTGGGAACACGCCTGTCACCCGCTTCGACATATTCAGCAATCGAATCAGCCAGTCTTGGTATCTATCTGTTATTAACCATGATCTGGGGTGTTAAATTATCCGCTGATGCAATCGTTGGAGAAATACGCGATAAAACCTGGGACATGCAACGTATGACGGCCGTAAATGCATGGTCGATGACCTGGGGTAAGTTGTTTGGCAGCACGCTGTTTAGCTGGTATGGCGCATTAATTGCCCTGATCACCTATATGTACGCCACGCTGCAGCAGGGTACAGAGGGCATATGGATAAAATTAAGCCTGCTGATTGCCACCCCTGTTCTGGTTCATTCAATGACGCTGCTCGCCAGTGTACTGGCGATTCAGCGCTCGCGCACTATTACCAAATCAGCTTCTTCAATTACAATGTTGTTCGGCATATTTGTGGCGATTAGCGTCATCAGCAATGGCCTGTCCCCTTCAAGTGATATTCAGTGGTTTAGCCACAGATGGGCATCTGATGGCTTTATCCTGAGTACGGTTCTGATTTTCTGCGGCTGGAGTGTAACTGGCTTATACCGCATGCTCAGAGTTGAATTCCAGTATCAAAATCGTCCCTGGGTATGGTTGCTTTTTGTTATTTTTCTCGCCACATTTAGTGCCGGGTTTGTCAATTCAGCCTATGCATCCGCAGAGGAATTGATGACAGCACGTCTGTTCACAGCTTTTGTGGTTACACTGGTGTTGGCCTATACCCAGATTTTCCTGGACAACAAAGACCCGCTTATCATTAGGCGCCTGATGCATCTGGCACATAAGAAACACTGGCTTGAATTGACTGCCAGGTTGCCTGGCTGGGTAGTCACGCTGGTTTTAGCCAGCCTGTTTTGTCTGCTGCTGTTATTACGCGATTACCCACAACGGGTCGATCTGTTATTTAAAAATATGCAAATGAACACCGTTTTACTCAGTAGCCTGCTTCTGGCTTATCGTGATATCGCTATTGTGCTTTATTTTAATTTAAGCGGTCGCCGTAAGCGTGCCGATGCGTCTGCATTACTTTACATTTTGATCCTGCATCTGCTGTTACCCGCAATATTGCTGAAGCTCGGCCTCACAGATCTGGCATCGACACTGACCTTTTATAGCAATAGCAGCTGGTCTGTTCCGGGGGCTGCCGTACAGGTTATCGTGGTATTAATTCTCATCAGAGTGCAGTGGAAACAAAGTTTTCCCGCTATAAAAACATAGGAAACTACCGCATTTAACTTGAAATTGCTTTCAAAGTGATATATATCTATATGATAAATAAAAAGAATTATAGCTTTCTTGATGCAGGTTCTAAATTATCATTTAGTTAAATGCTGATTACCTCTGCTTCAGGGAACTAACGATACATTCGGAGCAGCATGCGAAATCTGGTTTTTATAATCATTTTTTTACTATTATCGTCTTGCAGTGACAAGCCGAGCAGCAGCCTGCTGGAACAGATTCGTAAAAAAGGCACGCTTACTGTCATCACCCGCAAAGGCCCTACTTCCTATTATCAGACAGCCAATGGAAAACTTGGACTGGAATATGAGCTGAGTTCCCGTTTTGCGCGTTACCTTGGGGTCAAACTTAAACTGTTGGTCTCCGAAAACCCTGAAGATATAATCCCAATGATAGTACAGGGTGAAGCGGACCTCGCCGCCGCCGGTTTACCCATAACTAATCAGCGAAAAAAACTGGTTCGCTTTGGGCCAGGCTATCAAACCGTAGAAACAAAACTCGTTTATCGCCTCGGATCAGGACGACCCAAAAGCATTGAAGATGTAATTGACGGTCAACTGGAGGTCACCAGTGGCAGCCATCATGCTGAAAGACTAAAAGAACTATTATCAGTCCATCCTGATTTACACTGGAAAGAAACACGCAATCTAAACAGTACTGATTTACTTAACCTGGTGTTTGAGCAGGTTATTGACTATACCCTGGTAGACTCAAACACCCTGACATTATTTAAACGTTATAACAAGGAAGTGAATGCTGCATTCAGTGTAAGCGCGCCTATGCAGCTTGCCTGGGCAATGCCCTATAGCAAAGATGACAGCCTGTATAATGAGGTTCAAAACTTTTTCCGCATGTTACGCAGCACTGGTGAACTGGCTCAACTTATTGAGCGGTATTATGGACACGCAGATCAACTCGGGTTTGTTGGCACCCGTTTGTATATCCGCCATATTCAAACCAAGTTACCCCGATATCAGATACAATTTCAAAAAGCCGCTGTGAAATACAAGCTGGACTGGCGCCTGCTTGCCGCCATCGGCTATCAGGAATCACACTGGAAGCCGCTCGCGACATCACCTACCGGTGTTCGTGGCATTATGATGCTAACTTTGAATACGGCCCGACAGCTTAAAGTTGATAATCGACTGGACCCTGAACAAAGTATCTTTGGTGGAGCAGCCTATCTGCGCTCAATCCTGAACCGATTGCCAGACCGCATTGCAGAACCCGACCGAACCTGGCTCGCACTCGCAGCTTATAATGTAGGCTATTATCATTTGAGAGATGCAAAGAAAATCACCAAAATGCGCGGTGGTGATCCGGATAAATGGATAGATGTTAAAAAGAACCTGCCCTTATTAAGCCAGAAAAAATGGTACACAAAAACCAGGTATGGCTATGCCCGTGGCAAAGAACCCGTCGATTACGTTGAAAACATCCGCATCTATCGTGACTTGCTGGTCTGGCATAATGAAAAACAAAACGCCTATCGAAATACACCTCAAGTACAATTACCTGAAGTTGATTCTACTGTTTTTTAACCTGAATTCGCTCCTGCAACATTAATTATTCGACAACGCTTCAGACTCCATCGATAAAAATACCTGATAGGCATTTTTGCGATTAGCCGCTTTAAAGGCAGGGAGCTTGTTAAAGTCTGACCAGTCGACAGCAGCATAGGCTTCATCAAAGTCTGTAAAATCGGCTACAGCCTTGCCCATTTTTTCACGCATAAAAGCCAGGTAATGTCGTGTTGCAGTAATGGCTTTATTCGGATCAGTGGCCGCAGGGCCATGTCCTGGAATAAGTGCAACCAGTTTTCCGGTTCTCATGGAGTCTAATGTTTGCAACCACTGTTTTGTATCGGAATCACCCAGATAAGGTACCCGACCTTCAAATATAATGTCACCTGAAAATAATACTTTTTCAGATGGAATATACATTGTCATATCACCATCAGAATGCGCCTTACCGAGTACGCTGATTACAAATTCAATACCTCCTAATGTGAAACGGGTTTCTTTATCAACGATAACATCCGGAGGTACTAGCCGGGTTTTTTCATTTACCCAGGGTGATAACGAAAAACGCCTTTCATCCAAACGTTCTTTTGCAATTGGCGCATCAAGATAATCATGTGATCCTTTCGGCGCAATAATAACAGCACCAAGCTGCTTGAATATCTGGATACCGTAAATATGGTCAGCATGATAATGACTCATCACCAGTTTTTTGATTGGTTTGTCTGTTACCGAGCGTATTTTCTCCAGAAATGATTCAGCCAATGCAGGTGTTCCCAGCGCATCAAATACGACAACACCCTCAGGTGTTACTACAAAACCCGCGTTAGACACAAAGCCTTCGTTATCTGTCGCAATACCCGCCTTGCCTTTAACATAATAAACATGCGGTGAAACCTGAACAAGTTTCATGGGTACTGTTGGAGCAGGAAATTGCCTGACAAGTTTGAACGGCTTGACCGCAGGTGTTGCAGCTTTTTTATTCGATGATGCCGGTTCTGCAGACTTTTCACATGCAGACAGCAACAGTCCGATAAAAATAGCCTGGAACACAAATAAACCGTAAAATTTTTGTCTAAACAACATGCACTAACCTCTTTCGTTATTTATTCATTCTTATTTTTCGCTTTCTGGCAAAAAATGTCTTTAATAATTGACTGCTCTCATCTGATAAAGTTCCACCCTGATAGACTACTCGATGATTATGACAATCCAGGTCCAGCAGCTTTTCGGAACTTTCAATGACGCCGGTTTTAGGGTCACTTGCAGCGTAAACCAGGCGTTTGATACGTGAATGAACAATGACGCCTGCACACATCATACAAGGCTCCAGAGTGACATAAAGAGTCGCATCAGGAAAACGATAGTTCGTGTGGGTCTGCCCTGCATCGCGTAGCGCCATCACTTCTGCATGCGCACTCGTGTCATGCAATTGTATAGACCGGTTCCAGCCTCTTCCGATAATTTCATTATCAAGTACCAGCACAGCACCGACAGGTACTTCACCCTCATCTTCAGCACGCTGCGCGAGTTTAAGTGCTTCACACATCCAGCGTTCATCATTCATCGATGAAAACCGGCCCGCAACATTATTCCCACTCTATGGTAGCTGGTGGTTTACCCGAAATATCATAGGCAACACGTGAAATACCTTCAACTTCATTAATAATACGTGTTGAGACATGACCCAGAAAATCATATGGCAAGTGTGCCCAACGTGCGGTCATAAAGTCGATAGTTTCAACGGCTCGTAGTGCAACCACATAATCATAACGACGTCCGTCGCCCGTAACACCTACTGATTTTACTGGAATAAAAACAACGAAGGCCTGACTTACCTTGTCATACAAATCATGTTTGCGCAGTTCAGAAATAAAGATGTCGTCGGCCACACGCAATATATCTGCATATTCCTTTTTGACTTCACCCAGTATGCGTACTCCCAGACCTGGTCCCGGGAATGGGTGACGATAGACCATGTCACTTGGTAAACCCAACTCTACTCCCAGTTTACGAACCTCATCCTTGAATAACTCACGTAACGGTTCAACCAGACCCAGTTTCATATCATCTGGAAGGCCACCGACATTATGATGTGATTTGATCAGATGCGCCTTGCCTGATTTTGCTCCGGCAGACTCAATCACATCCGGATAGATCGTACCCTGCGCGAGCCATTTTACGTTGCTCAGTTTTTCAGCTTCTTCATCGAACACATCGATAAACGTATTACCAATAATTTTGCGTTTCTTTTCCGGGTCTACCTCACCTTTAAGATTACCTAAAAAACGTTGCTCTGCATCTGCACGAATGACTTTTACACCCATGTGTTCGGCAAAGGTCGCCATGACCTGATCGCCTTCATGTAAACGCAACATGCCATTATCAACAAATACGCAAATAAGTTGGTCGCCAATGGCACGATGCAATAATGCTGCAACAACAGACGAATCAACACCACCGGACAAACCCAGCAGCACCTGATCGTCACCGACCTGTTCGCGAATCGATTTAATGCTGTCTTCGATAATATTGGCGGATGTCCATAATGCATCACAGCCACATATCTCATGTACAAAACGGCTGATAACACGTTCACCCTGACGCGTATGAGTCACTTCAGGATGGAACTGCAAACCATAGTAATGACGTGACTCATCTGCCATGCCAGAAAAGGGAGCATTGTCTGTTGAGGCAATAATATTAAATCCCGGAGGTAATTCTGTTACTCGATCGCCATGACTCATCCACACATCCAGCATGCCATAGCCTTCTTCGGTTGTGTGGTCTTCAATATCCTTTAATAACGCAGAATGACCCCTGGCACGTACCTGTGCATAACCATATTCATGCTTGTCTGCAGACTCAACCTTACCACCCAGCTGTGCCGCCATGGTTTGCATGCCATAACAAATACCCAGTACCGGTATGCCACTATCAAATACAATTTGCGGTGCTCTCGGAGTCTCATCACCGGTTACAGTTTCCGGGCCACCGGACAAGATGATGCCATTTGGTTTGAACGACATGATATCAGCTTCATCACAGTCATAAGGGTATTGCTCACAATACACCCCGGCTTCACGCACACGGCGTGCAATCAATTGTGTGTACTGTGATCCGAAATCAAGAATAAGAATACGATCTTGATGGATGTTAGCCTCTGTTTCTATACTCAATGTTATGTCCTGCTAATGAAAAGCCGGGATTAATGGCTGCTGAAGTAAGTTGTCTGCCTTCTGGTCAGAAGGCAGACTTGAAATTGTTATTCGACCCGGTAGTTGGGTGCTTCTTTGGTGATCGTGACATCATGTACATGGCTTTCTCGCATACCGGCACTGGTGACCCGAACAAAACCAGGCTTGCTTCGCATTTCATCCATATCCTTACAGCCCACATATCCCATACTGGAACGGATACCACCGAGGAGTTGATGAACAATATTAAGCATTGGACCTTTATAAGGAACACGGCCTTCAATACCTTCGGGAACCAGCTTGTCTACATTGCTGGACTCCTGAAAATAACGATCACTGGAACCTTCTTTCATTGCCCCCAATGAACCCATGCCACGGTAGGATTTGTAGGAGCGGCCCTGATATAACTCAACTTCACCCGGCGCCTCCTCAGTACCTGCAAACATACTACCAATCATTACGCAGTGCGCACCGGCAGCCAGGGCCTTGGCAATATCACCCGAAAAACGAATACCACCATCAGCAATCAGCGGGATTCCCTTTTCACGCAATGCATCTGCAATATTGGCAACCGCAGTAATCTGGGGTACACCCACACCCGCAACGATACGTGTAGTGCAGATCGAGCCGGGGCCTATACCCACCTTGACCGCGTCTGCTCCGGCCTCAACCAGATCAAGCGCAGCCTCGGCAGTTGCGATATTGCCGCCAACCACCTGAATCTGTGGGAAGTTCTGCTTGACCCAACGAACCCTATCCAGCACGCCCTGGGAATGCCCATGGGCGGTATCGACTACAATCACATCAACACCTGCACCAACCAGTGCTTTGACCCGTTCTTCTGAGTCACCTCCCGTACCAACGGCTGCACCCACTCTCAGGCTGCCTTGTGAGTCCTTACAGGCCAGTGGGAAATCCTTGGATTTCTGAATATCCTTGACTGTTATCATGCCGCGCAGCTGAAACTGGTCATTAACGACCAGTACTTTCTCGATACGGTATTTATGCAGAAGCGCCTTGGCCTCGCTTTGACCTTCGGTTTCTGTGACGGTAACCAGCTTTTCTTTCGGGGTCATTATGCTGGAAACCGGATTGTCATAGCCTTTTTCAAAGCGCAGATCACGACTGGTAACGATACCGACCAGATCCTCACCATCCACGACCGGTACACCTGAAATACTATGTGCCCGGGTCACTTCCATGACATCACGGATGCTGGTGTCCGGTGTCACCGTAATCGGATCTTTTATCACCCCACTTTCAAACTTCTTGACCATGCGTACCTGCAAGGCCTGCTGTTCGGGAGGCATATTTTTATGAATGATCCCCAGACCGCCTTCCTGAGCCAGTGCTATCGCAAGTCTGGCCTCTGTAACGGTGTCCATTGCTGCTGAGAGCAATGGGATATTCAGTTCAATATCGCGTGTCAGACGGGTCTTCAGACTGACTTCACGGGGCATAACCGCGGAATGAGCGGGTACGAGTAATACATCATCAAAAGTTAGTGCTTCCTGGATAATTCGCATGTAGTTAACCACAGATAGTTAAGCAAACACTGATATAGCTGTAACCGCTGATACCGATCAAACCGGATCAGGCTTGCTTTATTAGTAAACAGTAAATTAGCGCATAATTATAGAATTTGACGCGCCCCACGTAAACCGGTTATATATAGTACACACAAATTAATGTGATGAAATACTATATTGGTTGTTTTACCTGATTGCAGTATAAACGATGTAATATTGCTGGCAACAGCAGAACATAATATCTATAAAATAACGATTAATACCTCTGGAGGATTATAATGAAGAAAACCGCAATAGCCGCAACTCTGATACTGGCTCTTGGCTCATCAGCAGCATTTGCTGCCAGCCAGAAAGACGCTTCAAATGCTATTTTCGAAGCAGTTTCTGCTAACAGTAAAGCTGCTAAAATGGGCTTTGAGTGGCGTGATACCTATAAAAAACTGCTTGGCCCAGCTAAAAAAGCCTATAAAAAAGGCGATTACGCCAAAGCTGTAGCACTGGCAAACAAAGCTAAATCTCATGCCAAACTGGGCATGGTTCAAGCCAAGACTGCTAAAAGTGCTGATCTGCACAATTAGTTAATATCCAGTCAATACAGAAAGGGCCGGTTTTTTACCGGCCCTTTCTGTTTGCGCCTGTAATTAATTCCGTTAAGATAACCCAATGAACGAATCTGCTGAAAATAGCCCTGATTTTCAACTTGAAAAAGAAATTTATACGGTTAGCCGTCTTAACCGGGAGGTTCGTTTTCTGCTCGAAGGCAACTTCCCGTTATTATGGATCGAAGGTGAAGTATCCAATTTTGCCCGACCTTCCTCCGGACACTGGTATTTTTCACTCAAGGACGAACAGGCACAGGTGCGTTGCGCCATGTTTCGTAATCGGAATATGCACCTGCGGTTCCAGCCAAAAAACGGGATGCAGGTCAGATTACGCGCACGCGTTGGCCTTTACGAAGGCCGGGGTGAATTTCAGCTCATCGGCGAACACATGGAAGAAGCTGGCGATGGTGCATTACGTCTTGCATATGAAGCCTTACAGCAAAAACTGAAGCAGGAAGGATTATTTGATCTGGATCGCAAACAATCTTTACCAGAATTTCCTCAACGCCTGGGAATCATTACCTCCCCCACGGGGGCGGCCATCCATGACATACTCAGCGTCCTTCAGAAAAGATTCCCCGCCCTACCAGTAGTCATTTATCCAACCGCAGTTCAGGGCGAAACGGCCGGACAGGAAATAGCCAATACTATCCATCTGGCAGAAAAACGTCAGGAATGTGATCTGCTTCTGATAACGCGTGGTGGAGGATCGCTGGAAGACCTCTGGGCATTTAACGAAGAAGTCGTTGCACGTGCAATAGCCGACTGTCATATACCCATAGTCTCAGCTGTCGGTCACGAAACTGATTTCACAATAGCAGACTTTATAGCTGATTACCGTGCACCTACGCCTTCTGCAGCAGCAGAACATATCAGCCCGGACCAGCAAGAATGGCAGCAGATATTTATCAACAGAACCCATGACCTTGTTCGTGCTATAACGCAAACACTTAAGCAAGCCAAACAGCGTATTACATTTCTTGATACAAGGTTAAAACAATTACATCCAGGTAATCAAATTAAACAATGGGCACAACGAATTGATGTACTAGAAGCACGCTTGCAACGCAGCATCAAGCAGTCCATTGATCACACCAGACAACACCTGAATAATCAGTCTCTGCGTTTGCAACAACACAACCCGGCCAATCAACTACAACAATTACATAAGCATCATGAGCAACTCGTTCACCGTTTACAACAATCCATGCAAAGTCGTTTGCGAGATAATCACCTTCAGCTAGGACGCCTTACACAGTCACTTGATATCGTTAGCCCACTGGCCACGCTTGAACGCGGATATACAATTTTACAAAACAACAATCATGAAATCATCAATAGCCGCAAGCAGTTAAAGACCAACGAAAAACTCTCTGCACGGTTAACTGATGGTAATATCACCCTCAAGGTAGAAAAATTATAATGCTGAAAACGAGCGCAAGCTGTTTGCTTTTCTCTATCACACTGTTTTTTTTCAGTGGATATGCATATGCACTACCCGTAAATTCACCTGTTCCCGGCGGGATCATCAATATATCTGTTGGCAACTCCACGCAAAAACCCGTTGTAAAATTTCGCAACAGAAATGTTTTACTTGTTCAACAGCAAAAGAAATGGACCGCCGTTGTCGGCCTGCCTCTGACCCTTAAGCCCGGGCGCTATTATTTAACCGTTAAAAAGAAATCTACAAAAATTCGACGAATTTATTTTCAGGTGAAATATAAAAAATATCCCGAGCAACACATCACCCTGAAAAATAAACGTATGGTAAACCCGAATAAATATGACATGAAACGTATCTACAAAGATAAAAAACAAATTCGTGAGGCACTCACCCACTGGCGTGAAAGTGATCAAATAGAACTGGCATTCGCCAAACCTGTTAACGGACGATATAGCAGTCATTTTGGTTTACGACGTTTTTTTAACAAACAGGCCAGACGACCACATAGTGGACTCGACATTGCCGCACCCTCAGGTACAACAATACATGCACCCGCAGCTGGCACAGTCATTTCAAGCGGAAATTTCTTCTTTAATGGTAATACTCTTTTTATTGACCATGGTCAGGGGCTGATCAGCATGTATTGTCACTTGAATAAAGTTCTGGTCACCAGAGGACAAAGACTGTACAAGGGTGACATCATAGGTAAAGTAGGTAAAACCGGAAGGGTAACAGGTCCGCACTTGCATTGGTCTGTCACTCTAAATAATGCCATGGTCAATCCGGCCCTTTTTCTGCCGGAGGACCAACGCCCCGGAGCCAGCATTAATACCAAAAAATAGTAATTTTATGAAACAATGATCGATTAAAACTGTCTATATAATAACTATTGATTTATACACGGTAACACTACCATGAAAAAATATAGTATCAGCTTCATTCTTTTCGTAACCATCGTATCTTCTCTTATTGGCTGTACAAACACCATAAGAAAGCCAAACCCACCTATAACGCTGACTTTAACCGAACCTGTATACATCACTGCACATTCAGCTCAGGTAATGATACAGAATGGCAAAATAAAAAGTGATATGGCAATTAACCAATATGCCCCATACTGCCGACTCGAAATGAAATCACAGAAAAACTATTTGAGAACAATCAAGCCTGACACTTTTGTTGTAAATGGAATTTCCAAAGAAACAAACTATGTCATGAGTGATAGCATCAATGTTGCATCACTGGGTTTCATGTTTGCCTCTGGTGTGACTGATGAAATCTATTCAACCACGCTGTATCTGAGATCTGCCTCCCAACCAGATGTAGAACTAATAACCTGCGAGTGGTGGGAAGACCCGGAAATTATTGGAGCCAGACATCTGACGATGCAGGAAATAAAACAAACACTGGCACCATTAATTCAGCTAAAGACCGAGTCCCGCTAATGTAGGTATTCAGGATGCATTGTGATGAATATTAAATTCATTCATTGCAGCATCCAGGTCGCCTTCTGCTGAAATCATTTTCCAAAAAATAACAAAGTCCTGCCTGGCATTTTCTAGCCTGAATTCCATTTTGCTATCTTTATCTTTTAAAAAAAGTTCGATATTACTATTCACAGTGTCACAATAATCCTGAGCCACTGAAATAACTGGAATATTATCAGGCATAAAAAGTAAAATACCAGACCGATAGGCCGGTATAATTCCTCCTGGAAACAGTCGCCTGGAATAGCTGATAGCAGTCTGATCAAGGTCTCTTTTCAAATGTACATAAATCGCGTCATTTCCAAATTTCCGGTCAAGCTTACCCAGAAACCATGAAAGTCTGTTATCCGCTTCAATATGATCATCCGGATACTGAAGTCGCGCGTGACCCAATAAACCAGTTCGAGATTCATGTGCACAGCTATAATTAGAGATATGTTGACAGGCTTTGATAAAAGTTAGTGAGCCACAGCGTCCGGTATTCAGAATAAATACGTTCATTATTTTTTTCAGGGATAGACAGTACGATTAACACGCCATAAAGGATTAAACAGAAAGCTTCTGAAACCAGACTGATTCACTAGGCACTCTTCTTTTTTCTGCCTTTCTGTAACTTATGTAAATGAAGTACATTTTGTGATTTTTCATCTCTGGCAGTATTGCAAAAATCTTCAAGACTACAATCACGACCGGGACGTAGTGCAAACGTGTACAGCAAAGGGTGTACTGACAACAGCAATGCACCCATACGAACAGGCTCTACGAAACAAAGTTCGATAACACCGACTGCTTTTCTATTTTTTATCCAGGTCCCATTTGTGCTGTTATTATCAAGTAAATATACTAAATTATCTGTCACCAGTAATTCAGCATGTCGCCTTGATACAAAACGATCCATCAACAAGATATCGCAGACACGAGACTTACCCAGAACATGACGCCCCTCACCCAGTTGATACTTGATGATATTACCGCGTGTATCTTTTATTTGAATTTCAACCATAGTCCCTGCGGTTTAAGTCTATCTGAGTTATACCCGTAAAATATCTCATGTAAGTATAATTGATTATATCAAAAAAATTGGTCACTACCCTAATCTGTAAAATGATAGCATGCGGATGTTAAATCTAAGTTACTGAGTATTCATATAGCTAGTTATTTTCCTGTTTCTTAGACTGTCTGACAGGTCGTTTTTTGCCTTTAAGTGAATGGCTATTCAGGTTATTTTTGCGTCCTTTAAATGGATTATGACCTTCTTTAAATTCTATGCGAACTGGCGTACCTACCAGCTTCAGAATGCGCCGAAAGGTATTCACCAGATAACGTCTGTAAGCTTCCGGTATAGATTTAACCTGATTCCCATGAATGATTATTATAGGAGGATTACGCCCGCCCTGATGTGCATAACGTAATTTAATTCGACGTCCTTTTACCAGGGGTGGCTGATGTTCTTCTACCGCACGTTGCATAATTTCAGTCAAGCGAGGTGTTGGCAGTTTGCGTGTAGCTGATTCATAAGCCAGTTTAACCGAATCCAGCAAATGTCCGATTCCAGTGCCATGGAGTGCAGAAATATAATGGATATCTGCAAAATCCAGAAAGGTCAGCTTGTAGTCGATTTCATGTTTGATTTTTTCGCGCTGTTCGTCCTCCAGTCCATCCCATTTATTTACGGCCAGGAGTAAGGCTCTGCCACTCTCCAGAACAAACCCTAATAATGTAGCGTCCTGATCAGAAATCTCTTGCTGGGCATCCAGTACAACAATAACAACATTAGATTCAACTATAGCTTGCAATGCCTTGATTACACTAAATTTTTCTACAGTTTCATGCACCTTGCTGCGACGCCTGACCCCCGCTGTATCAATCAGGGTATATGCCTGGCCATTCTTTTCAAACGGGATATAAATACTGTCTCGTGTTGTACCGGGCATATCATAGGCCAGCACGCGCTCCTCACCTATCAGCCGGTTGACCAGTGTTGATTTACCGACATTAGGGCGGCCCAGAATTGCGACTCTGATACGGTCTTCTGTGTCGCGCAGTGGCGTTTCTTCGTCAGCTTCGGGTAATTTTTCAATAATATGTTGCAGAAGTTGCGCAACCCCACGCCCTTGCGCTGCAGCAATCGGATATGCCTCTCCCATTCCTAGCTCATAGCAATCATTGGTAGCAGCCGTCTGATCAATACCGTCAATTTTATTCACAACCAGAATGACCGGCTTTTTAAGACGCCTTAATTCCTGTGTAATGATATGGTCAGAAGGTGTGACACCATCACGAGCATCAACCATAAATACAATCATATCCGCCTCTTCGATAGCGAGGCG
>Ga0316205_10002510_pt1 | contig 18987 bp, 17 predicted proteins | sample 3monthpyrite_MG_FD_204941 | JGI IMG/M metagenome (GOLD analysis project Ga0316205, IMG submission 204941) | Microbial mat bacterial communities from mineral coupon in-situ incubated in ocean water Damariscotta River, Maine, United States -... | ecosystem: Environmental > Aquatic > Marine >... | reverse complement strand
AAACAACAAAATAAAACCGCTGAGAAACTTCCCCGGCTTTAACTAAATACTCCCCTTTTTCAAACTGGCGACATTTCAACTGACTGCCAATAGTCTTTAATTCCTCATCACTAAAAGTGACATACTCAAGGATTTTATTAAAAAATAAAGAGAACTTATCGAATGATTTATGTGACTCAACGAGCTCTAAGACAGCTGACATGAACCCCCCTGGAGTTTAACAAAATAGCGAAGAAAAATATAAAATCAATATTGATTTTTTTATCCCTACGAGACTAGACTAAATTATCTTTAAGTTAAGTGCAACTTTACCCTGAGAAACAGACTAAGGAAAAATATCGACATACAATTACTGATTGATTTTTTGCCGAACACGGCTTAATGATTCTGCGGTAATGCCCAGATAAGAAGCAATTTGATAGTTAGGAATTTTCGCAATCACTTTAGCTGGGGTTTTATCCACAAAATTAAGGTATTTGTCTTTGGCATTATTGGTTTGCAGTAATGACGCTTTCTTAATCATATCCAAAAGACGTTGTTCAATGAATAAACGGCATAGCGTCTCCCACGAATCTGTATGTTTATTCAAATAGGGATAAGCGTCATATTCAATGGATATTAAATGAGTATCTTCTAGACATTGAAGGTACTCTTTAGACGGTTTTCGAGTGACAAAACTTTCATATGCAGTAAGAAAAGCATTGTTCCAATAAAAATCAGTATTTACTTCTTTATTATGATCGAGATGAAATACTCTCACAAGTCCAGAAACAATAAAGTGCATATGATTAGACACCTCACCTGCGGCAACAATATACTCGTTTTTTTTGAATGTCTTCGATATTAATCGTTCGCGAATGAGATCAAGCTCCCTTTCACTAAAAGTGACCACTTTAAGAAATTTATTTAGATATAAAGAAACGCAATCGGAACAATTTGATTGATTATCTAATAGTTTAACCGCAACTGTCATAAGCGAATTAACACCCGATAAAAAGTGATCTAGTAGTCTACTTACGAATAGCTCTATTCGAAAAATGACCATCTTATTATTAAACATACTCATCAAGTATGTGAGCGAAAATCATATCAAATCAAAAGGTGAATCGATATGTAATAATTACAATTAAGGAGAAATATAAAAAAGGTATAATTGAAAACCCAAAGTTATTCTTTAGTAACAATATGTTTGAAGTCTTCAAACATATTGAGCAATTCGTCCCTGAGCGAAAATACGTCGGTCGCAACAAAATAAACAATATTTCCAATTCGAAACCCCTTTTTTAAACTACATGTTTTAGAGTAACAGCTATCTCCTTTAACACGATTTGGAGGTTCAAATTGCGCTAGTCGTTTTACGGCATGTTCCTCACTTTCAAATGTTTCTTTGATAAAAGTGAATCGATTATAAAAAGAGCCGCCATCAAAGGTTGGCTTAATTGCTTTTATGCTTTGGTATTTTTTTACAGCGGGAAAATCCAACTCATACCCGTCGCACTCTGGACCATTATAATTTTGAAGTTTGGATTCTTTATAACCCAAAGATTTCAAAATAGAGATAGATAAAATCGTCGAATTAACTTCTTTTGCGATAACAAAATGACATCCAAAAATCAAAAAAAATAGACCAGCAATTCTTTTCATCTACTTTCGCTTCATTTAGGTAGAAAATACATCTTCTCAGACTACTCGATTGATACCGGTTGATCAAGCAGATACAAATGTTTAATATACCACTTCGCCATTGTTTGGCAAATCAACCCTCTCAAGGAAGCTACTATGGCTCACATGAAACCTCTCGATAAATCGACCACTCCAGAATTAGCCGAAGACTTTGCTATCTTTGAGGAGATATTAGGCTTCGTTCCAAATAGTCTACTCACCATGCAAAGAAAGCCTGAATTGGTTAAAGGTTTTGGTGTGCTGACCAAAGCGGTCATGTCGAAAGGCGGAGAAGTTAATCTAGGTTTTATGCGGTTGATCGCTCACTTTGCTAGCCGAGCTGCAGGCTGTCAGTATTGTGAAGCACATTCATTGATCGCTGCTAATATTCATGGTGTCTCTCAGGAAAAACTGGATGCTATTTGGGAATACCAGTCAAGCGAGCTATATTCCGATGCCGAAAGAGTCGCGCTTGACTATGCACTTGCTGCGGGTTCTGTGCCAAATGGTGTGACACCTGAATTGATGGAAAGAATGAATGAGCACTGGAGCGATAACCAAATCGTTGAAATTTTAGGCGCGGTTTGTTTATACGGTTTTCTAAATCGCTGGAATGATTCGATGGCCACGGAGCTTGAAGAGTCCCCTACTCAAATGGGGAAACGAGTTTTGAGCCAAGGCGGCTGGGATGGCGGTAAACATTTAGTAGACTGATCTCAATTGAAGAATTCTACATTAAGCTACTAATCAAAGAAATAAATTCATAAGAATAATTTTGGAATAAAAATAATGAAAAGACGTGATTTTGTCACCGCTGCTGGAGCAGCGACCCTACTAACAGCTTGTGGAGAGAGTAACAACTGTGATCCAAGTGGCTCTACCAAAAGTGAACAAACACAAGAAGTCATTAAGTGGACCATGGCGACAACCTGGCCACCAGGATTCCAAGGATTAGGCACCGGAGCAGAATATTTAGCCGAGCAAATTAACCTGCTCAGTAACGGACGGATCAAAGTTAAAGTTTATGGCGCAGGTGAACTAGTTCCAGCACTGCAAGTTTTTGATGCGGTATCTTCGGGCAGTGTGGAGATGGGGCACGGCGCAGCTTATTACTGGAAAGGAAAATTGCCTGCAGCTTCTTTTTTTGCTTCTGTTCCGTTTGGCTTGAACGCTCAAGAAATGAATAGCTGGTTGCTAAAAGGTGGTGGCCTAGAATTATGGCAAGAACTTTATGCGCCGTACAACGTGATTCCAATGCCTGCGGGAAATACTGATCTGCAAATGGCTGGCTGGTTTAATAAAGAAATTAATAACCTTGATGATATTCAGGGTTTAAAAATGCGTATCCCTGGACTCGGTGGCGAGGTTTTAAAAAGAGCGGGAGGCACACCTGAATTAATAGCAGGCGGTGAAATTTTTTCTGCGCTTGAATTAGGACGAATTGACGCCGCTGAATTTGTTGGTCCCTATAACGATCTTGCACTTGGTTTTTATAAAGCTGCTAAGTTTTATTATTATCCTGGATGGCATGAGCCTGGCACGACTTTAGAGGCGATGATCAATCAACAAGCGATGGCAAAACTACCAAACGATCTCCAAGAAATCGTTCGTACCGCTTGTTTGGTTGCAAATGCAGATATGCTTGCGGAATTTTCTAAACAAAATAGTGACGCATTGAAGACACTAGTCGAAAAACATGAAGTTCAGGTAAGACGTTTACCAGAAGATGTTTTAAATAAATTTGAAGAAATTTCTAAACAACTGGTCGCCGAACAGGGTGAGCATAACGAGTTATCCAAACGAATTTATCAGTCTTATTTAGATTTTAAAACTAGCTCGCTTGAGTGGCGTAAAATTAATCAGAGTTTGTAAAGCTTAGCTTAGCTTAACTCAGATCAGCGACTAAAATAATTCAATTTCCGGTTCTTTGGAGCTTAGTGAACCAGAGCTTCCGGTGGCTTCATTATGAGCATGGTGCTCTTCTTCCATGGTATAACTTTCCTGAAGCTTTTTGGGTAAACTTGCAAACTGCTCTTTTCGTCCTTTGCCATCTAACTTTTGACTGTCGGCAATAATATTTTGTGCGTTTTGAATATTCTCTTCAATGTGTCGTAACTTTTGACTGACACGATCTTGAAATTGCAATTCAACAATCACATTGGCAACCTCTTGTTGAATTTGTTGACTCATATTAACTAATAATTTATCGGATGCCGCTAAGGTGTAAGTGGTCATTTTGTGTTGAACAATTACTTCATGAATAATTTCTTCTGCTTGTTTTGCCATCGCCTCTTCAGACTCAGCCGAATGAGTTGCCTGTTTCAAAATATTGTCAACACTACTACCGATAGTTTCGATTTTTTTCTTAATATTTTCACCGGTGCTTTTAGATTGGTTGGCAAGATTTCTTACTTCATCGGCAACCACCGCAAAACCTCGTCCTTGATCGCCAGCTCGAGCAGCTTCAATTGCGGCATTCAAAGCTAGCAAGTTGGTTTGCTCTGCTAGCGCTTCGACTTCACCAGCCATCTTGGTTAATTCATCCATAAACACAGAAAGATTATTGATCTCTCCTAATGCCGACTGCTCAAGTTGGGAAATATTGATTAAAGTGTCTTTTAAATTCTCAAGTTCATCCTTTATTTTATCTGAGGAGACTTGAACGCTGGCAGTCGCTGAAAAACGCTCACCACTCGCTCCCGTAGAACCGGTGACATCGATCGCTACCGAAATATTATCGGTAATCGACATAAATTGACTCGACAAATCATCAATCGCTCTAGTTGATTGATTAACCGCCAATTCGATTTGGTTTTTCCAAACAGGTAAAATTTCTTGCAGAGACGATGTTAGTGCATCGTCGGCTTCATGGTAACTTTGATCTTCTATTTCAGGTTGCTGTAGCGCGGATTCCAACAAATTATGTAATTGCTTATTTTGGCGATGTAAAAAATGTACACAAGCAATGGCTAAAACAAGGATAGAAGTTACCCCTATATCGAGATCAAAATAAACAAATGCGAGTGCCGAGAAGATCAACAACAGGGTGACAAAATAAATAGTTGGTTTATATGCTACTTGGTCTTCCATTGACGATCGACCTTATACTCTTTGTTGCTCTTAGAAAAATAGCTTATATTGCGATATCGAAAATAATAAACAATAGATACAATTTTCTGAGAAATTGACAGATACACTAAATATAGCAGTGAATTCTAAGCTTTCCAGAAAATTTAACAAAATCAGTGAGTTTTGCGATAAATTTAACTGAAAAGTGGTTTAACCATAGAGTTGATTCGGTAGCCAAGTAATGATTTTTGGCCACAAAGACATCACCATAAGTAACAATAACTGGATCACGATAAAAGGTAATACTCCTCGGTATATTTGACCGGTTTCTACACTTTTTGGCGCGACGCCTCTGAGATAAAACAATGCAAACCCAAATGGCGGGGTTAAAAAAGAGGTTTGTAAATTCACCGCTATCATAATTCCAAGCCAAATAGGATCGGCTCCCAAAGCGAGCAATGCCGGTGCAGTCAAAGGCACAACTACAAACACAATCTCGATAAAATCTAAAATAAAACCCAGTAAAAACATGGTTAGCATCACGACTAACATCGCCATTGGCAAGCCCCCAGGCAAATTATGCAATACATCTTCGATTGCACCATCGCCATTAAAAGCCCTAAAAACCAATGAAAAAATAGACGCACCAATTAAGATCATAAACACCATACTCGACGTTCGAGTCGTTGATTGCATAACATCTTTTAATCGATTAAAACTAAATTCTTTGTTAACAAACGCCAATAAAACAGCGCCAATAGCGCCTAGCGCGGCCGCCTCTGTCGGTGTTGCTACGCCGCCCAAAATCGATCCTAATACCATCAAGATCAACAATAGTGGAGCGATGATAACGCGAAGAGAAAAAGAGCTGGTTAACAATTGAGCTGATGCTTCGGCTGTTGTTTTAATTGGCTCGACCGGCTCATTCGATACCGCTTTTTGATTAAAATCTCGCGGACTTAGTTTGGCATGTAAGATTAAGTAAATAATGTACATTGCGACCAACAATAATCCTGGAATTAGCGCTCCGGCGAACAGATCGCCTGCTGACATCGGCGAATTACCTACGCCAGAATCTCGATTAGCGCCAGCAATCACATCACCAAGTAAGACCAAAATAATCGATGGCGGAATAATTTGCCCAAGCGTACCCGATGCACAAATAGTTCCCGTGGCAACTTTCGCAGAATAACCTTTCTTAAGCATAACAGGCAGTGAGATCAACCCCATGGTAACCACTGTTGCGCCAACAATTCCAGTACTCGCAGCAAGTAACGCCCCAACCAGCACGACCGACACCGCGAGCCCTGCCGGGCGATCTCCCATTAGTTGCGCTATCCCGGTTAATAACTTATCGGCAATTTTAGCTTTTTCTAGCATTCCTCCCATAAATACAAATAACGGCACCGCAATTAACGTTGGGTTTTGGATCACTCCAAACAATCGAGAGCCTGCATTTTTTAAAATCGCAGGATGAATTAATTCGAATTGAACACCAATAATGGCGAATAAAATACTTGTGCCCGCTAAAGAAAATGCTACAGGATAGCCAGACAATAAAACCAAACACACCACAACAAACATCAATAAAGCAAGCCATTCCATTAGCTATTCTCCTGCGATGTTGGTGTGATAGCAGTGGAGAATAAAATGGCTCCGGAGCGACCAAGCTGATTGATAGCTTCGAGGATCAATAAAATAGGCATGATGATCAAAAAACTTTTAAGAATATAAACCGCAGGCAATCCACCAGCCTCCGATGACACCTCACCTACTCGCCAACTCAGCATAAAAGCAGGCCAACTCGCCCAGGCGATAAAAAGACTAGTTGGGAGTAATAACAAAAAAGTTCCAACAAAATCTACCAACGCCTGCTTTTTGGCATTCATTTTGGCGTAAAGAATATCAACTCGTACATGCTCTTGATGATTTAAGGTATATGCTGCCGCTAATAAAAAATTAGCTCCATGCATCCAGGTCACCGATTCACGTAACCAAATCCAACTAGTATTAAACAACCAACTAGCGAGTACATTTACCACACTAAAAATAACCATAAATAAGGTCAACCAAGCGATGGCTCGACCTGTCAATTGAGAAAAATTGTGCAAAAATTTCATAAATAGGGTTAGATCCCGAGTTTAGCTGCTTTCAACTGAAGTGAATCGAAATGCTTGTTAACTCAAAAAGGTTATTCACATTGACTATTGACTTATTCACAGCTTATCCAAACATCAGTAAAACACAGTAGAAATAGTGTAAGCTTTTGTATTGATTCGTTTTTACATGTCACAAAAGTGACACAGTCTTCACCAGCTTGACTAATCAAGCGAATGGTTGCTCTTTTTATCCCCTTTTTTATCCACAGGATAATGGATAGACAAAATATTGTATTAATTTTAATAAGTTAGATACTTTTCTTATAAAACACTTTAACCTAGGTTAAACTGTCGGAAGAATACAGACCAACTCTTTGACTCGCTTTTTACTTATTATTTGTACCAGCAAACGGCAAATATTAGATTAAATTATTTGATCTAGGTTAAAATCGGCATCAACGATAACGACTCAATCTCTACGGGTCAATAAAAACCCACTCGATTCATCATTTTCCTGGGCACTCAGTATGACAAAAGCACAATCCCAACCGTTGATCTTGGTTGATGGTTCTTCTTACCTTTTTAGAGCCTACCACTCTATGTCGCAAACGGGTTTTAGCAATTCAGCAGGGCAGCCAACTGGCGCAATCTATGGTGTGATTAATATGTTGCGCAGCCTTTGCAAACAGTATGACTCTCAGAGAATTGCAGTCATTTTTGATGCCAAAGGCAAGACATTCAGAAACGACATCTATCCCGAATACAAAGCTCACCGCCCGCCAATGCCAGATGATCTGCGCTCACAAATTGCGCCGGTGCACAATATCATTAGAGCGCTTGGCTTTCCTTTATACGCGATTGAAGGCGTTGAAGCCGATGACGTGATTGGCACCCTTTCTCACCTTGCCACTCAGCAAGGTTTAGAGACAATTATTTCCACTGGCGATAAAGATATGGCTCAGCTCGTCAACCAACACGTCAGTTTGATCAACACCATGACCAATCAGTTTTTAGATATTGAAGGTGTTAAGGAGAAATTTGGTATTCCACCAGAATTAATTATCGATTTTTTAGGACTCATGGGCGATAAGGTAGACAATATTCCCGGTGTAGCTGGCGTTGGCGAAAAAACGGCCTTAGGATTGTTGCAAGGGATTGGTGGTATCGATGAGATTTATAATAATTTGGAAAAAATCGCTGACCTGCCTATTCGCGGCGCTAAAAAACTTGCCGATAAGATGATTGCTAATGAAGATGAAGCACGACTGTCATATGAACTAGCTACCATCGTTTTAGATGTTGAGCTCCCGTTTGAATTAGACGACTTGCATATACAACCGGCCGATAAAGAATTGTTAGAAGTTTATTACCAAGAATTCGAATTCAAAACTTGGCTCAAAAATCTTAAATCAGGAATGCCTGCACTGCCTCAAGCTAACCAGAAAGTCGATCCAGAAAATAACCTTTCACAAGAATCTACGATTACTGAATCAAATATAGATAAAAGCCAATATGAGACCATTTTAAGCAAACAACAATTAACTAATTGGGTAGAAAAGTTATCGAACTGTCAGATATTCGCAGTGGATACTGAAACCACATCACTGAATATTATTGCGGCAGAACTAGTCGGGATTTCTTTTGCCATCGAGTCAGGAATCGCTGCATATTTACCTTTGATCCATAACTATCCAGGCGCACCAGAGCAAATCGATCAAACTTGGGCACTTGATCAATTAAAACCTATTTTAGAAAATCCAGAAATAGGCAAAATCGGACAAAACATAAAATACGACCAGAGTATTTTTAAAAATGTCGGTATTGATTTGCAAGGGGTTGAATTTGATACCATGTTGGAATCTTATGTTTCTAATAGTGTTGGCAATCGCCATGATATGAATTCATTATCAAAAAAATTCTTAGACCACGAGTGTATTAGTTTTGAAACGATTGCTGGCAAAGGCAAAAAACAATTAACCTTTGATCAAATTGACTTAGAGATCGCAGCAACTTATGCAGCAGAAGATGCCGATGTAACCCTGCAACTTCATCATGAATTATGGCCAAGATTGCAGGAACAGGAAGGTCCAAAAAGTATTTTTAAAGATATAGAAATACCATTAATCGAAGTATTATCGAGCATTGAATATCGCGGCGTATTAATTGACGCAGAATTTTTACGCAAAAAGAGTCATGAGTTTGGTTTACGTATTCTAGAATTAGAAAAAAAAGCGCACGAATTAGCTGATCAACCTTTTAATTTGGGTTCACCAAAACAATTACAAGAAATTTTGTTTGAAAAAATGGGACTACCTGTATTAAAAAAGACTCCAAAAAAACAGCCCTCAACTGCCGAAGAGGTTTTAGTGCAACTCGCCTTAGATTATCCGCTGCCAAAAGTGATTATGGAATATCGCGGTTTAACCAAATTGAAATCCACTTATACCGACAAGCTGCCGTTAGCTATTCAACAAAAATCAGGGCGAGTACATACATCCTACCACCAAGCGGTCGCCGCAACAGGCAGACTCAGTTCGAGCGATCCTAATCTACAAAACATTCCAGTAAAAACCGCTGAAGGACGAAGCATTCGCGAAGCTTTTATCGCCCCTAAAGGTTACAAAATTTTGGCTGCAGATTACTCTCAAATTGAATTAAGGATCATGGCGCATCTTTCTCAGGACGAAGGTTTATTGAACGCTTTTTCGGAAGGGCTAGATGTACATAGCGCCACAGCCGCTGAAGTTTTCGAAACGGAATTAAAAAGCGTGACATCCGAACAAAGACGACACGCAAAAGCCGTTAACTTTGGACTAATTTACGGCATGTCTCGTTTTGGATTAGCCAAGCAGCTAAATATTAGCAACGATGAAGCAGCTCATTATATTGATACTTATTTTGCACGTTACCCTGACGTAGGCACTTATATGGAAGCCACCAAAGAAAAAGCCAAAGACTTAGGTTATGTTGAAACACTCTTTGGACGGAGACTTTATTTGCCAGAAATAAATGCCAGTAACGGCATGCGCAGGCAAGCTGCGGAAAGAACAGCCATCAATGCGCCAATGCAAGGCAGCGCCGCTGACATTATTAAAATCGCAATGATTGACGTTCACAACTGGATCAAAACGGAAAATCCCGACTGCTTTATGATCATGCAGGTTCATGATGAATTAGTTTTTGAAGTCGCCGAAGAAAAAGTTGATGAGTACAAAGCAATCATCGGAAGATTAATGTCTGATGCGGTCGAGTTAAGCATTCCTTTGGTAGTGGATATAGGTGTTGGTGACAATTGGGAACAAGCGCATTAATTTAATTTTAAGCAATTAATTATTTTTGGATAACATGGAGAGGTCATATGAAGATTAAATACGAGCCAAAATTTAAAACCAGTCAAGCAAAAGCATTGCCGGTAATTTTACTTGTTATTGGTATTATTTTTGCTGTTGTTTATTTCAAAACCGATCTTGTTAACCAGTTTTTTGGGGGTTATCAAAACCAACAAGTCACCTATTATCAATGGACGGACGAACGCGGTGAAATGGTCGTCAGCAGAAACAAACCAACCACCACTAACGATTATATTACATTTCAGTCTTCTGAAGATTTAATGAAAAATGAAAATATAGTTGACCAAGATCTAATTGATCGAAGCAATAACTCTCAAACTAGTACATCTCAACAAAATTCTAAGAAAGAAAAAAGCGAAAATACTGTATCCAAAATGTATCCTTTCGGAGCGATGGACAAAGCAAAAAATTGTGTCAATTTGAGTAGCCAGCTAGCTGATGCCAAAAATAGAGGGCAAGATACTACCGAATTGAAAAAACAATATGCCAAAGAGTGCGGCTAATTTAACAATGCCATTTTTACGATGTTAAATATAATGTATATGTTAAAAAGCTATTTTGTTACCTGACTCATTGGAAGTGAAATTTTCTTAAAATAACTGGGATTATCCTGAACTCAAATATACAGGGAGAAATTTTATGTTTCACGGCATTAGCCATATTGATTTACAAGTACTCAACCTAAAGTCATCACAAAGATTCTGGGAGGAGATTATTGGCTTTGGAGTCAAAAAACAAGGAGAAGGAGTCGTTGAGTTAGACTCAGGTAATATTGCCATTAGGTTAATTGAAGTACCAGCCATTGAGCAAACATCCACTTTGCGTTTAAGCGTGCCCGATGTAACCAAAGCCTACCAACGCTTGATAAGTGCAGGTACTCACTCACGTTATGAGCCAATGAAAACCCCTGAGCTAGAGAAAATTGCCTGTGTTAATGATGACAATGGGCACTCCATCATTCTCTGGCGTGAACTTTCTGAAGATGAATGGACTTTTGTACCTGAACTACCAAAAACAGGTGAGTGGTATCCTGATGCCGAAGATCTAGTGGTACGTTTACTCTCGCATGTACCGGCTTTTTTCCGAATGTTGGCACGTCGCAAAGTCACTCGCGTGATCGAGCAGTTGGCAGCCGAAGATGGCTCAGCAGTCACCTGTGAACATGTTATAAAAGGTTATATTACTTCTTCTGCAAAAGTCACTCGCTCACGGTTGGTCGAGCCACTTAAAGCTGAAGGCTACAATCCAGATGATTATCAAGCTGAATTCGATTATGAGTAAATCGGGGTAGTCTTTATTTGGCTGTTTTCTAATTTAGAAAACAGCTAAATATTTCTAATCTGCCTATTCGGCAGTAAGCAGCATTATTAAAAAACAAAATTTTGTTGCAACAATGACTTAGTTTGTTTTTCAAAGTTTTACCAATGGATAATTTCCATGCTATAACCTATTAATTCGACTGAGCTGTTAAAGGTCGTTAAGAATATTGGTTCATATCCTATCGTGAGTATCTACCAAAAAAACCAGGTATGATTTAATAGCCTTTTTCGCCTCATCCACAATTAAAACTGATCGCCCATGTTTTCATTAAAAAATTCAACTACCTTTTCTCGATATTCCTCAGGTGTTTTATTAAACATATCAACGTGGGCGGCACCTTCAACCAACCATAATGCTTTGGGATTATTTGCTTTAGAAAATAATTCTCGAGTTCCTTTTTCTGTAGTATGCAAATCCTCTTTTCCAGAAATGATAAAAACTGGCGGTTTTATATCACTAATTTTATCAATCGGACGGACTTCAGATACATCAAATCCGAGTCGAGGTTTGATTTGAGCCAATAAAAGCTCTGCTGGCAACCAAGAAAGAAAACCTAATCTTATTTCAACTCGATTATGAACAGCTGTGACTAAATCAGGAAAAACAGATTCCAGAATAATTGCATCGACATTAATAGGGGATGCCAGTACTGCTGATGCCCCTCCGAGAGAAACACCAATTAATCCCACAGGTTCATTGGGATGTTGCTCCTTTGCGAATTTTATCGCAGCAACTGCATCAAATTTCTCCAAATAGCCAATGGTGATATTTTCCCCTGAGCTTTCACCATGAGCTTGAAGATCGATAAGAACTGAAGAATATCCTTCAGCGTATAGCATTTTTGCTCTTTTCAACATATCTAAACGGGAAGCACGAATACCATGAAGTAGAACAATTACTCCTTTATTTTTATCTGACTTAATATGCCAACCCGCCAGAAGACTTCCGGATTCACTTTGTAATGTAAAATCTAATACTGGAATATCTATGATGGGTATTACAACTTTTTTCTGATTGGGAGCTAAAAGTAAACCTGCTACTACCCAAGAAAATATAAGTCCAAAAACGGCTAAAAAAGAAACAGTCAATATAATTTTCTTTTTCATAAGAGTTCAGACCAAAACATAACCTTAACCACCACTCTTCAAATAAGTATAGGACGTCAAACAATCCTCATAAAAATCCACCAGTCTAATACCTTCTCTCGGTGCTATTTCTCCAGCCGCAATATTTTTATCAATCAACTTTTTTATTCTGCGTGCCATAAAATCAGTATTATATTGCATCGTACTTAATACGTTTTTTGCAGTTGACCCATGCACAATTTCTTCAATGTAAAAACCTTCTGGCTCAGTCTCACTTTTAAACACATGCACTTCGTTTAAACGTCCAAATAAATTATGCATATCACCCATTACGTCTTGATACGCACCCGTTAAAAATAAACCCAAATAATAATTCTGATGGTTTAAGGGATGCAAAGATAGGGTTGATTCAGTACCATTTTCTCCAATAAATTTATCGATTTTTCCATCACTATCACAAGTAATATCAACCAGACCACAGTGCTTGGTTGGCTCTTCGGTTAAGCGATGGATTGGTACAATTGGTAACACCTGCTCTATTGCCCATGAATCAGCAGCCGATTGAAAAACAGAAAAATTACATAAATATTGCGAAGACAATAACGACTGCACATCGTCAAGTTCGTTGGAGACAAACTTTCTATGTTCTATCGTGTCGCGAATTTTTTTAATGACTTTCCAATAGAGTGTTTCAAGTTCCGCCATTTCTTCTAAAGACAAAATACCTAATTTAAATGCGTGCAGTGATTCTTCTTTAAGTTGTGACGCATCATTATAGGTTTCCTGTGGATTTTTTTTCTCTTCAATGATGCTAATCAACTCTCGCATATTTTTAACTAAATTATGCTCTTCGTTTTGACACTCAGAATTAAGCGCAACACCGCTGGGGTTGATCTCACCAAGTACTTCGGTGATGACACAGCTGTGATGCGCGGTGATTGCTCGTCCACTTTCGGAAACTATATTAGGATGAGGCACCCCTTCCTCATCACAGATTTGTTGCAAGCCGTCAACTATGTCGGAAATATATTCAATAAGCGAGTAGTTTTTTGATGAGTCTGAAGTGCTGCGTGTACCGTCATAATCAACACCCAGACCACCGCCCACATCAACGTATTTTATGGGCACACCTTTTTGAACTAATTTCGCATAAACTCTTCCTGCTTCACTCACCGCATCTTTGATCACTCTTATATCAGTTAGCTGACTACCAATATGAAAATGCAACATTGAAATACAATGTTTTAAACCTTGTTTTTCTAGCAAGGAAACAGCATTCAAAATTTCAGGAATACCTAGCCCAAATTTGGCTTTAATTCCACTGGAGTTTTCCCATTTTCCGCGTCCTTTAACCATCATTCGTATTCGCAAACCAATCACTGGTTCAATATTTTGCTCTTTAGAAATTCTAATCAATGCTTGTAATTCAGAGAACTTTTCGACAACCACAATTACTTTGCGCTTTATTCTGAGACCTAATAAAGCCAATCGAATGTAGTCATCATCTTTATAGCCATTTAATATAGTTAATGAATTTTTATTCGTGTTGTAGGCAAGCACCGATAAAAGCTCGCCTTTGGAGCCCGCTTCAAGACCATACTGATAGGGCTTGCCTGCATCTACAATTTCTTCAACCACTTCTCGCATTTGGTTGACTTTAATCGGATAAACCCCCATAAATTCGCCTTTATACTTGTAATCAGCAATGACTTGACGAAAAGTTTCATTCAAAGCAATCACTCGAGATCGCAATACATCATGAAAACGCAATACCATCGGAAATTCCACTTGGTTACTTTTGGCTTCTTCGATTACCGAAAAAATATCGATAGCATCTGATCCATTTTTTTGCGAAGGGGTCATAAATAAATGACCATTATCACCAATATGAAAATAACCATTACTCCACCGAGAAACTCGGTATAGATCTTCGGAATTTTGAATAGTCCAACTCATAATAAATCTTCTTTAATCAATAGAAATACTGCACCTTTTACAAACACAGTAACAGTTCCCGAACGACCTTCGCAGCGAAAACATCGCTATTGCCAGTCGCATCAATGTTTGGTGCTAGCTCTACCACATCACAACCAACAAAATTCTTGTTTTTTAACAGTTTGACTAAACTGATAAAAGAATGGAAATCTTCACCGCCGGGCTCTGGCGTGCCGGTTCCAGGGAAATAGGCCGGATCAAAGTAGTCTAAATCTAAGGTTAGATAAATAGGTGTTTGACCGCTGATTTTATCAACCTTATCTAAAAACGATTCTAATGAATGACATCGAGTATTGTTTTCATCCATCCATAAATACTCATCTTTAGTACCTGAACGTATGCCATATTGGATCAGTTGATGTTGGCTGCCAAACAACTCTTGTGCCCTGTAAATAATGGAAGCGTGAGAGTAATGATGCCCCTCATAACCATCACGCAAATCTGCGTGAGCGTCCAAATGGAGTAACACTAAGTCTGGATATTGTTTTAAATAAGCACTAATTGGAGCAAAAGAAATAGAGTGCTCTCCGCCCATGGTGAGTATTTTGATCTCATTTTTAACTAAGTCCGTAGAGCCCAACATTTGAGAAAAACTATCACTGGCATAAGCCCATTGTTCATCGACATTATCACTCTCGCCCAACGATAAATCACCACAGTCATAAAAAGTTAACTCGCTTAAATCCGCGTCTAAATACGGTGAGTATGATTCAATTCCATCGGAAACTCGGCGAATTGCACTTGGCCCATCTTTTGTTCCTTTGCGAAAGCAGGCGGTACCATCGAAACCAAAACCGATTAAATGACTACTTTGAGGATAAAAACCATAGCCTAATCGGGCGCTTTCAAATATAATTTCCGGCGGTTTTACCTCGGGTAATAGTGGCACTAAGGGTTTGCTCATACGACTAAACTCAACAACTTGAAATTTGACCAATTATCTACTGGAAATTAATTTTCACCAAGATTTATTTTGTTTCGTAACCTGTTATTTATATGAAGATAAGACTTTAAGGAGCTGCCTTTGTTTTTCGAAGGTTCAGAGAAAAAAGCTGAAATCATAATCGACGCTCAAAAAGCTTCATTGCTCAAAGACTATGACGATGAATTTTGGGGGGCGCTTGTCGCCCAATGCGAAGCAAAAGTTTTATCCAAAATATCAAATGAAACTTGCAAAGCTTTTTTACTATCAGAATCCAGTTTGTTTGTATGGAACGATCACCTTTTAATTTTAACTTGTGGTGATACTCAACTGGTAAATTCGGTCATGTTTTTTCTAAATCACATTGACAAAGATTTAGTACAGCAAATCATTTACCAGCGAAAAAATGAATATTGCTCCCACTTGCAAGCTAGTCACGTGCTCGATGATACCAAACAATTACAAACTTTTAATCAAGGAAAACTGCTACGTTTTGGCGAGTTAGATTCACATCACAGTTATTTATACCATTTAGATAATGATTATCGAGGTGAATTAAATGATAAAACCTATGAAGTGCTGATTTACAATATCGACCCAGCCGTCTCAGCATTGCTCACTCAAAAAAACATCGACAATCAGCAAATTCGTAAGATCTTACAGCTCGACAAAATGATCCCTGACTTTATTCTGGATGATTTTGTATTTGAGCCTTTTGGCTACTCGTTAAATGCTATTTTCAAGGAACATTATTTTACCATCCACTTGACACCGCAAGAGCATAATAGCTATGTGAGTTTTGAGTCAAACATCAATTTGATCGATTTTATACCGATCATACTCGGTATTTTCTCACCAGCTTCCTTCGATGTGATCACTTACAATGAACTCGACTTTGCCGAAAAATTATCCCACGTTATTCCACCGGAATACAAAACAAAAGAATTGGTTGAAACCAAGTTAAGCTGCTCATATTTAGTCGATTTCGCGAGTTTTAATCGTGAAAAAATAGCTTTTACACAACCGTTCGAAATTAATTTAGAGGACAATACCAATGTATTCTGATTTATGGGTAGAAGAGAAATTTAAGGATTTTTTAGGTCTCAAACTAAAAGTAGAAAAAGTGCTCTTTTCCGGCAAAAGTGAATTCCAAACAGTTGATGTGGTTGAAACCAAAGGGCATGGCAAAATGCTCCTTAATGATGGCTTGATTATGGTGAGCGAGCGAGATGAATTCGCCTATCACGATATGATCTCTCATGTTCCTTTATTTGTTCACCCAAATCCAAAAAATGTGCTGGTGATTGGTGGAGGTGACGGCGGCACCGCAAGGGAAGTCATTCGTCATTCGAGCGTTGAAAAATGTGTGATGGTGGAAATCGATCCGATGGTGGTGGAAGCGTGTAAAAAATACATCCCACAAACCTCCTGCGCTCTTGATAATCCCAAAATTGAGTTAATTATTGGTGATGGGGTTAAATACGTTAAAGAAAGCCAACAGCAATTTGATGTCATTATTGTCGACTCAACCGACCCAATTGGTCCAGCACAGCCATTATTTGGCGCGGAATTTTATGCTGATGTTTATAGCTGCTTAGCCGATGACGGAATTGTCGTTTCGCAAGGGGAATCATCCTGGTACGCCATGGATATACAGCAATCACTGCTTAAAGTGTTAAATACTCAATTCCCCAAGACCTTTTTATATAGTTTTAGCAATCTCACATACCCAGGCGGTTTATGGAGTTTTACCTTTGCTTCTAAAGGACTTAACCCAATAAATGACTTTAAATCTCAACGAGTTATCGATTCCAGTTTAGTGTTTGATTATTACAACGAAGACCTACATAAGGCTTGTTTTGCCCTACCTAACTTTGTGCGTAAGGGCTTAAGTGGATTAATCGAAAACGGGTAGCAGTGGTTGGATAAAACCCCAATTTCGACTGTTCATGCTCTGTAGTGAAGAAATCTCAAAAGAATGACTCGTCGAGGGACTAATTTAGCTGATTTGGTTGTATTGTTATCGAGTTTTTGGTATAAAGTGCGCCCTTTCCGCGACAGGAAGGTAAAGCTATTCGTAATTTAGTACGAAATCAGCATTGTCGCCATGGCGCTTAGCGTCAAAAAGACCGAATTTTATATTAGAATTTTTATATTAGAACATTGCAATAAAGAGGCTAGAGTCATGTCACGAGTATGTCAGGTTACCGGTAAAAGACCAGTAGCAGGAAACAATGTATCTCACGCGAAAAACCGCACACGTCGTCGTTTTTTGCCAAATTTACACTCTCACCGTTTTTGGGTTGAGAGCGAAAACCGTTTTGTAAAACTAAGAGTTTCTGCAAAAGGTATGCGTATCATCGATAAGAAAGGCATCGATGCTGTATTAGTTGATGTTCGTCGTAACGGCATCAAGGTTTAAGGGGAATTAGTCATGAGAGATAAAATTAAATTAGTTTCATCTGCGGGTACTGGTCACTTTTACACCACAGACAAGAACAAAAGAAGTACACCAACTAAGTTGGAATTCAAAAAATACGATCCTGTTGTTCGTAAACATGTAATGTACAAAGAAGCAAAAATCAAGTAATTGCTTTTGGTCTTAAACTTTTTGATTTAAGACAGTAGTACAAACAGCCTCTAAAAGCCCAGTTATACTGGGTTTTTTATTGTTTTAGAATTATTACTCTTTGTATAAATACTCTGTTGCTTTTTTAAGTTCTTCTTGGGGCAAAAACTGATCGGTTATTGTTAAAATTGCATCAAGATTATTTTTCGACTTATCAACCTCAATACTTCCCGATTTGATTGATGTCTGCAACAAATGGATTGCCATATATGCAAGCAATATACGTTGCTTTTCAAGCCAGTCTTCACTCCCCCTTTGATGCCGGATGTGCAAGATAACTGCTTTCAACAACGCTGTGCATATCCCAACTTAATTTTAATAGCTCTTCTCGTTCAATTTTATTCATAGTTAAAATTTAGCTCGTCTTAGGAGATCAAGAGGTCTGATTCTGACCCTCGTTCGCTGTTCCAATAAACCAATAACAGACACCCACTTTACCAAATTCATCAAAGAGTATCTTGAGAGCTTTGCACGAAGCGAATCAAAGGAGGGTTAGAGTTAATGATATTGGCGATGGTGGCGCTCTACCCCCTTCTAATGTATGTTATTGGCTTATCTTAGAGTGCTATTAGTAATTATTTAATATCAATTACACCGCGCTTTTGGTTTAAAAATAATTTCTATTCGCGATATTTTAAGCCGTTGATTTAGTGCTAATTTTAAATTACCCTAATTAATTCAAAAATAACAAAGCGCCAGAAGCAAAAGATCCGCTGGCCTATGAATTCACTGTTGAACTAAGCCGCTATGCGGAGCTTTTTTAACCGTCTTTTCTTCCAAAATTCATCATCTAAGCGCACACTTTTAATTGCCAATTCTGGCTAATTAAAAGGAGACAGATGATGTCCAGTTTACG
>Ga0316205_10002509_pt1 | contig 18990 bp, 20 predicted proteins | sample 3monthpyrite_MG_FD_204941 | JGI IMG/M metagenome (GOLD analysis project Ga0316205, IMG submission 204941) | Microbial mat bacterial communities from mineral coupon in-situ incubated in ocean water Damariscotta River, Maine, United States -... | ecosystem: Environmental > Aquatic > Marine >... | reverse complement strand
CAGCATTGCCACCTATGATCCGTGTTGATGGTGATGTGCGACGTATCAATATTGATGCTATGCCCCACGAAGAAATACATGCCATGGTGTATGACATCATGAATGATAAGCAACGTAAAACCTTTGAAGAATACTGGGAGGTGGATTTCTCGTTTGAGATCCCCGGTTTGGCTCGTTTCCGTGTTAACGCATTTAATCATAATAGAGGCGCGGGTGCGGTTTTTCGTACCATACCCTCTAAAATATTAACCCTGGAAGAGTTAGGCGCACCGAAAATATTTGAAGATATATCCAATACGCCACGTGGTATCGTTCTGGTAACCGGACCAACCGGTTCGGGTAAGTCAACAACCCTTGCAGCCATGGTTAATCATGTAAATGAAAATGACTACGGACACATTCTAACCATTGAAGATCCGATTGAATTTGTGCACGAAAGTAAAAAATGCCTGATGAACCAGCGAGAGGTGCATCGAGATACTATGGGCTTCTCTGAAGCCTTACGTTCCGCCCTACGTGAAGACCCTGATGTAATACTGGTAGGGGAAATGCGAGATCTGGAAACCATTCGTCTTGCTCTGTCAGCGGCTGAAACGGGCCACCTTGTGTTTGGTACATTGCATACAAGTTCTGCAGCAAAAACCGTCGATCGTATCGTTGATGTGTTTCCCGCAGCTGAAAAAGATATGGTGCGTGCCATGATGTCGGAATCATTACGGGCAGTTATTGCGCAGACACTGCTTAAAAAAATTGGTGGTGGGAGAGTCGCGGCACACGAAATTATGATCGGTACACCGGCTATTCGAAATTTGATTCGTGAAAATAAAATCGCACAAATGTATTCAGCGATACAAACGGGTCAGTCAGTCGGTATGCAAACTTTAGATCAAAACCTAAAGGAATTAGTGGACCGTGGTACTATTACAAAAGAAGACGCGAAAAATAAAGCAGTAAATAAAGACGCAATGTAATACTGAACGTCATTAAAAGTATTATAGATGGTTACAGGCATATAATTATAATAACTGGAGTTTGGAATGGATAGAGATAAGGCCATCCGATACATGCACGATTTGTTGCGCATGTTAGTGCAAAAAGATGGTTCTGATTTGTTTATAACCGTAGGCGCAGCACCCTCAATGAAAGTTGATGGTAAAATGACGCCTTTGTCAAATCAGGCACTTTCACCCGCGCACACTCAAACTTTAGTGCGTTCAATAATGAACGATAAACAACTGGGTTCATTTGAAGCTGAGCAGGAAGTTAACTTTGCAATTAGTTTGCCGGGTGTTTCTCGTTTTCGTGTAAATGCATTCACACAACGTGGTTCTATGGGCATGGTGCTGCGTGTTATTCGATCTGAAATTCCGAGTTTTGAAGAACTAAGCTTACCTCTTGTGTTGCAGGATATTGCGATGACTAAAAGGGGGCTGGTGATATTTGTTGGGGCTACCGGTTCTGGTAAATCCAGTTCGCTAGCTTCGATGATAGGTTATAGAAATGAGAATTCTTTTGGTCATATTATAACCATAGAAGACCCGATAGAGTTTGTTCATCAGCATAAGAACTGTATTGTTACCCAGCGTGAAGTCGGGGTAGATACGGAAAATTATGATGTCGCTTTGAAAAATACATTGCGACAGGCGCCGGATGTAATTCTTATCGGTGAGGTGCGTGACCGCGAGACGATGGAGTACGCCATCGCTTTTGCAGAAACAGGCCATTTATGCCTGACTACTCTTCATGCTAACAGTACCAACCAGGCGCTTGATCGTATTATTAACTTCTTCCCTGAAGAGCGTCGACCACAGTTATTAATGGATTTGTCATTAAACCTTAAGTCGCTAATCTCTCAACGTCTTATTCCGTTAAAAGGTGGTGAAGGTCGTGTACCAGCGGTTGAAATTATGCTTAATACACCGTTAATGTCTGATTTAATTTTTAAAGGCAATGTGCATGAGATGAAAGAACTTATGTCCAAGTCAAATGAATACGGTATGATTACTTTTGATCAGGCGTTATTTGAATTATATGAAGAAGGCTATGTTACCTATGAAGATGCTTTACGAAATGCAGATTCAATTAATGACTTGAGATTACGTATAAAACTAAAAGGAAAGGATGCTAAGAATACTGACTTGATGGAAGAAGTATCAGGTCTTAAGATGGAAGAAGACGCTACGGATAATAAACATCGTTTACGTTAAATAATATTAAAGTTGAATTAAATTGAATCTGCAACCCTACTTAAAATTAATGGCCGAACGTGGTGGCTCTGATATATTCTTTACTACCGGTGCACCGGTTAGTATGAATATTGAAGGCAAAATGCACCCGATTGGTAAAACGCCATTAGAGCCTGGCATGGCAAAAGAAATTGCTTACAGCGTCATGGATGAAAACCAGAAAATGGGTTTTGAAGCCACTATGGAAATGAACCTGGGTTTTTCGTTAAAAGACATTGGTCGTTTCCGGATTAATGTTTATACCCAGCGTGGTGAAGTTTCAATTGTTATTCGATATATTAAATCAGATGTACCAACGCTTGATAAATTAAATTTACCTGAAAAGTTAAAAGATCTTGTGTTTAATCGTAAAGGCTTAGTTTTGGTTGTGGGTGCCACGGGCTCGGGTAAATCAACTACCCTGGCTTCGATGATTAATCATCGAAGTTTAAATATGCCAGGTCATATATTAACGATTGAAGACCCTATCGAGTATATGTTTGATCATCAAAAATCAATTGTGGGTCAGCGAGAGGTAGGGCTCGATACACTTTCATATGAGAATGCACTCAGAGAGGCTATGCGGGAAGCGCCTGATGTAATTATGATTGGTGAGGTACGAGATCGTGAAACAATGGAAGCCGCGATTCAGTATGCAGATACGGGGCATCTTTGTTTAACAACATTGCACTCAGTAAACGCAAACCAGACATTAGATAGAATATTAAGTTTTTTCCCGCCTGATGCACGTAATCAAATTCTGATGGATCTTTCATTAAACTTACAGGCTATCGTATCTCAGCGACTGGTAGAGGGCTTGAATGGTAAACGTGTTGCGGCGATTGAAATACTCATTAACTCACCTTATATTTCAGAATTAATTCGTCGCGGTGAGTTTCATGAAATTAAAGAGATTATGGAAAAAGGTGAGGCAGATGGTATGCAGACGTTTGACCAGTCTTTATATCAACTGTTTACGGATGGAAAGATTGATATCAAGACAGCATTATCATATGCCGATTCCAGAAGTAATCTTGAATGGAAGATTAATTTTGGTGGTGGCGTAAAAGATATGAGTAAAGAAGAGTCTAAGGATGCTTTAGCCTTTCCTGATAATCCCGATGATTTGCCTGAAGTTAAATAATTAGTAATTTATAACTAAAAAGTAAGAAATATCGTGAAGTGATGTCATCTTTCTCAGACTGATTCTGCAGCTGAATATTCCAGATAATATATTCTGCTTTATGTGATATAAATATCCATGTTAAAGCCAGTACTAACCACATTTTTTATTTCATCAATAATACCTCAAGCATCGGCAGAAACATGGGTGTTTGAAGATCTGTCAGTTGCAGCGACTGCTGCGTATAAAGTAAAAACAAAAAATGACATGTTTGAAGGCGCTAAAATAATCTTAGATGCCCGGTATATTCTAGACAGTAAAGTAGATGAAATTTCTGAAAAATTTAAATGTTGTTCACGCCCTGCTCTACCAGTAAATATGAAGGGATTAGTTGATGCAGAAATGCATTTTGCTGTGGATGGAACGAAAATTGAATATATAAATGTTAATTACACACCCTGGGCGACCAGGTGGCTATCAGAAAATAGTAACCGTGATAAGTTTCATATTCAATGGGATTTATTAGAATTAGGTGCAATAAGATATATCTCCGACGATGCTTTAGAAGTTGATTCGTATTTTGAGTTTTCTATTTTACGTGCGGGTCGTTTAATGACCTACAACTGGTCTGAAACTTCACCATATGTGATAAACATGGGTTTGCAGGCGTCGCTTGGGTATGCGTTTGCAAAATCTACTGACAGTGCATATTCAAAAGTTTCAAACCCGTTTGCAGGTATATTTTTTAAGCTGTCTATTGAACATGATCACTTTGGTGAGTTGTACTCGATTAACAGGTTTGTGAATGGCTTTTCGATAAGCAATCCGTCACGTGGGCACCCAACAGCTAGAGAGGCACGTGTGCGTGTCGGTTATTTATATGCAATTAATATGAATTTAAAAATAGATCTATATGGAGAAAAAAGATCATTTTATTTTGATGAAGGAACTCTACCAGGGTTGTATGCACCAGCTGGAATTTTTGGCTTGCAAATTTTATATCGCTGGTAATTAATTGGCTAGCCATTATGGCAGTTTCATTCAGGTATAAACTAAATGAAACTGCCCGGCATAATTATTTCGGTAATGAACCAATCATGCTTTTAACAGCGTATTTCAAACGGTTTTTTGCTGTTTCACCAGTATTGCCCTGTATGTCAGCTCTTGCGGTGCTGGCCCAGATAACAATACCTGTTTGTGCATCTACCATCAGTATAACCAGAGCACCTTTCGGTGCAGCTTCAATTGTTTTAAATGATTTATCTGGGTTTTCTTTATAATCAATATTTGTCATGTTTATCCCTAGCGCATATCCAACGATGACATCAGGTTTTTCATTTGCTTCGGTCATGCCCTTAGAGCGTAACTGACTATCAATTAGAAATTTAATTTCTGCGTTAGCATCAAAGCCCGGTGCTTTCCATTGATTCGTAGGATCATTCATGATCGATGCAGATCCCATCCATGCGTAAGATTTATAGCCTTTGAAATTTGCTTTTGAATCAATCTCTGTTTCAAACTGTATATCATTGTTAGATTGAGATGAGCCCATAGTTGAACAAGCGTTAAGTAAAACCATTGAGGCTATAGTTAATACGGTTAATAAAGTTTTCATAATATTCCTTTTAATAGGTTTGTTGATATTTTAGTAAATATATAAATATTTTTTGGTTATTATACTTAGAACCTAAATCTTAAACCTGCGTTGGCATCAACTTGTCGCATGAAACCGTCACCAGAAACAACGCATTGCCCATTGCTAGCGCAAAAGGTGCTGCTGCTACCAAACGACGAAAAGTAAGCTCTCAGTTCAAGTCTCAAACCAATATTTTTAGTGAATTTATAAACCAGGCCACCACCCAGGCTCATTGCAAAGCGTGACTTAGATGAAAGCGTAGAATCATTCGGATTTAAATGAATGGCACCAAGAGTGGCGCCAAAAAACTTATCAATTTGTTTGTCACTCCATATTTGACTGCCACCGACTTGAAAATACTCAACATCCACATCAAGTAGTTTGGTTCCCGGAACAGTGTTTGCATCAATTAAATCAGAATTTTGGAAAGAGTATAAAAACTCCATAACGTGTTCAGGGCCATAATCCTGGGCGAGTATAATTCCGTAGCTGTTTGATTCATCAAGGCTAACATTAAGACCAGAGGTGGCGTTTTCAAGGTCACCCCCGGTTCTGTAACCACTAAAAATACTGATTTCAGTGTCTTCGGCTAATATTGGCTGGGATATAAGTAATAAAGATAATGCAATAATGGGTATGATTCTATTCATTTTAATTTATTCTCAATGACGTGATATTTTAACGCTCTGTGCTTTTATTTTTCTTCTCAGCTTCATATAGTTTAAGGCATTCAGGTAAATCATTAAACATTCTTTCTTTGTGGCCACCTGATTTAAAATGAATAGCAGCGCCGAAATCGGCATAAAATCGTTCGCATTTATTTTTGGCATCATTTGATTTACCGTCTTTTGAGATGCATTCGGCTATTGCTTCATTACGTAACGGCATTAATTTTTGCTGTCGAGCATCTTCACAGTTTTTAGTAAGTGTCTGAATATCATTATTAGCTATGGCGGTTGTGGAAATAATTAATAAGCCACAAAAAGTAAGGTTATGTGTTTTCATATTTAATTCATATTAGATAGTAGGTTAATTAATATTTGAACACGGCATAAAGCTGAATGCCGTTATGATCCCAGCTGAGAGAGGAGTTGCCGATTATGCCGTTTACTTCAATATCTAAATCAAAATAGGCTATTGATGCGCCGATTCCCCAGTTATCATTAAAATAGTATTCGGTGCCGACTTCAGCGCTAAGAATATTGCCATCAATTTCATCAATTTGTACGCTTAAGTAGCGTAATGATGCATGGCTTCTCCAGCTATCAGATAACTCGTAATTAGCAGACAAACCGATTAAAGGCATGGGTGCAAGTATTTTTTCTTCAGTAAAATAATCAGATCTAAATGAGCTTTGGTCGTCTCCTTCAGCTTGAATTTCTCCGGCAGCAAAGATTTTTGTGTCACTTAATAACCAATAAATACCAGCGGACAAACCAGCTTCTAAATTGGCTGATTTATGAAAGCTATAAATGTAACTGAAATCAAGTATTTCAGTTCTTGATTCAGATCGAATTGCGGCACCCGCTTTAATGGTTGTGTTATCAATAACGATATCTTTAGTGTTTTGAATTGTTGATGATCTGCTGATGGGAGTATATGTGAGTCGTAAACGATGGTGTTCGCCAGTTCTGTACCAGCCACTGATCCAGCCCGCATTAACTTTTTTGTCATATCCCAGGTCATCTTCAAAGTTAAAGGCTTTATTGATAGAGTTATCTTGAGAATTAATCGCTAATTCAGAGTTGTAGTTAGCCAGGTTGGCGCCAACTGAGATGCCGTATGTTTCATCAATGTCAGAAGTGGCATTGCCACTGATTAACAGCCCTGCCAGAAGGATTATATATGATGTGTAAGAAAGTAGTGGCTTAGAAAGCATAACCTAATCCAATACTGAAACCAGTATAACTAAAATCAAATACTCGATCCGCATTTGTTTTTCCGTCAAACAAGTCAAGTTGTTTCTGGTTTTTTAGCTCCAGCTGAAATGATATTTTTTTTGTAAACGAATGTTGCCAGCCTAAACCGAGTGAATAACCATTTCCACTTGCAGTATCATTGCTACTACCAGTAGGCAAGCCTGGTTCAAAGTATTCATCAACAATTAGTTTGGTCTTGTATGAAACTATGTCTAAACGGGCGTAAATTTTGTTTTTTTCTGAAAGGTGATATTCAGGTCGAATGCCCAAAGTTAACCCACGGGTTTCAATGCTCGCTTGAAAGGTACCAACAATATCAGTTTGAATTTCATCGTATATTTCTTCACTAAAAAATATACCTGCAGTTAAAGCAAGCCAGGGTTTATAGTAATAATTGTAGTTAAAGCCCAGTATTTTTCCGGTGTGAAAATCATCAGTTCCACCAGTTTCCGGAACAGTATAAAAAACATTGCCGTCAACAAGCATGCTATTAGAATGAGAAGAATTAGCAAGCAATATGCTGAATAAAAAGATGGTAATATTTAAAGGTTTGAGCATTTAAATTGTTACTTGTTAGTTAGGGTTGTAAAACAAAGTTATATCGGCACTTCGGCTACCAAAAATTCGTCCGTTAGTTGAAGTCGAATCAAAGCTCCCATCTCGATGCCTAAAAAGAAAAAGTCTAATTTCGCAGCTGTTTTCAATAGGGTTTATGAACACAAGATTGGCAAAAAACTCATCATCTGCTGCGCCATTACTGAGTTTTATGAGAAGTTCCTGAAGAATTGCACGAGCTTCGGCAAGTAAAAATTTAATAATCTGGTCGTCGCTGTTAATATCGTAAATAATCTGGTTTAAATCAACGTTTTCGCTGCCATCATCCGAGTCGTCAACAATATTGATCTCAGTGCCGTATGTATTATTTGCAGTGCCATTAGTACAGTTTACAGCTGAGCGAACTCTCATTGTGTCTCCTGTGCCTTCAGCGGCCCAAGTCAGTACAAAGCTATCATTAATGCTGCTGAAATTTGTAATACTCGCTGACATATTCAATGGTACAGGCGGCAGATTGATATCAGCAGAAGCACCAACAAGCTCACCTGCACCTGGATCAATGTTGAGCAGGTCTACGGGGTACCAGCGATCTTGTCTAGCGAGTAATGGTTCATGTACCATTAAGAAATTAACTTGATCAAAATTTGATGTGTTAGGCAGGCTTGCAACATAACTGCCCCTATAAAAACCGCTCTCAAGTAATAATATACTGTCATTTGATGTACTGGCCTGTACTACATCTCCACCTACCAGATTGACCGGGTCTGCGTCGTCAAAGATAGCTATGCCGACCTGCACATCCGTTATATCTTTATGCTGGTTGGCGCCCACGACAATAAACCGTCCCTCTGGAGGTACATCAGGTATATTGTTATTTATTTCTATATCACACGCACCAAGCAACAGTAATATGGACGTAGAAACCAGAGTGGCTGCAATGCGTAAGTTTTTATTGGAAATTAAAACCATAATTTAATTATTTTTATAGATTTTAGTACGGGACTGCTTATGAAAAATACCACAAGCACACAATAATTGCTGCTATAAAACCAGCAAAATCAGCCATTAATCCAGCTTGCACGGCATATGATGTATTTTTTATTTTAACGGCACCAAAATATACAGCTAATACATAAAGGGTTGTTTCGGTTGAGCCGAACATAACGGCAGCTATTTTTACAATAATAGAGTCTTCGCCGTGAGTATTTATCAGTTCTGCTAACACACCTACAGAGCCGCTACCTGTTAATGGGCGAATAATGCCCATCGTGATAACTTCTGCGGGAAAATTTAAAAAATCAGCTAAAGGTGTTAGTAAGAGCAAAATAAAATCAAGTGCTCCGCTGGCGCGAAAAATAGCAATGGCAAATAACATAGCGACCAGGTAAGGGATAATATTGACCGCAATATTAAACCCATCTTTAGCGCCGTCTACGAACTCTTCATATACGGCAATGCGTTTTATCAGCCCGTAACAAACTATAGATAAAATAAGTAAGGGCAAGATCAGACTGCTTAACTGTTGCATGTTGTATCCTGTTTATTGCGGCGACGTGAGTATAACTTTGCAACCAGTATGGCTGTGATAGTTGAGCAGCTAGTGGCTAATATAATTGGTATGATTAAATCGGAGACCTGTGTGCCCATAAGTGCGATTAAAGTAACAGGTGGAAGCAACTGAACGCTGGATGTGTTTAACGCAAGAAACATACACATTTCATCGCTTGCTGTATTTTTATTATCGTTTAATGATTGAAGTTGTTGCATGGCTTTAATGCCAAGTGGTGTTGCAGCATTTCCCAGCCCGAGAATATTGGCGGCCATATTCATGCTGATACTGCCAAAAACAGGGTGGCCTTTAGGGATGTTAGGGAATAACCAGTACAATAACGGTTGTACCAGTTTTACTACATGATTGATTAGGCCGCTTTTTTCAGCTATCTGCATTAAACCGAGCCATAGCGCCATAATACCGATAAGGCCTATGGCAAGCTTTACTGCAAATTTTGCCATATCAAATGCGGCCTCAGTTACGCTGCGTAACTTATGCCAGTGTAACTCGGGTAGTAAAAGGCTGAGCTGGGTATCGTTTTTAGAAATAATACGGGCAATGAGAGTGCTTTTATTTCCGTTTGCTCTGGCAATATTAAGTAAGTTGAGTGGGCTGCTTGTATCAAGGTGGATATGAACAAATTCTACGGTCTTAATATCGGCAAACAGGGATACGTTATTAAGTGTTAAAGATAGTTGATTAGTTGAATGCTCTGTATATGAATATGGTGTATTGTGTATAACACCGTTATTATAGGTGTTTGTAATTTCATCTTGAATATCCTGTCCTACAGCGAACAGGAGCCCTAAAATAATTAGGCCAGCCCAAATTTTATTAAGCATTAAAAAACATCCTGAATGAATCATGAATAATAAGGTAATTAAAAAAAATGTACAAACTGGTATGGATATTAAGTGGTTTATTGTTGGTTAATAATGTTTTTGCTAATAAAGATCGTAACTGGTCTAGAGTAGTAAATAGTGTAACAGACTCGATCGTGACTATTAGAGTGGATGCTGTTCGCTCTTTTGATACGGCACGAAGTAGTTCATCACAGGCAACCGGTTTTGTAGTGGATGCAAAAAGAGGGATTGTTCTCACTAACCGACATGTGGTACAGCCAGGCCCTGTGGTAGCAGAAGCTTTATTTGCTAATCGTGAAGAGATAGAACTGAAGCCTATATATCGAGATCCTGTACATGACTTCGGTTTTTTTCAGTATGACCCGGCAGCACTAAAATTTATAAAACCTAAAAGCTTACCAATCAGGCCGAAAGAAGCAATTGTGGGTCGTGAAATAAGAGTGGTTGGAAATGATGCAGGTGAACAGTTGTCCATTCTTGCGGGCACACTTGCGAGAACAGATCGTAAGGCGCCCTATTATGGCAGGGGAAAGTATAACGATTTTAATACATTCTATTATCAATCTGCATCAGGTGTTTCGGGTGGTTCATCTGGCTCACCGGTAATTGATATACAGGGAAATGTTATTGCATTAAATGCGGGAGGTTCAGTTAAGGCATCTTCAAGTTTTTTCCTGCCATTGCAGCGTGTAAAAAGAGCATTAAAGTTAATTCAGAAAAACCAGCCGGTTAGTCGCGGTACCTTACAAACCACATTTGATTATAAGCCTTATGATGAAGTAAGGCGTTTGGGTTTGCGCCCTAAAATGGAGGCCAGGTTGCGTAAAGTAAATCATGGTGTGGGTTTGTTGGTGGTGAGAAGAAGTTTGCCGGGAACCGAAGCGCATGCACTGTTACAGCCGGGAGATATATTAATTAAGGGTGCAGGTAAAAATGAAAAATTAAAATGGATGAGACGGTTTGATGAGCTTGAGTCGCTTCTTGATGCAAATGTTAATAAGGAAATTAATTTACAGGTTGAGCGTAATGGCCATGCGGTAGATCTAAAAATAAAAGTTGATGATTTGCACTCTCTTACACCGGATAGTTATTTAACTTTTGGGCAATCAATAATACATAATTTGTCATACCAGCAGGCTCGTCATTTAAATAGACCAGTAGAAGGGGTGTATGTTTCTCAGCCAGGGTATGCACTGGCAACAGCAGGCGTTCCAACGGGTGCTGTTATTCTATCCATTAATGATGAAAAAGTTAAAAATATAGAACAAGCTGAAAAGATATTAAATACATTATCTGATCGTCAGCAGGCAACTTTAAAATATATTACTTTTAAAGAAAGTCAGCGTATGCATGTATCAATAATGCGTATGGATAGAAGATGGTTTGCCCTGGAAAAATGTTATAGAGATGATAAGCAGGGTATATGGCCGTGTGAGTCCTTAGCTAAAAATAACGCTAAAGAAGATATAGATAAAGCAGGTATTAAATTTATTGAATATAAAGACGAGCGAGCAAATAAATTGTCATCCTCCATCGTGTCTGTTCAGTTTGATATACCGTATAACATAAATGGCATTGAAGACTCTCATTATACCGGTGCAGGTTTAGTTGTTAATAAACAGGACGGCTTGATTTTGGTAGATAGAAATACAGTGCCAATGAGTCTGGGAGATGTAAGAGTCGTTTTTGCAGGTGCTTTAGATATTCCTGCGAAAGTTGTGTTTGTGCATCCCTTGCATAATTTATCAATCATTCAGTATGATCCGAAGTTGCTTGGCAATACAGAAGTAACAGAGGTGGAATTTGTAAAAAAAGAACTGGAAGCAGGTGATAAAGTTTGGCTAGTGGCATTAAAAAACGGGCAAGAGTTGTTAGTAGAAGAAACAAAAATATCGGCGATTGATTCGCTGGATTTTTCTGCGCCTAAAATCCCAATGTTCAGAGAATCGAATATGGATGCTATAAGCCTGAATAATCCGCCGGCAAGCAGGGGTGGTGTGCTTAGCAATGAGGATGGTGAAGCGCTTGCTGTCTGGTTGAGTTTTGCATATGGAAGCGGTAACAAAATAAAACAATATGAATGGGGGGTGCCTTCTGAAATTGTAATAGAGTTATTAGAACAATGGGATTGTTGCAAAAGGTTTGCAATAAAGTCATTGGAAGTTGAGCTTTCAACTTTATCTATTGCACAAGCCAGAAAATTAGGCTTGTCTGATGACTGGACCAGTAAACTGCAAACAGGTGATGCAAGACGGCAGGTGATTGTGGTGTCCAGGCGAGTAGCCGGTTCTGATGCTGAAATAAAACTACAGGAAGGCGATTTAATTTTAGCTATTGATAATGAAGTGATCAGAAATTACAGGGATGTTGAAAAATATACAATTAATGATGAAGTAAATTTAACCATTAGCCGTTTAGGAAAAGAGATTAAAGTAGCGGTTAATACCCGATCACTCGATGGTTCAGGCGTTAAAAAAGTAGTTCAGTGGGCAGGTGCATTGATACAGGAGCCGTATAGAGAAATTTCACTGCAAAGAGGTATTAAGCCGCAGGGTGTATATGTCAGTTATTTATATCATGGTAGTCCGGCAAATAGGAGTAGTTTAAGTACAATGCTGCGCATCGTTGAGTTTCAGGGTGAAACAGTTGAAAGCCTTGAAGGTTTTAAATTGCTCACTAATAAATATGAGAATGAAAAATTTATACAATTAAAAGTGCTGGATTTAATTAATCGTGAATCAGTTATCAGTCTCAAGCAAAATACCTATTATTGGCCTACTATGGAAATTGAAAAAATTGATAATGAATGGGCAAGGTTGTGATTTTATTTTGAAAATGATGTAAATATTGAGTATCAATTTGGTGTTAATCTAATCTAATCTAAATTTAAAAACAGGAGATTATTGGTGATGTTAATTTGCAGGTTAAAAATTACTGGATTTTTATGAAATTAAAAAAGATACGTAGTGACAAATGAAGTAAGGGCATGATCTGAAAAGTTATAAATTAAATAATAGCTCTGGTTGTCAGGGGTATAGTAAAAGGACTCATATATTTATTAAGGCCTCCCTGGTGGAGGCTTTTTTATTAAAAAATAAAATAAATGTTAATGATATAAATCAATCAGAAATGCAGTTAATTAAAGTGTAGAAAATAAAGGTGATCTTAAAATGCGGCAATATGCCGCAGTTATTTTTCTTTAAATTATAATAAAATAAAAGAATAGAAAATAATATTTCTAATTTAATAAGTAGCTAAAATTTGGGGGGTATTCACTGGTACGGAAGTATGCTTAAGTGCTTATTGTCCCCGTTATAGTAAATATAAATAAAGAAGGGACAATGCGTGAAAAAATTTAAAATTGTTTACTTAGCTTCATCAATACTGGCTATTTCGGCTTGTTCAGATAATGCTTCTATTGAATCTGTCATTGATCAAAAAATTACGTCACTAGGCTTAACAGGTGACCCAGCAACGGGTCGTGTTTTGCCTGAAATTACAGATCCAAAAGCTCAATTGGGGATGAAGCTGTTTTATACAAAAGGCCTGGGCGGTGATCAGGATTCTGCCTGTGTGACCTGTCATCATCCGTCGTTAGGTGGTGGTGATGATTTGTCATTATCCGTTGGAACAGAAGCAGTGATACCTGACTTGTTAGGTCCGGGACGCAGGCATAGTTCTGCCACAGGCACTCATTATGATGGTGGTCCTACCGTACCGCGTAATGCACCAACAACATTTAATGTGGGATTATGGGATGAAGTTTTATTTCATGATGGACGTGTTGAAAGCATTGACAAAACAGTTGGTGTAAATGGGGCGGGTGTTGGTGGTATTCGCACGCCTGATTCAGTAGACAGCACGACGGCTGATCCAGTTGCTGGGCCAAATCTTGCAGCAGCCCAATCACGTTTCCCTGTAACCTCAAATGAAGAAATGCGTGGTCATAGCTATGCACAAACCTCAAATGCGGCATTAAGAACTGCGCTTGAAGCCAGATTGGCTGGTGGTGCGAATACAGAGCTTGCTTTAAATAACTGGCAAGCGGAGTTCGATGCCGTTTATGGTGCTTCTACCACAATTACTTATCCATTAGTTGCTGATGCAATTGGTGAGTATGAGCGTTCTCAGGTGTTTGTTGATAGTCCATGGAAGGCCTATGTTAATGGTGATAAATCTGCATTAACAGAAGATGAAAAACGTGGTGCAGTTTTATTCTTTAACAGCATAGCCGATGGTGGTGCTGATTGTGCCAGTTGTCATTCAGGTGATTTCTTTACAGATGAAAAATTCCACGTTGTTGCTATGCCACAAGTTGGCAGAGGTAAAGGTGATACGAGTAACGGGCCAGCTGGAACGAATGACTTCGGGCGTTTTAGAGAAACAGGTATAGCAGCAGACATGTATGCATTTAGAACGCCTTCATTAGTTAATGTTGAAGTGTATGGCCCATGGGGACATGCCGGTGGTTACACGTCACTAGAAGCAGTAGTCAGGCATCACTCAAATCCTCAGGCTGCAATAGATGCGTATGATTTTAATCAACTAGAAGCCTCTGTACAGGCAGCTAATATGGCGGTTAACACTCAGTCTGCAATGGATCAGTTAAAAGCGAACAGGACTGCCGCTGTGATTACACCAATTCTTCATGACAGTAACTTAACTGATGCTGAAGTTGGACAGGTCGTTGCGTTTTTAAAAGCACTAACCGATCCGTGTGTTAAAGATAGAAGCTGTCTTGCACCCTGGGTTCCAAATGCAGGTGATAGCAACCCGGATGGATTACGTGTTCTTGCTACTGATAATAATGGAAATGAATTGTAGTAAGTCATTTATTATTAAATAGATTGCTGCGTTGTAAAAACTAATTAAAGGGTCAAAGTTGTATCAATGTATGGCATTGATTCTTCTTATGGGCTTCCAAAATTTACAGTATTAAGTTAATAAAAATAAAATTGTAGAGCATAAAAACTCTGATTATTTATACTGCATATTTTTATTTGTTATATGGCGGCTCATCTACATTGGGTTTTTGTGTCCACTTTAGCGAGGGATGAACATGATCCATATTTTAAAAATTTTAATGTTTTCAGGCGATTCGTCAGACCATGCGTTATATGCGCTTGCCATTCCAAATTAAAGGTCATGAGGACAGAATGCGGTTAGCTTAACAGAACTTAAATTGTGGCTTTCATATACAGATTGAACGTACAAAGACATACTAATTAGTACATTTGTAGAAATACTTTTAAAATTAAAGTTACTTAAGTCACATAATTTATTCATTCCAGGTCGCCAGTCAGAACTATTTAAAAATATTCTATATTGATTTATGGCGTCGGATACTGTTATTGATCCCGCCCATGTAGATTTTAAATGGCTTTCTTTTTTTAAGGAAATTATATCTATTGCCATGATAAATCCCCACATAAAACTAACGACCCAACTCACGGGGTTTTGTGAAGTGCAGCGTAACAAGATTCCGGTGCAGCTACTTGTTATTCATTTTTTCTATTTTCCCATAACTCCATCAGTTCTGAGTATTCTGGTTGTTTTTCATACTTCGGAATAGAGTCATCAAAACAAACCCATGGTTGTGCGCTGCGAGTCCATAAATGCGCTATTGGCTTAAACCAACTAGTATCTTCAAATGTACCTGGTTTTATAGCCGTGAGATTTGGGTGGTTCTCAGCAGTAAACCACAGCGAAGTACCACAGTGTCTACAACGATGCCTTTGTACCTTTCTACCGTTATAGTCCAGCGTGTTTACAGATACTTTACCTTTGACAATTTTGACGTCTTTTTGATTAACTACCATTGCGAGACCAAATGCGGTGCCTGAAGATGTTTGGCAGTCAGTGCAATGGCACGTATAACATGTGAGTGGCTCACCGTCGAATTGGTAAACTATGGCTTTACATTCACAATTTCCAGAATGCATTGATTTCTCCTTTGCATGCATATCGGTTGAGTTCACTTGTCAGGCAATATTGAGTATAGCGAAGTGAAACGAAACGGCGCATTGACTGGTCAGCGGTAGTGACTTGTTAAATGATTCTCGTATGATGATTAGATAATACATATTGCGGTACTTTTTAGCTCACTACCATGTTCGGTTAGGAATATATGCCAAAGGACGTCCTCCCCTGGTTTTTCGTAACATACTTTCCAGAGTAATACCTACTCATCGGTTTTATCAAACAACCCAAGAAAGTCAATTGATGAAACTTTACCCATTGGTTTTAAGTCTTTAACTCCTTCGCTAAAGGCTTCCTGGATAATTTTCATAGCAAATTCCGGAAAATTGCTCGACATAAAATCATAATAAGAAGTTACGTAAGCCTCAGTTAAGCATTCGATAATAGGGCGACCAATTATTTCTGCATTTTCATTTTGTATATTAGAATTCATCCCTCGGGCTCCCATGCTTGTTTATTCATTTGACGCCTTGCTAATGGGTAGCGTTGTGGCGAAGCCACGCTTTTAACTGTCCAGCCGTAAGCGTTCATTGAGCAACTTGTTATGCCTTACAGCCTCTACGAAATTATAAAGTTCATTATTGTTAGTGATAGTAAAACTGCTATTTTCTTTTATGTCATTGATAATGCTTGGCTTTGCCAATTTATTAAACTGCCAGATTAAATTTATAAGACTATGAATTATTTTTATTTCAGGGCAGTTTTTGGGAAGCTCCTGCCTTGAAGAAAATAAGTTTTTCAATGAACGTAAAATCCCCCGTTTTAGACAAGTGTTCCGAGGAATGTCTAGAAAGACAATGTAATCTGCGGATTTTCTAACAGCTGACGACACTCCCTCAATTATCCATTCGGGCTTGTCTGTTAAATTTTGTTCTAAATAAGCTCTCTCATCTTTAGGAGTAATGCCCCAGTTTTCTTTCCAGACAATCTTGTCTAAGCCAAATACATTAATATTCAGTATTTCTCCCAGCTCTTTTGCAAGAGTTGTTTTACCACTGCCTGCATTACCGGTTATGTGTATGCGCATAGTTGATTTATTAAGAGGCGTAACGCTCAGGTAATAGGCAAGTAACCCAGTAGTGAGCTTTGTAATTGTAGTGATTAGTAGTGTAAGTTAAAAGTAACATAGATGTTAAGGGTTATTTGTCCCGCTTGGCCGTATTGTTAGGTTTTTTAGTATGTAATAGATAAAGTAAACAATAGGTGCCCATGCTAGTGCTGCTAAAAATAGTAACCATGGTGTGTTTAAAAAATTACTTATGCCAAATAGAGATGCATAGATTAATTGATATGGCATATTTAAAATAACTTTAACTATGTTTTTCCCTATAAATCCATTGCATTCAATATATGAAACCATTGCATTCGTAATGTAACAGCCTTGGCTTAAACTACCAACATCATCGAAGTCAGGTAGCATTGTTGTATTTATACTTACTGTAATTAACAGTAGCGATACATATATTAATGATGCAATAAATAAAGACTTCCGTGTTCTCATTTTTATTAACCTATCGCCCAGGTAAAGGGCCAATGACCCGGTAGTAAGTTTTCTTATTATAGTGTTTAGTAGTATAAATTAATTGAGAAATAGATTCTAAGGGTTATTGGTCACGCTTGACCGCCTTGTTATAAGCTTGTTTCTTTTGTAGTAAACCATACGCTTGATACCAGCTGTATACAAAAGCAAGTGGCCAGATAAAAAGGATTGCTAAAGATATAAATTTACTGCTTTTTCCCCATGCATTAAAAACTGAAGAGAGAATAATTGCAAAACAGCTAATAAGCCCAAATACTGCAATTGGATATTCATAAAGATACATTTCCCCCCAGCCTAGAGCATGGTCATTTAATCTTGGGTCCCCGAATGGTTCAAGAGAGAAGAAATATACAAATAGAACAAAGCTAAAAAAGTTGAAGGTAAGTAAGGCTTTTAAATTATTAAGCATTTATTTCCTTTTGCTTATAACGCCGAGTTAAATGGCCAAGCGCGCTGTTTGCTTGGTCCAAGTGTGTGCGGCTTTGTGCACACACGACCTTGAATGATTTGTTAGACATTTTTGTTAATAATTTCCCAAAACTCATCAGAATACCAGTGTTCTTTTCCTTTAAGGTGTAATTGAATTGCAGGACAGCTTTCATAAACACCGCGCACATAATCTCCCCATGCTTTTCTATTTTCTTTTGATATACCCTCGCCCTGTGTGGCAATTTTTTCCAAATAGAGGCAAAATAAATCTGAAACAGCCATCACTTTATCGTAGTTCTTGTCCTCAGAAGTTATCTCTCGTGCTTCATGAAAGTATGGTCGTAACTCGGAATTATCAATAATGCTTTGCTTTACTTGCGCCGCAAGGTCGTAGATGCTCCATCTCGTTGCGCTTCTAACACTTCTTTCAACCTGACCAAGTTGATATACCACTGCGCCAAAGCCGATAACAGCCACACTTGTTTGAATAATTGAAGTTACGTCCATATTGTTTGTCTCTATTATTTTGCCTAACGCTGAGTTGAGCTGACCGTAACACGGCGTGGCTTTTGTGGCAATGTGAGCGAAGCGAGCCACAAAAGGCGGGGCGGGTTACGGGTCAGCTGGAACGATTTGTTATAACCTGCTTGATTGCTGCAACTAGTTCTATAAATTGTTTGCTACCTATTTGAGCAGACGAAACACCAGTAATGACTTTATCTCCATTGTATAGAAAGAGATAACTTTTTCTTACTTCTTCTGCTTTGTCTATTGTTGATAAGTCAATTAGGATATTCTTTTTGAACATCTTTGTGATTGCTAAGGTGTTACCTTTGATTTCGTATACTGGGTATTTACTAAATAAAATTGTTCCCCAAAGAAAAACTAAACCATAAGCAAATACTGCTATAGCTGCGATAATATGTATTTTTGATGATGAGATGAATAAAGCACCTAATATAATACCAAGTAATGCGTTGGATATTGTAATTGGGTACATCCATTTTGATGCTTTATATATCATATGTAGTTATAACGCCGAGTTAAACGGCAAGCCGCTTTTTGCTTGTCCGAGCTGTGCGTTTTTTGCACAGCGATTTAAACGACTTGTTATGTTTTGTTGTCGATTGAGTGTTTTTTCCTAGTAAAACCAAATGCGAAGTAAGTTA
>Ga0316205_10002508_pt1 | contig 18992 bp, 20 predicted proteins | sample 3monthpyrite_MG_FD_204941 | JGI IMG/M metagenome (GOLD analysis project Ga0316205, IMG submission 204941) | Microbial mat bacterial communities from mineral coupon in-situ incubated in ocean water Damariscotta River, Maine, United States -... | ecosystem: Environmental > Aquatic > Marine >... | reverse complement strand
TGGTGACCGGCCCGCTGATCTATCTGGCGCTGACCGGCAGCTTTCCGGCGGTTGATATTCCGATCTCGATGCCGGTGCTGCTGATCGGCGGATTTATCGTCGGCATCGGCGTGACCGTCGGGTCCGGGTGCACCTCGGGGCACGGGGTTTGCGGCATGGCGCGGCTGTCGCCCCGATCCATCGCGGCGACGGTGACCTTCATGTTGGCCACCGCGGCCACCGTTTATGTCATGCGCCACGTGATCGGAGGGTAGGCCCCATGCGTATTCTGATTGCATATGTCGTCGGCACGATTTTCGGCCTTGGGATCTCGATCTCGGGCATGGCGAATCCGGCCAAGGTTCTGAATTTTTTCGATGTCGCAGGCACCTGGGATCCCAGCCTTGCCTTTGTGATGGGTGGCGCGCTGGTGGTGACGTTTATCGGCTACCGGTTCATCCTGCCGCGCCCGGCGGGTCCGATGTTCGAGCAACGGTTCCTGTTGCCGGGGTCAAAGCATATCGACGGTAAACTGATCGGCGGCGCGGTCCTGTTCGGCGTCGGATGGGGCATTTCGGGGTTTTGCCCGGGTGGGGTTCTGCCGGTGCTTGGCACAGGAAAGATCGAGGTGATCTTGTTTGTCGTCGCGATGGTTGCAGGGATTTTCGCGGCCCGCGCGATGATGAATTTTCGCAGGCCTGCGACCCCGACACAAGCCTGAGACAAGGAATGGCGGAACACGAATGCGGGTTATGGAAAAGGCAATGACGATGGAAATCAGGACGATCAGCGACACCGTTTCGGTATCGCCGCAAATCACCGCCAGGGATGTGCCCGCAATCGCCGCGGCCGGGTTTCGGGCAATTCTGTGCAACCGGCCCGATGGCGAGGGGACGGACCAGCCCGATTTTGCCGCGATAGAGGCTGCCGCCCGCAAGGCGGGGCTGCAGACATTGTTCCAGCCAGTCGTGCCGGGCAAGGTCACCGATCGCGACGGCGCGGATTTCCGGGCCGCAATCGCGGCGTTGCCAAAGCCGGTCTTTGCCTATTGCCGCACCGGCACCCGTTGCGCGATGTTGTGGTCGCTCGCTCAGGCGGGTCAGTTGACAGTCGATGAAATCATGCAGGCGACCCAAGCGGCAGGCTATGATCTGGCGGCATTGGCTCCGCGTCTCGGCGCGTCCTGAGGTCAGGCCATCTCCAGTGACAAAAGCCGCTCCAGACCGGTGTTGCCACAGGTCAGATCAGCCAGGCTGATCGGATCGAGCGCTGCGTAAAACGCATCCAGCGCCACATCCAGCGAGCTGCGCAACCGGCAGGCCGAAGCAATCGGGCAATGGTTGTCATGGGCCGAGAAACATTCCGCAAAGGGCGTGTTGGCCTCGAAAATGCGGAAAACGCGGCCAACGGATATGGCCTCGGGCGGGAATTTCAACCGGATACCGCCGCCGCGCCCGCGCAGGGTTTCGATAAACCCGGTCTGCGCCAGTTGGTTGATGACAACGCCCAGATGCGCCTCGGAGGCCCCGCAGGCCGCCGCGATCTCGGATTTGCGCAGAACGCGGTCCGGGTTCACCGCGCAGGTCATCAGCGCGCGCATGGCGATATTGGTGCGGATGGTCAGGCGCATGTCCCAGATCCCGGAAAAAGGGTGTTTGACTGCTCGCCACCATAGTGGGCGGTGGCCTGCCTGCCTTGATTCAGATCAGGGCAGGGGCACCGGCGCGCGGACACCCCATTTGGGGGAAAGTCAGAGTTCGAGCGAATAAAGCGCCGCGGGCCGGTGCCGCCCGCCGGATGTTTTCTCTTTCAGATCGACCAGTTCCCAGTTGGCGGCGATCCATTTGCGAAAATTGCGTTTATCCAGCGGCTCGCCCTTCAGGGTCTCGAACACCGCCTGCGCCTGTGCCAGGGTGAATTTCTGCGGCAGGAACTGGAACGCCGCCAGCGCGGTTTCGGTGACCCGGTTGGTGACCTTGTCGGCCAGACGCGCCCGCGCATCGGCCAGGATCGCGTCATGATCGAAGGCCAGCGGCGGCAGGTCATTCATATCAAACCATTGCGCGTCCGAAGCATCGGTGGAGGCGGCCAGGATCATAGTATCGGACGGCACCAACGCCATGAAGGCCACCGTGATCACCCGCTCGCGCGGGTCCCGATTTGGCATGCCATAGGCCCCAAGCTGCTCCAATGGCATACCGGTGACGCCGGTTTCCTCTTCCAACTCGCGCGCGGCCCCGACCACCAGATCCTCATCCATCTTGATAAAGCCGCCGGGGATCGCCCAACTGCCCTGAAAGGGCTCGATCAGGCGCTGGATCAGCAGAACATGCAATTTGCCCGCGCGGATCGAGAAAATGCAGATATCTGCCGTGACCGCCGGATGCGGGTATTCATAGGTATAGCTCATAGATGCCCAGTTCACCGGAATTGCGCTTCCGGTCCTTTCGTCGCTGGCCCTGTCCCCGGGCAATTCGTATGTGTCGATTTCACACATATTTTGTAAGGCCCGTCAATAGGGTTGGCCGGTCCTTCGGGACAGAAAGGGCCGGCCGGACGATCCGGGGAGGGGGGACGGGGAAAGAACGGATCGTCATCTGGGGAAGGAGAAAAGGCTTAACGGTAAGGGTTGGGACGAGATGTTTCAGAAATCGGTCGGGTTGAAGAAATACGACTTGAAAAGGTGTTGGTCGGAATTGGGGTGACGACAATTGGCTGCGGGAAAACGGTGCGAAGGATCAGTGCAGGCAGGGTCATTGGGGCTGTCCTTCTATTCGTTTGTTCGCAAGAAGCGGCGTTGGGGGGAGGGCGCCGTTTGTCGCGCTCGGTTGGTGGGAGAGTTATGCCAGATCATATAAGTGTTGTAAATACACTAAATACGGAAATTACTTCCCTGGTTCCGGTTTTTCGCCCAAAGGATTGAATCTGATGCGTTCTTTTCCCCACGATCTTCATGGGGGCTGCGCATTGTTCGCCCCGAAGCCTGGTCAACATTCGGTTTCCACCCCACCGAAGGGCTGGATTTTTTGGGCGGCACAGGGCTTGATAGCGCTCTGATGACCGAGAGATCCCGAATCTTCATTTCCTATTCGCACAAGGATGGGGAACGTGCAGATTTTCTGTGCGATGGTTTGCGTGATCGCGGCCATCCGGTCTTTATCGACCGTGAAGGAATATTTGAGACCGAACACATCACCACGCGCATCCGTGACATGATCCAGGGGTCCGATGTGGTGCTGCTCGTTCTGGGACCGAACTGGATCACCTCGCCGGCCTGCCAGATGGAGATGCACCTGGCGCTGGAGCTGAACAAGCGCATCCTGCCCGCCGCGTTCGAGGATGTCGGGCCAAGCCTTCCCGATGAAATTCGTGAGATCAACTATGTCCGCTTTTACGGGCGCGGCGGCGATTGGCCCGACGCGCTGGAACGGGTCGACCGGGCGCTGGATCGCGATATCGACTGGGTGCGCGACCATACCCGGTATGGCGAGTTGGCCAGCCGGTGGCTGCGCGGGGCGGGCACCGAGCCGCGCGGGCGCGAATTGCGCGACATGCAGGGCTGGATCAGGCATCGCCCACGTGGTGCGCCGGAACCGACCGATGCGCATTGGACCTTTCTCAAGGCCGGGCTTAAACAGCGCAAGATCACCCGCTGGATCGCCAGCGTCGGCCTGTCGGTGGCCGTGACCGCCAGCCTGATCACCGGGTTTTTCTGGGTCTCGAACCGGCAATGCGAATATCTGCGCACCCGCGCCACCCAGGCCGAAACACTGGAGCCGGTGGCCGCCATCCAGCTGATCCTGCCGGGCGCGGGCATGTCGCTCTGCCGGGCCGAGGATGCCTGGTTGAATGTGTTCGGCCAATTGGGCCGGGCGGTGCGCGATCAAAGGCTGCGCGCCTCGGTTACCTTGCCCGGAACCTCGGCGCTGGTTGCCGATTTTCTGCCCGGTTCGGCCCATATCATATCGACCGGAGAGGACGGGACCGCGATCATCATCGATTCCGAAACCGGGCTGACGCTGGCCGACCACCTGGCAACACCGGCACCCGACCTTGCCCCCCGCATTCTGCATGATCAGGGCCAGTTCATATTGTTGCGCGACGCGCGCGCGACCGTCTGGGATCCTGAAATCCGTGGCGTCTCGGGCCTGCCGTATCAAGGCGGAGAACGGGTGCTGGCCGCAGCCCTCAGCCCGGGGCGCGATACGCTGGTTGTGGCGACGGCAGGCAACATGTTGCGGTTTCACTCGCTGATCTCTGGCCGGGCCCTGCGCGTGCCGATAGATCTGGGCGCCGATATCTCGGCGCTTGCTTTTGTGCCCGACAGCGCCCGGATCGTGGCCGTCGTCGGCAGCCAGCTGCGGGTGATCGACCTGGTTCCGGCCTTTGATGGCCTGGGGGCGGGTCTGATCCATGTTCTGGACATGCCGGGGCCGATTTCCACCCTGTCGGTATCGGCCGATGGCAGCACGGTTGCCGCGGCCTCGGGCAATCGGGCCGGGGCCTGGGATCTGACCACCTTCGATGCGCTTCTGACGCCAAGCGCGCTGTTTCAGGAAAACGAACAGATCCGCAGCCTCGGCCTGGCTCCCGATGGCCTGCGCATGGTGATCGGCACCAGCCAGAACCGCGCCCGCGTTCATGACGTGCCCACCGGCAAGGATCTGTTCAGCCTTCTGGGCCATCGCAGCCCGGTGCGCCTGGCCCGGTTTTCGCCGCAGGGCGATGTCGTGATGACCCATGACCAAGCCGGGGTGATGCGGTTTTTCGATGTGAATACCAACCAATTGGACAGCTCGGTTTCCGCGCAGATGATCGAAGCCGTGATCGATGCCAGCGAGGCCGGGCTGAATGCCTCGGCGGGGCGGCTGGAGGCGACGGGGCTGGACATCATTGTGCTGCCCAATCAGGAAAACGTTCTGGTGCTGCAACATGCCACCGACGATCCACCGCCTTTCTACAACGACCGGCTGTTGCATGAGGGGTTTGTAACGTCGATGGCGCTGTCGCCCGATGAACGGCTGCTGGTGACCGGGGCCGATGACGGCCAGGTTCGTATCTGGGACACGCAGACCGGTCTTTTGCTATATCGCTTCATTCAGTCGCGCGATGCGCTTGCCCCCTTTGTCGGGGCCGATTTCGCGCCCGATGGCGATCACGTGATTTCATGGGACAGCAATGGCGAACGCCGGGTTTGGACGATCGAGCCGTTGCAGGGCGATCTGTTTCAGACCGCCTGCCGGATTTTGCCCTTTCGCGACGGTGTGCGCCAGATCGGGCCGGATGCCGCCCCTGTGGCCGATCCGGGCGAGGATCCCTGCAATTCGGTACGCTTCCTGCCGGGATGGGGGGCGGTGTTCGGCCTTGGCAATGGCTGATCCTTCGCGGCTTTGTCTGCGGCTGGCGGGTTTTCCCGCGCCGCGCCCCTTGCAGCCCCCCGCGCGCAACCATAAGATTCCTTCTCAACGTATATCAAACCCGAGGCAGGCCCGATGCACGATCCCCATGAATTTTACATGAACACGCTCGTTCCCATGGTGGTCGAACAGACCAGCCGCGGCGAACGCGCCTATGACATCTTCTCGCGCCTGTTGAAGGAGCGGATCATTTTCCTGTCCGGCCCGGTCCATGACGGCATGTCCAGCCTGATCGTGGCGCAGCTGTTGCATCTTGAGGCGGACAACCCGTCCAAGGAAATCAGCATGTATATCAACAGCCCCGGCGGTGTCGTGACCTCCGGATTGTCGATCTATGACACGATGCAATACATCAAACCCAAGGTATCCACGCTGGTGGTGGGGCAGGCGGCGTCGATGGGGTCTCTGTTGCTGACAGCAGGCGAGCCCGGCATGCGGTTTTCGCTGCCCAACAGCCGCATCATGGTGCACCAGCCTTCGGGCGGGTATCAGGGCCAGGCCACCGATATCATGATCCACGCCGCCGAGACGCAAAAGCTGAAGGATCGGCTGAACCAGATCTATGTCAAGCATACCGGGCAGAAGCTGGGGAAGGTCGTGGACGCGTTGGAGCGTGACAATTTCATGGATGCCGAGCAGGCCAAGGATTGGGGCCTGATCGACGAGATCGTGGAAAACCGCAGCACCGACGACGATAGCTGATTGGAGCGCGTCGCGTTTGATCGAATTCAACTGTCTGCCTGAACGCGTTCGCTGGTGCAAACGCGGCCTCAGTCAGAATGTTGAATGCATGAATCGAGTTGACCGCGACGCGCTCTGGATCCGCCGGCAAGCGGTCACGAAAACGTGCACAGCCCCATGCGCCGCGCTCGCCTGTGACGCATCTTCCGGTTGCGGCGGGCTAAGAAAACCAGTGAAAATGCCCGTCAGCGATGCGTCCGATCGGCGGCTAAAGCGGGCATTTACCACCTCTCGAAATTGCGACGGGAGGGCGTGCATTTTGACATTGTGGACCGGTTGGGGCTGCTTTAGTCTTGGACGAACGGCGAAACAGGTCGGGGCCAGGCGCTGGCTGCTCTCCGCGACACCCCCCGTTGAGGTTAAGACGACATGGCAAATTCATCCGGCGGCGACGCGAAAAACACGCTCTATTGCAGTTTCTGCGGCAAAAGCCAGCATGAGGTGCGAAAACTGATCGCGGGGCCGACCGTATTTATCTGTGATGAATGCGTCGAGCTGTGCATGGATATCATCCGCGAGGAAACCAAAACGGCCGGGCTGAAAGCCACCGATGGCGTGCCCTCGCCGAAAGAGATCTGTGAAGTTCTGGATGATTACGTGATCGGTCAGAGCCATGCCAAGCGTGTGTTGTCGGTGGCGGTTCACAACCATTACAAACGCCTGAACCATTCCGGCAAATCCGAGATCGAGCTGGCGAAATCGAACATTCTGCTGATTGGCCCGACGGGCTGCGGCAAGACGTTGTTGGCGCAGACGCTGGCGCGCATTCTGGACGTGCCCTTTACGATGGCCGATGCCACCACGCTGACCGAAGCCGGGTATGTCGGCGAGGATGTGGAAAACATCATCCTGAAACTGCTTCAGGCCAGCGAATACAATGTCGACCGGGCACAGCGCGGCATCGTCTATATCGACGAGGTCGACAAGATCACCCGCAAATCCGACAACCCCTCGATCACCCGCGATGTGTCGGGTGAGGGCGTGCAACAGGCGCTCTTGAAGATCATGGAAGGCACCGTGGCCAGCGTTCCGCCGCAGGGTGGCCGCAAACATCCGCAGCAGGAATTCCTGCAAGTGGACACCACCAATATCCTCTTTGTCTGCGGCGGGGCCTTTGCCGGTCTGGAAAAAATCATCGCGGCGCGGGGCAAGGGCTCGGCCATTGGTTTCGGGGCCGATGTGAAGGATGAAAGCACGCAAGGCATCGGTGAGATGTTCCAGCAGCTGGAGCCTGAGGATCTGCTGAAATTCGGTTTGATCCCGGAATTCGTTGGCCGTCTGCCGGTGATCGCCACGCTGACCGATCTGGATGAGGACGCTCTGGTGACTATCCTGACGCAGCCGAAAAACGCATTGGTCAAACAGTATCAGCGCCTTTTCGAGCTGGAAGACAGCAAGCTGAAATTCACCGATGATGCTCTGAACGCCATCGCCAAACGCGCAATTCAGCGCAAGACCGGCGCACGCGGGCTTCGCTCGATCATGGAAGATATCTTGCTGGATACCATGTTTGAATTGCCGGGAACCGAAGGCGTAGAAGAGGTTGTGGTGAATGAAGAGGCCGTAACCTCGGACGCGCAGCCCCTGCTGATCTATGCCGAGCGGAAAAAGGACGAGTCGGCAACGGCGGGCTGACAGCACATTTCAGATATTTGACCAGATTGTCCCGCTGCTGGCGCTGCGGGTCCGGTATCTGGTGCCCGTTGAAATGTGATATGTCCGATCGATCCCGGCACCAGATTGCGGGCCCGTGGGATTGAGTATTTAAGACAAAGAAGAAAAGCTTATCTGAGCCAGAGCTTTTCGCGTTTGAGCCGGTTGCGAATGGCTTGCTCCTTGCGAGGCAAACTGGCCTGATCGAAAAGGTCGCGCGCCTTTTGGCCCTTGCCCTGATAGATCATCCGGCGCATCGGCTCATAACCTTTCAGCACTTTCTTGATCCAATTGGGCGCGCTGACCTCTTCCAGAACGTCGATGACACGGGCAGTTTCGCGGGCGTAGAGCAGCGGCAGAACCCGGTAATGGCAGGTCGCCTTGCCGTCCAGCCAGCCGGGTTCAAGCGCATCGCGCCCGCCGCCCAGTGAATGGATGACAAGGGGCAGGGCGACCTGATCCAGCCAGGGATCCATCACCTGGCACACCAGTTCCTCGGGTGGATTGTCGCGAATTTCGAGGGCGTAGTGCAGGAAGCGCTCACCGAATGCGTGCGGGCAGTTATAGTAGAAGAACCCGGCGTTGAAATAGAGATAGCGCCGCCAGTATTCATCGGGTTGGGACGGGTCCAGCGAGGTTCCGAAGTCGAGCCCGAAGCGGTCATAGAGCGATTTCCAGATCTGGCCGTATCCCGGGCCGTATAGCTCCAGCTGCGGCCAGGTGCCTTCGACCTTGAGCGAGGCCGAGGGGCGGCTGAAATCAAACGGCACGCGGGTCAGATCATCCATCACCAGCGTGTCTGTATCGAAAAACACGAACGGTTCGCCCTTGGGCAGGGCCTGCAACATCTCGATCTTGTTGCCATAGGGGTAGCTTTCGCCGAAATGAGTGCTCTCAAACGGCAGAATCTCGGTTTTCAGCCGATCCAAGAGCGCGCGCACCTCTGTATCGCCCATTCTCGGGTCGCCGGACCATTTCGGGCCCGGCTGCGGCTCGGCCACGAAAAGCCTGCCGTTGAATTTGGGGTTGAAGGCGCGAAACGAGGCTGCAAACAGCGCGGCCTCATACTGCAGCCGCCCGTTTTGCCCGACAATGACGACGTTGAACTTTTTGGGATTTGCCATGCTGCCCGCGACCCGTTTCGTATGGTTTTGCGGCGCAGTTTAACCAGCCCGTTGCGGCCTGACCATGCGAAAGATATCAAAATGTCAGGCGCGCATGTTCTGTCATCGATGCGGCAGTGCGGTCAGAAGAAGATCGAGCAGCCGCGCAAACCCGGCCGCATCCAGCGTATCGAAACCGGCACAAAGCGCGGCGATCTCGGATGCCCGCGCGGGCCCCCAGACCGGGTCGGCGAAACTGTGGAACTTGGTGGCAATCTCGACATCGCTGAGCGGTTGATCGGTGTCGCCGCGCGGTGTGCCGGGCGGTGCGGTCAGCCTGGTTCCATCTTGCAGAACCAGCGTGACCTCGGCCCACCGCTGCGCCACGCTGCGCGCCGTCATTTCAGCGTCGTCGATCAGCCGGGTGGCGCGGCTGATGCGCAGGATCTCGGGGTCATTCAGCGTGTCGGGCGTCAATTCGGAGGGGCCAAATCCGCCGCGCACGATCATGGCGGCGACGGGGAAAGCGATGGAATAGGCCAGATCATCCAGCGTTTTGGGCTCATGCCCCGCCAGCCTTGTAGCGTAGTGAAAAGTGCGAATGTCGACGCCTGCAACATCGCCATGCGTCAGGCCATGGTCGCGCATCAGCGCCTGCGCCGCGTCCAGTGACGGATGCGCCCATCTGCAACAGGGGTAGAGCTTGTAATGCGTGTGCTCCAGCGTCAGCCAGTCGGTCCCGAGCGTGGTCCAATAGGGTGCGGCAGCCTCGCTTTCGCAGGTCAGGGCAGGGGCCCCGGTAAAGCCTTCGCGTGCCAGATAGGCGGCGGTGACCCCTGATGGCGCTCCCCATCCGACGCCATCACGGACCATGGTGGGAAAATCGATGCAGCGCATCATCTGGCTGCGGGGCCCGTGATATTCGGCAATGCCGGCTGCATGGCGGATCTGATCGGGCGTGGCCCCAAGCATGCGCGCCACGGCCGCGGCCACCCCGACCGCTGTCCAGGCCCCCGATGTGTGGTAGTCGGGACATGTCGCGTGTTGGACCTGCCCGGCGCGGTAGCTGACCTCATAGGCCAGCGCCAGCCACAGGGCGAAATCGGCCCCGGTGATTTGCTGCCCGCCGGCGCGCAACGCGTCGGCCACGGCCAGAACGGCTGGAAAAACGGCTGATCCGGCATGACCTTTATTGGGGGTGGTGCCGTCATGTGCGTCGATACTGTCGATCGTGAAGGCACCTGCCATGGCGGCCCCCGCCGGGCTGACAGAGCGCCCATCCAGCAGCATCCGGGCGGAACCGGCATCGCCCGGCCCGAACAGGGCCCGGGCCCCGCGCCGGGCAATGTCTGACATCTCGGTGGTCGATCCGATGGCGGCCACGCCCATCGTGTCCAGAAAGCTGCGCCTGAGCAGTTTCAGCAACGCCTCGGGCAGATCGTCAGGCGTAAGCGTGGCGGTGAAGGCATCCATTGTGTGTGCGATTTTCGCGTCCTTCCGTCGAATATCCCGACTTCCTGCCAAGGCACGGGGCCGCGCCATTGGCCGCAGGATGCGCACAGATTTCGAAGGTGTCGAGACCCTTTCGGCCGCCCGTTTTGAGGGATATTGGGCCGATCCTTCGTGCCACGAGCAGTTTCGATGCCTTCACCCGTTTCGGCCCGGGTGCAATCGCGCGAGCGCTCCCGCAAGCCGATCAAGACCCGCGACAAGCTTCGCGCGGGGGCAGCCGATATTGAGCCTGGCAAAGCCAGTGCCCTCATCGCCAAAGGCCGGGCCGCGCGTGACCGCCCAACCGGCCTCAAGCCTGAGGAACCGGGTCAGGGCGTCCGCGTCGAGCCCGAGACCGCGAAAATCGATCCAGAGAAGGAAGGTGCCGTCGGGCTCGATGAGCGTGACCTGGGGCATTTTATCCAGCCGGGTTCGTACCTCGGCCAGATTACCGGCAAGATACTCCAGCACCGCATCGAGCCATGGTCCACCGTCGCGATAGGCGGCCTCCATTGCCGCGCTGGCCAGTGCATTGTTCTTGTTGACGGTCAGGCGGCTGTTCTCGGTTTGGAAGGCCTGACGCTTTGCGTCGTCGGAAATCACGGTGAAGGCCGAGCAGCAGGACGCGATGTTGAAGCTTTTCGCCGGAGACAGACAGGTGATGGCATTGGCGGCGAATTTCGGTCCAAGTGCCGCAAAGGGGGTGTAGGCGTGGCCGGCATAGGTAATGTCGCCATGGATTTCATCGGAAACCACGAGAACATTGTGGCGCGCGCAAATCTCGCCCAGTCTTGTCAGCTCAACTTTGTCCCAGACGCGGCCAACGGGGTTATGCGGGTTACATAAATAGAGCATCTGGTTGCGTGGGCTGGCGGCCAGCTTTTCCAACCCGTCGAAATCTATCCGGTAGCGGCCGTCTTCCAGGATCAGCGGGTTTGACACGAGGTGCCGCCCGTTTTCCCGGATGATATCGTAGAAATCGAAGAATACCGGCGGTTGCACGATGATCCCGTCGCCCTGTTTCGTAAACAGCGATGCGGCAATGGCGAGGATGTTAAGAACATTCGGGGCCCGCAGGATGTGGCCCGGGTCCACCTGCCAGCCGTGACGGGTTTGCAGCCATCCGGTCAACGCGGGAATGAGACCGTCGGGGACGGCCTCATAGCCGAAAACGCCATGCTCCAGCCTGCGCCGCATGGCGTCCAGAACCGGCGGCGCGGCGCGGAAATCCATGTCGGCCACCCCGGCGGCAAATAGCGCCTCGCCGCCTTCCCCCAAAACGATGCGATGGGTCTTGAGCGCGGGCACGGCCCGGCGGTCAATCTCTTCATCAAAGTTGAAGGCAGCGCTTTTCGTGGTCATGGTTCGGGCCTTTCTGCATGTGGGTCAGAATCTGTCCTCTGCGGGGCCAGAAACCTGCGGAAAAAGAACGAGGCCAGCGTTGCCGCCACCAGTTGCACGACAACGAATGCAGCCACATTTGCCGGGCTGATCCCGGCAAATGTATCAGAAAACGCCCGCGCGATAGTAACCGCCGGGTTGGCGAAAGACGTCGACGACGTGAACCAGTAGGCCGCCGTGATATAAAGGCCAACAGCATAGGGCACCGCCTCGGGCCGCGATTTGAGGCAGCCGAAAATGGTGCCGACCAGCCCGAAAGGGGCGACAAATTCACCCACCCATTGTCCGATCCCGGTGCGTGCCGTTGTCGATGGGTCGAACAGTGGATTGTCGAACATGACATGGGCGATCAGGGTGCCGCAAATGCCGCCAATCACCTGTGCGGCAACGTAGAGCGTCGATGCCGTCGGGGTGATCTCGCCGCGCCAGGCGAAAGACAAGGTGACGGCCGGATTGAAATGCGCGCCCGAAATCGGGCCAAAGACCAGGATCAGGACAACCAGGATCGCGCCGGTCGGGATCGTGTTGCCCAGAAGGGCGATGGCGGTATTTCCGTCCGCCAGCCGTTCGGCCATGATGCCCGATCCGACAACCGTTGCCAGCAAAGAGAATGTCCCCAACCATTCTGCGATCAGCCTGCGTATCATTGGTTAGTCTTTATTGGTTGGAGTTGTAGAGATCAGATTGCAAAATCGGGTCGGATCGACATTGCCGCCGGTCACGATGGTTGCAATGGTCCGGCCCGTAATGTCGATCCGGCCCGCCAGCACCGCCGCGATCCCCACCGCCGCCCCCGGCTCGATGACGATCCTGAACATCTGAAAGGCAAACCGCATTGCGCGGCGAACCTCATCGTCGGTTGCGACCACACCGCCAGCCAGCAGGCGGCGATTGATGGCAAAGGTCATCTCGTTCGGTGTCGGTGTCATGATGGCGTCGCAGATCGTGCGCTGGCCCTTTGGGTTCTTCACCCGCTCGCCCGCCGCCAGCGAGCGCCTTGTGTCATCGAAAAGCACGGGCTCGGCGGCATAGACCTGCGTCCGGGGCGCGTGCGCATTCATCACGAACGCCGTCGCGGCAGTCAGCCCGCCGCCGCCGCAGGGGACCAGCACCGCATCCAGATCGGCACCGGTTTCCCGCGCCTGCTGGACGAGCTCAATGGCGGCGGTTCCCGCCCCGGCATGGATCAGCGCATGGCCGCTTGGCGGCACTTCGATGCGCCCGGTTTCACGGCACAGGCGGGCGACAATCGCGTCGCTGGCTTCGGTGTCGCGGTCAAAGGTGGTGATCGTCGCCCCAAGGCTTTCGGTGGCGGCCTTCTTGGCCATCGGTGTGTCGTCGGGCATCACGATCAGGGCGGATGTCCCAAGCAGCCGGGCGGCCAGCGCCACTGCCTGGGCGTGATTGCCCGAGGAATAGGTGATCACCCCGCGCCGCCTTTCGTCGCCGGACAGATGGCACATGCGGGTATAGGCCCCCCTGATCTTGAAGGCCCCGGTCCGCTGCATCGATTCCGCCTTGATCAGCAGACGACCTCCGAGAATGGCGTTTGCTTCAAAGCTTTCCAGCAATGGCGTGCGGGTCACGATCCCTTTCAGGGTCTGCGCCGCGTCAAGGATAGCCTCCATCGAGATCTGAGCGTCCGTCATGGGGCGTCATATGCAATTTGGAAAAGCGCATCACCGCGCTCGACCTGACCGGGAACCCGCTTGCACAGCACAATTCCGGTATGGGGCGATATCACGTCGGTCGGCATGTTCCATGGTGTATCGGGCGTGTGAACGCGGCCCACAACCTCGCCCGTTCCGACCGGATCGCCGATACCCTTGAGGGATTCAAACAGACCCGAATCATAGGCGTAAACCGAACCGGAAACGTTCAGCTCTCTGGTGCCACGGGCGTCGTCGGGCACGTGGCCTGGCAGCATATCGAGACGATGCAGAACCCGCCGAAGGCCCCGCTCGGTCAAGTCCAGAATATCGCGCGATACCGCTCCGCCGCCACCGAGCTCCGCCATGACGCAGGCCACGCCGTTGCGGTTGGCCGCGCCCATCAGGGTTCGGGCGGTCGAATGCGGCCCGCCCCCGCTGGTGAAGACCCAGGCAAATGGCAGATCAAAGGCGCGCTGCAATGCGATCAGCTTGGCGGTTTCCGTCGGATCGTGCCCCCTGCCGCGCAGCAATGTCGGCGGATAATACAACGATGACCCGCCTGAATGCAGGTCGATGGCGTAGTCGCAGATCGGCAGCAGCACCTCTTCGATGTAATGCGCAATCATCTGGGTCGGGCTGCTCGCGGGGTCGCCCGGAAACGACCGGTTGAGATTGCCTTCATCTATCGGAGATGTGCGCAGACCGGCCCTGGCCGCAGGATAGTTGGCCATCGTGAGGATGATGATACGGCCTTGGATACGCTCAGGCACCAGCTCGCGGCAGAGCCTGGTCAACGCAATCTGCCCTTCGTATTCGTCGCCATGGGTGCCAGCGACCAACAAAATGGTGGGGCCCACGCCGTTTTTTATCACCACGACCGGGATCGGAATCCATCCATAGGCACTGCGGTGGACCGAATGCGGCAGCCGAAGGAAGCCGGTCTGCTTGCCGTCAGCGTCAAAATCCACTTCCGAGGTGATCATGGTGTCCGGCATCAGTCGAATTCCCCGCGGGTTCAGCTACAACCGCCGCCACAGGCCCCTGTGTCATCGGCTTGCAGATCGCTGATGACACCATGTGTCCAACAATCATCCGCGCCGGCAGCTTCGCGCATCGTCAGGGCAAAAACATAGGCGATTTCTTCGTCGCTGGCTCCGGCCGTCTTTGCGCCTTTGAAATGCTTGCGCACACAGGGAGCCGACCTGGCCTTGATCGACAGAGCGAAGCGCAGCAGCTCATCGGTCTTTTTGTCAAACGGGCGCTGCTGTTCCAATACGCTGTCCACCTGCCCAAGGGACTCAGTGAACGCTGCGAAGTTGCTCTTTAGAAAACCCATCAGTGTTGCTCCATTCGTAGCGAAATAATTCGTTAATTCGGGAAGTGGCGAATTATTGTCTTGCCTAATTATCCGACCGCCTCTTGTCAATATTCGATAATTCGGGCATTGCCGAACTATGGAACAGGACGCAGCCATCGAAGCCTTTGCAGCCCTCGCGCAGTCATCGCGAATGAAGATTTATCGGCTGCTTGTCCGACAAGGTCATGACGGTCTCCAGGTCGGTGAAATATCCCGCAGGCTGGAAATCGTGCCCTCGACCCTGTCGGGCCACATGGCGATTTTGAGAAGGGCGGGGCTTGTCACGGCCAAGCGGCAGCAGCGAGAAATCCATTATTCCGCAGATTTGGCTGTGATGAATGATCTTGTCGGTTTCATGCTGGCGGATTGTTGCAATGGTCAGGTCGAGAATTGCTCGGAGATTCTGACCCTGCTGGAGCCTGGCACGGGCTGATTTCCCAGGTTTTCGTTGGCTGAAGCAGCCAGCGCAATTTGCTGTTTCAATTGAGCATCTTTGGTTGCGCGCTGGCAGAACGGGCACGAGGGTCGGATTGGAAGGCTTGGATATCGGTGTGCACCACGCGACGCGATGATCCCGAAACATGGGCCTTCTCGATGTCATGAAAGTGGTGGGCGACCCTGGAATCGAACCAGGCGTGCGTCTCCGCGAGGGAGTTACAGTCCCCTGCCACACCTTGCGGCCTGTCGCCCAACGAGCGACGGGATAGCGGCCCGCCCCGGCAGGGTCAATACGTAAATCACCCGATTCAACTGGAATGTGCTCGCCATCTCAATGCGCGGGTTGGTCGGCGCGAGGGGGCCGAGATGCCTTTTCCCCTTTACCTCATGACGCGGTGCGCGCTAGGCCTGCCGGACATTGGGAAAGGGCAGGGCCATGGCGCAGAAGAAACCCACCTGGGTGATCGACAAGGAGCGCGCGAAGAAGGCATCGGCGGCAGAGACCGTCTGGCTTTTCGGCCTGCACGCAGTGCGCGATGCGCTGTTGAACCCGGCCCGTATCAAATTGCGGCTGGTGGTGACCAAGAACGCCGCCGACAGGCTGTCTGACGCTATCGCCACGTCGGGTGTCGAGCCTGAAATGGCCGATCCGCGCAAGTTCTCGGTGCCGCTGGATCCCGGGTCGGTGCATCAGGGGGCCGCCCTTGAGGTCAAGCCGCTGGATTGGGGCGCGCTGGCGGATCTGTGCGAACCGGGGCAGGCCTCGCCGCGGCTATTGCTTCTGGACCGCGTTACCGATCCGCATAATGTGGGCGCGATCCTGCGCTCGGCGGAGGTGTTCGGCGCGCGCGCCGTCATCGCGCCGCATCGCCATTCGGCCCCGGAAACCGGGGCGCTGGCCAAAACCGCGTCGGGCGCGTTGGAACGTCAGCCCTATCTGCGGGTCAAGAACCTGGGTGATGCGATGCTTGCCCTGCGCGATATGGGGTATACGATCTTGGGCCTCGATGGCGAAGGCGAGGCTGAGATCGACCACCTTGCACCTGACCTGAAAAACCTTCCCGTGGCGCTGGTTCTGGGCGCGGAAGGCCCCGGATTGCGCCAGCGCAGCCGCGAATTGTGCCATCACCTTGTGCGCATTCCCTATGCCGGTGATTTTGGCTCGCTCAATGTCTCGAATGCGGCTGCCGTGTCCCTATATGCAGTGACACGAGCATAGAAGGGCTGCGATGACCACCAAGATTGCCACCTGTTGCTATTGTGGCAGCAAGACCATGCTGAAGCTGACCGCGCGGGGTGGGCATGAACTTGCCTGTGGCCGCTGCGGTGCGCCTCTGCACGAGATGAAGGCGCTCCCCGTTACGCAGGATGCGGGCCGCAAGGTAAAACGCAGCCGCCCGGCTCCCGGGCGGCACCCCGATCATGATGAGCGCGACCACCCGCGCCACAGGAAAAAGCGCCGCAAACCGATGTGGTCGCGGGCGCTGGAGGAGGCGTTCGATTTCGTTGAGGATATCTTCGACTGAGGGTCGCGCGGGCCTGACGGATGATCACAGCTGCGTCAGGGGGGGCTTTCAAACCGGTCCTGGCATGGCAAGCTGACAGGCAAGATCGCTTCCGCCCGAAAGGATATGCCCCATGTTGTCGCGTCGTTCCGCCCTTGGCCTGTTGGCCGCTGCACCCGCCGCACTGGCCGCATTGCCAGCGTTTTCGCAAACGGCACCGGTTTTTTCCGAAAATGAGGTTGCCTTGCGCGGGGCCGATCCGGTGGCCTATTTCACTGAAAGCACCCATCGCATCGGCGACGACCGGAACGCCGCGATGTGGAACGGAACCACCTGGCATTTCACCTCTGCCGCCAACCGCGATGTCTTTGCTGCTGATCCCGAAGCCTACGCCCCGCAATATGGCGGCTACTGTGCCTTCGCGATGTCACGCGGCTATATCGCGCCAACGGTGCCTGAGGCCTGGACCATCGTTGACACCCGGCTTTACCTGAATTTCTCGCTTTCCGTGCGCACGCAATGGGCGCGCGACATTCCCGGCAATATCGCGCTTGCCAACCAATACTGGCCGGGCATTCTGACCTGACTCAAATTGAAATCACGAAGTTGTGTATCCCATTTGAAATCCGAATAAAGTTGCCTATTTATCACTTATGGCGGCCAGTTCGGAACACTGGTTTTGCCCATCACTGTCCCTCGTTCCGTACTTGCGCCTGCCCGTGCTAGACATGCGGCAGGCGCTTTTTTGTGAGGCAAGGCAGGGGCATGACGCAAAATCCATCCGACACACTCCTGCGAAAGATCCTGACCGAAAGCCGCAGCTTTGCCTGTGTTGGTGTGTCGCCCAATCCGGTGCGTCCATCCCATTATGTCGCGCGCTACCTGTCGCTCAGGGGGTATCGCATCGTGCCGGTCAATCCCGGCCATGTCGGGCGCGAGATGTTCGGCGGCCAGACCGTGGCCCGGCTGTCCGATATTACCGAACCCGTAGACGTGGTCGATATCTTTCGCCGCTCCGAAGCCGTGCCCGGCATTGTCGATGAAGCGCTGGCGCATCTTCCGGGGCTGAAAACCATCTGGATGCAGGTCGGTGTCACCCACCCGGAGGCCGCAGCCCGCGCGCAGGCGGCGGGCGTTCAGGTGATTCAGAACCGATGCCCAAAGATTGAGTATCAGCGCCTGTTCGGTGAGCTCCGCATGGGCGGGTTCAATACCGGGATCATCAGCTCGAAATTATAGCCTCGGGCCCTGAGCACCCGGAAAACCTCAGGACCGGATGGCTTTTTCTGCAATTCCCGAAACGCCTTCGCGCCGGTCCAGCTCGGCCAGGACATCGGCCAGCGTCACATCGCGCGCCGCTAGCATCACCGCCAGATGATAGATCACATCCGCAGCCTCAGCAGTCAGGCCCGCGCGGTCGCCCTTGACCGCTTCGATGATTGCTTCCACCGCCTCTTCGCCAAATTTCTCGGCGCATTTTTCCGGACCCTGGGCCAGCAGTTTTGCGGTCCAGGAACTGTCCGGGTTGGCCCCTTTGCGGGCCTCAATGGTGGCGGCAAGCCTCTCGAGCGTGGTCATGTCATCCTCATCGGTATGCCGGCGGCGGCCATATGCGCTTTGGCCTCGGCGATGGTGAAATCCCCGAAATGAAAGATCGAGGCCGCCAGAACGGCGCTGGCTCCGCCTTTTGTCACGCCCTCGACCAGATGGTCCAACGTGCCGACCCCTCCGCTGGCGATCACCGGCACCGGCACCGCGTCCGATATCGCGCGCGTCAGCGGCAGGTTGAACCCCGCCCGTGTGCCGTCGCGGTCCATCGAGGTCAGCAAAATCTCGCCCGCGCCTTTTTCAACCACCGTGCGGGCAAATTCGACCGCATCAATGCCGGTGGCTTTGCGCCCGCCATGGGTGAAGATTTCCCATTTTCCGGGGGCGACGGTCTTGGCGTCGATGGCCACCACAATGCATTGGCTGCCAAACTTGTCGGCAGCGCGCGCGATCACGTCGGGGTCGGCCACGGCGGCCGAATTGAAGCTGACCTTATCGGCCCCCGCCAACAGCAGGGCACGCACATCCTCAACACTGCGCACGCCGCCGCCGATGGTCAGCGGCATGAAACAATGTTCCGCCGTGCGCGTTGCCAGATCATACATCGTGCCGCGATTTTCATGCGTCGCCTTGATGTCGAGAAAGCACAGCTCATCCGCGCCCGCCGCATCATAGGCACGGGCCGAGGCGACAGGATCGCCCGCATC
>Ga0316205_10002507_pt1 | contig 18993 bp, 16 predicted proteins | sample 3monthpyrite_MG_FD_204941 | JGI IMG/M metagenome (GOLD analysis project Ga0316205, IMG submission 204941) | Microbial mat bacterial communities from mineral coupon in-situ incubated in ocean water Damariscotta River, Maine, United States -... | ecosystem: Environmental > Aquatic > Marine >... | reverse complement strand
TAATGAAGGCGACGTTATAATCGATCACAAGGATGCAGGTACCAGCGTTTATTTCATTGTGAAAGGGCGCTTGCGGGTTATTGATTTTATGGTCGAAGATCAGGAAGTGTCGCTGGCTGATCTGGGGCCAGGGGATACGTTCGGTGAACTGTCCGCCGTCGATCTGAAAGTTCGCTCCGCCCGGGTTACGGCGCTTGAGCCAGCCATCCTGGCGGAGGTTACCAGCGAAGATTTTCATAAACTTCTGCTTGAGTGCCCGGCCGTCTCCTTCGCTCTGCTTAAACGATTTGCTGGCGTCATCAGAAACATGACGACCCGCGTCACTGCGATGAGCACCCTCTCACCGCACCAGCGGATTTATAACGAGTTGCTCCGCCTCGCAGAGCCAGACACCAGCGTCGATGGCATATGGGTGATTACAAATGTGCCTAACCACGCGGAGCTGTCGACATGGGTCGGGGTCGACAAACAAACCGTCGCAGACGCCATTGGAAATCTTGCCCGAAGCCGGGTTGTTGAACGCAAGAACAGAAATCTTATCATTAAGGACCACGCGCGACTGCAGCGGCTGGCTTCCCAATAATTCGAGAATGCCCGATATTATGAATATTTCTACGGTACATTTTAAAATCCATGTTGTCATTTACCGGCAGCACCAGGGCAGGGCATATGTATCGTAAATTTTTCGGCATCAGCGAAAACCCGTTTTCGAACACACCGGACCCCAAATACCTGTTCATGAGCCCGCGCCACAAAGAAGCCTTGGCGCACCTGATTTATGGCGTTGAGGGCGATAGCGGGTTTGTTCTTTTAACTGGCGAAGTGGGTACCGGGAAGACAACGCTTAGCCGTTATCTTGCAGACCATCTGCCAGAGAATGTCGAGTTTGCACTTTGCATTAACCCCCGCTTGTCCGAAATCGAATTGCTGGCGAGTATTTGTGATGATTTTGGCATTTCAACTTTTGGGGCAGGCAACAGCATCAAAAATCTTACTGACGCCATCAACACCCATCTTCTTGACCTATATGCCCGAAGCGGGCGTGCTGTTCTGATCATTGATGAAGCTCAGAACTTGCGGTTCGAGCTGCTTGAGCAAATTCGCCTGTTAACCAACCTGGAAACCACGCACAACAAACTCCTGCAAATCATCCTGATCGGTCAGTCGGAATTGAAAGATTATCTCGACCAGCCACGCCTGCGCCAGCTCTCGCAACGCGTGACGGCGCGTTATCATCTCGATCCGATGACAACAGAAGATTCAAAAGATTATATCGCACATCGACTTCACGTCGCCGGACTGTCATCCGATGTTTTCAAATCCGGTGCCATATCCGAAATTTGCAAACAATCACGCGGCATTCCGCGTCTTATCAATTCGATATCCGAACGCTGCCTCCTTGGGGCCTATGCGGCTGAAAAACCAGTCGTCACGAAAAGGCTTGCCCGCGAGGCGGCCGAAGAAGTTTTGGGTTTGCCCAGGTCAACCACACATGGGCCATTTGTCGCCATATCAAGCGGACTTGTTTTTGGGTTCCTCGGGTTATTGTTTCTGGCGTTTAATCCTCTTGATTTGAATCTGGGGACACGTATAACCCAGTCATCAACGCTGATAACAATACGCACGAACCTGGAGAACTCTCCCTTATGGATACCGTTCAAATCCAGCGCCCAGCCTTCCCCTGCAAAAGATTGAGCACGTAACACCATGTCCTTGATCCTGAATGCATTAAAAAAGTCAGAAGCGGACCGCAAAGGGGGGACCAACCCATCCGTACAGGCTGAACCGGAAATTGAAGAAGAGGAAGCTTCTGGTATTCGCTGGACCACCGTTGCTCTCGCCATTTTACTTGTAGCTACCGTAGGCGCTGTTGGCGTCATCAAATTCCTGCCCTCAGGCACCCCCCCGCAAGAGCCGGAGACAATTGCCGAAAACGCTCCTGAAGCCGCATCCCCGGCAATAAACGATACGGGAAAAACAATCTCTCCACCTGTTGAGAAAGTGAAAACAGAAAACCCACCCGCACCGGAAAAACCCGCCGAACCCGAAATTGAAGAGCCAAAACCAGAACCCGTCGTAAGCGCCACTACAGCGCCCAGGGTTGTGACCGTAACCGAGCCTGAGAAAAAACCTGAGCCGCAACCTGTTGAAAAACCTGCCCCCGTCATAACAAAACCGGCTGAGGCCCCTGTAATTGCGCCAATAGCTGAACAGCCTGAACCAATCGAGAAAGAGAAAACTCTTCCACCCATTACAGCGGAAAGTGTCATCGCGAAGATCGCCCCCCCCCGCAAACCACCACTACCGGATTCTGTTGCCCGTGCAGCCGACCTGGATGCAGCCCGACTGTATCTTAAGCGCGCAGAAGCGTATGAGGAGAGCGGCCAAACCGATCTGGCAATTGAAGCCTACGGCCGGGCCATAGAGAACGATGAAAATTTTGCAGAAGCCTACTTTGGCCGGGGCTGGGCACATGAGGCCATGAAGGCCCACGAGAGCGCCATTCGTGATTTCACGCGCGCAGCAGCTATTCGCCCTGCTTTTTCAGAAGCCTTTTATGCCAGGGCCTGGGCTAACGAGCAAATTGGCAATACCAAACAGGCGATCCTTGATTACGGCGCAACCTTGCGGCTTCAACCTGACCACCTGAACGCATCCCTTAGCCGCGGAATCCTTCAGTTTTATGCCGGTGAAATGGGCAAAGCCGGAGAAGATTTTCAAAACGTTCAGAATAAGGGCACGAAGGACCTCAGTGATTTTGGGTTATTGTGGTTATATCTGAGCCGCGCAAGATCAAATTCCGATATCACTTCGCTCAAGACTTCATTTGCGGGCATGGAAACCCAGACCGAATGGCCGGGTATATTGTTTCGGGCGTTCATCGGCACCGCAAGTCCGGAGCAGGTGATAAATGCAATGAACACCACAGACAGCTTAACCACGAGAAAACGACAATGCGTCGGATTTTTCTTTCTGGGACAGCTTCGCCTGATTCAGGGGAATGTCGAAGGGGCAAGGAAATACTTTACCAGAGCGCTGGAAACCAAAATCACATCCTATCGCCAGTATTGGGCTGCCAAGATAGAATTGCAACGAATGGGCTCATTGCAATAGGTTTTATCGCTTCGCGAAATGCTTTTGAAATTCGGCCCCCTGGGACATCAGATCATTCACCTCAACCATAACATCGCCCGGGGAAATCTGCTTCATGCACTGATTATCCCGGCAATCCAGAACACTTTTTTTGGCGTCATATAGAGCGAGACAAGGGCTACAGATCAGGTTTTTATGGATGTTTCGCACCCATGGGAGTTGATAGCCGTAAAGAACCGGCGTTTCCGGTCCGAACAATCCAACGGTATTTCTTTTCATGAATGCACTTAAATGAAGCGGGCCACTGTCAACGCTGATAACCAGACTTGCGTTACAGAGTACGACGCTGAATTCAGCGAAAGATGTGCGCCCAACAAGGCTGATAATATTCGTATCTTCAGACAAGTGAGCCGCAATCTCATTATAAATTTCTGCACCAGCGTCCGTTCCAACCATTACCAGTGAATGGTCTGGACAGGCGTTTCTAAGTCGTTTGATCAGATCAACCCAGGCAGACGCTGGCCAGGCGCGCAACGCCTGAATGGTTTCGCTGCTTTCCGCATTAAGCACAATGTAGTCGCCGCTGATCCCATTTAGCGGTTCGCTCTTTGGGTGATACGGAAACGTTTCAAGGTAGCTTTCAAGGGGCTGGAAAGAAGAAACAGCGCCCGCCGCCATCCCGACATTCATGTAATTTTCGAAAATACTTCGGTAAACATTCAAATTTGCCCGGTGGCTGTAGAGATTCCCAACAGGAAGATGAAGCATGTGAAACCCGGCCCGGACCGGAGCACCGGAAAGTAGCGACATGATCGCAGCAAATCTTGAAAAAAATTCAAGGTTCAGAAACACTGCCGGACCCAGACGACGCAGGTCTCTAATGACCCGAACCATGTCCCCAAGAAACCGAACTGGTGATGATGGATCAATCGTATAACACTGCTCTACCCCCAGCCCCCTCACCATGGCTTCGTTCGATTTAAAAGTCAGATAGGTAACCTCTTTATTCTGGCGTTTGAGCTCTTCGATAAGCGGGTAGCTTAAGCAAATGCTGCCGATGCCAAAAAATTTACACAAGATGACAGTATCACCTTCAGGTTTTTGGGATAAAACAGGCGCAAGCACGCCCAGCAGCTTACACACGGGTGTGCCCACCAGCCGGTCAATAATGCGCATGGTCTCTATTTTCATGGACGTCCCGTATTCATTATCGTCACCCACAATCCAATTCGCGCATTGTGCCTGATAAGAGGCGAGACTACCATTACTGGAACACGATAAGCATAGTTTTTCATCCGGATGAGGACCCATGATCGGGGCATATCTCTTTCAATTTTCCTGGGGACTGATCGTTTTGGCCGCATTCGTTGGCTGGGGCGGACTTGTTCACCGGTTTCTGGGCGAAAACCAAACGGCAGAGATCGATTGGGGTTTGCAGGCCGGATGGGGCATGGCGTTAATGCTGGCCGCAGGCGGCCTGCTGTCGCTGCTGGGTATGGTGTCTGCAGAACTGTTGATCATACTGGTTTTGTCAGGTGCCGGGTTCTGGATGTTGAGCCTGATCAAAGACCGGACCACCATCTTCAAACTGACACGCTTTCAAAGTATCGCCATTTTGGCTGTGACCATCCCGCTTCTGGTTCGTTATGCCAGTGTTGTTCATTATCAGGCCTTCAGTTGCGGCGATGATAACATTGCCTATTTTCCGTTTATCACACGACTTTTAGAGACCGGAACCCTTCTTGATCCGTTTAGTTTGCGCCGCATGGCCGCTTATGGCGGGCAGACTTTTCTGCAGGCCCTGATCGGTGCCACGGGGTCGGAAGACAATGCATTTTTGATGGACCGGGGGATAGCTGTTTGGGTGTCATTGGGACTGACGCTTGGGTTCTACAAAAATCACCAAAATCAAGGGGCCATGCCTTACGCCCTGACATTACTGCTGATTTTCGTTTTACCTTTTCCATTGCTCAACAGCGCCAGCCAGACGACTGGACTTGCATTGTTTTTAACCCTGTTCAGAACACTTGAAAGGCTGCCCGGCCAGAAACAAATACTGGCACAAATATCGACCAGGTCCATATGGGTCACCGGTATGGTGGTAGCAGGCGCTGCCAGTTTACGCCCGCATTTCCTTTTCGCGGCGACACTCATGATTGTTATCTACTGGATGATCAGCTGGAGCCAGCACCGTGATCAATGGCGCAGCCACATCATATCACTAACCCATGTCGGTGTGGCCTCGCTTGTTTTTCTATTGCCATGGATGGTTCTTCTGCAACGTTCGTCCAACACATTTCTCTACCCAATCTTGCGTGGCAATCACCGACCCGAGTTTGAAAATTTTTATGCTCCTCTGAGCCTCAGTGATCATTTTTCATTTTTCACAAACACATTGTTCGAACCAAGATTTTTACTGTTCGCCCTGCCGATTGTCCTGTTTGCTTTTTACAGAAAGAACCTCGTGGCCTTCTCACTTTACCTGAGTGCATTATTAACAACAGCCGTGATGGCATGGGTGTTCACTCATTCAGACGTGGATAACATTCACCGTTACGTCGCCCCCTTTCTGAATGCTGCAATTATCGCAACCATGATTTCCTTTACCCGTGACGCCCGCAACACGACCCCGGACAAGGGTGGAACCTCATCACAATTTCGCCTTGGCGATAAAGTGCTCGCCATTGCCCTGGTGATTTTTTTGCCATTGATGATGAAGGTTGATGTCGAGCGTTTTATCAACAGATGGGACCGTGAAGCCCTTAGCCAGACCAAACGCGACTTATATACAGAATTGCAAAATGCTGTTCCCGAAGGCGCAAAAATAATGACCGTCTTCAACGCACCCTTTGCACTGAATTATGCGCGTAACGACATCAGCGCCATCGACGTTCCCGGCGCCGCCAGCCCGGACCCAGGCATGCCGTTTTTCGAGGGCCCCCAGGCTTTTAAAAAATACCTGCAAAGCCTTTCAATAACATATATCGCTTATGGGGATTTTGATGAACCGGGGGGATGTCTCTACAATCGGAAACTATGGCAATATCATCGCGACGGGGACATCCCCATCTGGAAAATGGAAGCGAAGTATTATCTGGGGCTCATTGATATTCTCGAATCCCTATCCAAAACAGAACACGTGATTTTCCAGAAAAGCGGATTTACCGCACTTCGCCTCACTACGAATTAATCTTCAGATACCGGGCCTTTAATACATCCATGGACCTCAACGAGACAAAATTTCAAGCAAGCCATCGTCATCCCTGGGAGACGAGTCGTTTTGGCTTTTTTGCCCGGCTTTTGCAGATGAACGAGAAACCTGTCCGAATTCTTGATGCCGGTGCGGGCGACGGCTGGTTTTCCTGCTCTCTGCATTCCGTGTTGCCTGAAGGAAGCACCATCACATGTTATGACATGCACTACACCCCGGAACATCTCAGTGAACTGCAAAAATCAGCCCCTCCCGGCGTGACTTTCACAACCCTGCCTCCGGAAGGAATTTTTGATATCGTTCTTTTGCTTGATGTGGCTGAACATGTGGAAGACGACCAGAAATTCCTGAGCAATCTGGTTAATACCAATATTGCCTCACACGGACATCTTTTATTCAGCGTTCCTGCATGGCCACACCTGTATTCCGGTCATGATCGCTTCCTGCGGCATTTCAGGCGTTACACCCCTGCACAGGCGAAAGAACTTTTATCGGCATCAGGACTGGAAACCACGCGCTCGGGAGGACTGTTCCATCTTCTGTTTATCGCACGCAGTTTACAGATCAGTTTTAAAAAAACAGGTTCACAATCTTCGGATATTTCATGGCATCATGGCCCTCTGGTGACGGGGGCTGTTTATGGCGTACTCTATGTTGATACCCTGATATCCCGGTTGATGAGTTTTGCCGGTATCAGTCTCCCTGGTTTAAGTTGGTGGGCGTCATGCCGAAAACGCACATAATCATCCCCTGCTTCAATGAAGCCTGTCGAATACCACTGACTGAAATTGAAACTCTTGCGCATGAAGTTAACGCCTGTCTCATTCTGGTTAATGACGGGTCGATTGATAACACATCAGAAATTCTTCACGCCCTTGCCGGCAAGCTCCCGAACCAGGCGGAATGTCTTGATCTCAAAACCAACGTCGGCAAAGGCGAAGCCGTCCGGCTGGGGTTTCGGCGTGCTCTTGATCTTGGGGCGGATGTGCTTGGGTTCGTTGATGCTGATATGGCTACCCCTGCCCAAGATGTTAAACGCCTGATCGAAACGCTGGATGAGCGTGATCTGGACGGTGTGTTTGGGTCACGAGTCGCCCTGCTCGGGCATCAGATTGAACGCTCTCTTATTCGCCATTATCTCGGTCGGGTCTTTGCAACCGCCGCCTCATTAACATTGGATATCCCCATTTATGACACGCAGTGCGGCGCTAAATTTTTCCGAAACACCCCCAGTTTAAAAACCGCACTTGAATCAGGCTTCTGTTCTTCATGGGCGTTTGATGTGGAATTGATCGGGCGGTTGAATCTGTTGAGTGGTGCATCCAGATTTCAGGAAATCCCCCTTCGCTCCTGGTACGACAAGGGCGGGTCGCGAATGTCCGTGACAGCTATGATACAGGCGTTTCTATCCTTGATTGCCATCCGCCGCCACCTCAGAAAATACAAAAAATAATGATGTCAAATACTGAAACATCGGAGCTTCCCCGTCCTTTGATTGCCCTCTGCTGGCTGGTCACTTTAACGGTCACGCTCCTGCCGGTGTTACGGGCTGAATTACCACCGGGCGCGGATATGCTGAACCACGTTGCACGGCTGCATGTTCTCCATACCCTTCCCTTTGATACCGATCTGCAACGTTACTATCTTTCCGGCTGGGGCATTCTTCCCAATCTTGCGATGGATATCGTGACCTGGCCGTTGCTCTATTTCATGTCAGCATATCAGGCCGGAAAAGCTTTCGTTGTCATTTCCATCCTGCTGATGTTCGCAGGCGTCTCGGCATTACGGTTCCAACTCCACGGCAAGGTTGGACTGCTCCCGTTATGCGTCGCTCTGATCGCCTACAACGCACCACTAGCTATGGGGTTTGCGAATTTTTATTTCGGATTAGGACTGTCCCTTTTGATGATTGCCGGGTGGTTAGCCATGACTAATCGTCCCGGCTGGCAACGCACAGGCATCGGCAACCTTTTTGCCATCATGCTTTTTTTTACTCATCTGATCATTTTGGGTTTGTACGGTTTTATTTTGGCCATGCATCGTGGTGGCGAATACCTCCGTGGCGAGCGCATTAATGTCAGGCGCGACACACCCCTGATAGCGCAGTTTATCATTCCGGCTATTTTGTGGTTTCAGGTCAAAGCGCCCGCCCATGGAACAGAAACTGTTTTCGGATCTTTGTTCACCCGGCTTGAAGCCCTGATCACACCAGTATTGTATTTCAATGATTTTGATATCGTTATCGCCATTGCATTAATCGCTCTATTGGGCTGGTTGCTGGCAAGTCGCCGGATTGGTGTTGCCGCTCCCCTTCTAATCCCTATTCTGGCTTTGAGCATACTCAGCCTTTTAATGCCGGTCCGTCTGGCAGGTGTCTGGCTCACACATATTCGTCTGCCTGTAATGGTTGCTCTGCTGCTGATTTCAGCCATTGAAATTCGCATGGAAGAACGCAGGTTACGCGTCCTGATCGCCGCAACCCTGGTTTTGTTTACCATGCTCCGCCTTGAAAAAGTTGATCGCTCTATCGCTGGCTGTGATGCCAAACGGCTGGAATTTACCGATGTTATTTCTGCCCTTCCGACCGGAGCCCGGGTATTGCCCGTTTTTGAAAAATCCAGCGTTACTGGAGATTGCATATTTTCAAACTACTGGAATCTTCCCGCTTTAGCGGTGATTGAAAAGTCTGTTTTTTACCCCATGATGTTCGTTCATATGCAACCCTTGGCGATCCGCCCAGAGTTCAACCACCTGGTCCAGAAAATTGCGGAACCGGCCCCGCCTGAGCTCCTGTCCGGAAATGCGGTGACCTATGGAGAAGCTGATTGGAATGCAACCATAACCGCCCGCTGGCGTAAAGAATTTGATTATCTGATCTGGCTTCACCCCGGCACGAAACCGGGTCTTATACCAAAAGGAATTTCTGCGATAGGCGGTGCTGAATTTTTCACCCTTTACCGAATTGACGATAAATGACCAATACATGGTTCCATCAATCCACCGCGAAGCACTATACTTAGTCCTGTTATGGATATAACCCTCGCCCAGCTTTCTGATATCGCATCCACCCTGTCCCGGCCTTTTGTCGCCTTCCTTTATGAAGATTCCGTAATCTATTGGCCCTATCTTCTTTCCGCCGGGGTTCTTGCTATCGGTATTTCGGCCATTACCGCAAAACCGGCTGACGGCGGCGTCCCTGGAGCCTTGCGCAGTCAGCTCTCCGGAAAAATCTGGTGGGTACCATCTTCGCGGGCGGATTATCGTTACTACATCATCAACAGTTTTGTTTTTGGATTTATCTTCGCACCCTTAATTCTCGCTGGTGCGGATGCAGGAAAGATGGTCAATTCTTTTTTGACTTCAACACTCGGCCCTATTCAGGAACCGGGACTTGATGCATCAACGCTACGTATTACTTATACAATCTGCTTTTTTGTCGCCTATGATTTCGGACGGTTCCTCGCCCACTGGAGCCAGCATCAAATCCCCTTACTCTGGCAGTTTCACAAACTTCATCATTCAGCCGAAGTCCTGACGCCGATGACATCGTACAGGGTTCATCCTGTAGATTTGCTGATTATGGGAACTGGCGGCAATCTGTTTGGTGGTATCGTCACTGGCATTTTCTTCTACATCGGTGCAGGTGAGGTTACGATTTTCACCTTTCTTGGGGCACACTTCCTGATCGGCATATACAATCTTATCGGAAACCTCCGCCACAGCCACGTCTGGCTGGATTATGGCCTATTGGGGTATGTGTTCATCAGCCCGGCGCAGCATCAAATTCACCACAGTATGGAACCACGCCATATTGGCAAAAATGTCGGCTTTGCATTTGCTTTCTGGGATGCCCTGTTTGGTACACTCTATGTTCCGAAAGGCAAGGAAACCTTCCGAATGGGGCTTGGGGACGAAACGGATGGCGACTGGCATACAGTCAGGCGGATGTATTGGTGGCCGTTTACAATGGCAGCCAGGGTTTTGGCAGGGCGAAACGATAACGCCAACAATTTGTAGGAAGTTCCCCCATGAGATAAAGTATTCACTTGGGTGGAAAGCTACGGGGACGTTCCATTTTGAGACTGCTATCAAAAACACCTATTGTGTCCGTCTTGATACGGTCGTTCTGTCGTCTGGTTTCTGTTGCTGGATTCATCCTCACCACAACGATTTCTGCATCAACAGGCGTGGCGGCAGGAGAACCCGTCTCTTTAAGCATTATGATGGCTGAAATTCCACCTTTGGTCATGAAGATTGATGGCAAACCCAAAGGGGTTCTCAACGATTTGGGCCTGGAACTGATTAAGAGAACAACTCCGTCACCGTTCTTGAAATTTGACCAGAACCCGGAAGTTTTTCCCTGGGCCCGTGCTTATCGAAACCTTAAAGCAGGCCCTGGTAAAATTATGCTGCAAATGGTTCGCCTGCCTGAACGCGAAGATCTTTTTTCGTGGGGCTGGCCGCTGATGAATCTTGAATTCTCATTTGCAACAATCAAAGAACCTGCCGTTGATAGCATTGAACAGGCCCTTACACATAAGCTTGTTGGTGTTTACCAGAACAGCCGTCTGGAGTTATATCTGCGCAAAAACGGGTTTGGAGATACAAACCTGTTACCTGTTATGAGCAGCAAACAAAATTTCAACTTATTACGCTATGGGCGCATTGATAGCTGGTTTTCATTGAGGGACGAAGCCCGCTGGCTGGCAAGCACGGCAGAACCAGCTGAGCAGCTTATCATTGGGAGCCCCATCTTGCAGTCCAAAATCTGGATGGTCGCATCAAAAGATGTCCCTGGCAGTGTCCTCAGCATACTCAACCAGGCCATGGTCGAAATTTTATCCGATGGTACCTATCAGAATATCCGCAGAAAATACGGCCTCGCACCCCAGAAATAACAGCCATTTCCCGATCATGCATTTTCAACCATTTTCCAGAATGATACCTTCGGGGCGTTTTAATTTTGCAGCACCCGAATAATGGAACGAAACTGATGACGAATGTAAACGACGTGGTAATTTTAAGTGGTACCCGCACTCCAATTGGTGATTTCGGCGGCAGCCTAAAGGGTGTCACACCAAGCGACCTGGGCATTGCCTGTGCTGCGGAAGCCATTTCACGCGCCGGAATTGAAGCGGCCGATATCGGCCACACCATCATCGGCAATGTCATTCATACTGAAGCCCGCGATATGTATTTATCGCGTGTCATCAGTATTGGCGCTGGCGTGCCTATTGAAGCCCCGGCAATGACACTCAATCGTCTTTGCGGAAGTGGCCTGCAAGCTATCGTATCTGCTGCACAACTGATCAAGCTTGGTGATACAGATACGGCACTTGCTGGCGGTGCGGAATCGATGAGCCGCTCTCCCTATGTCCTCCCGACCCAGCGCTGGGGCCAGAAAATGGGCAACACCCCTGTTCTTGATATGATGATCGCCGCCCTGCACGATCCATTTGGTGGTGGGCATATGGGGATCACGGCAGAAAATCTTGCCCGGAAATTTGAGATCAGCCGTGAAACACAGGATGCCTTTGCCCTTGAAAGCCATCGCCGCGCTGCTGCGGCAATTTCCGAAGGCCGGTTTAAGGAGCAAATTGTTCCCGTTGAAATCAAAACCCGTAAAGGGACTGTCATCGTCGACACCGACGAACATGTCCGCTTTGAAGCTACCCTTGCGGATTTCGAGAAGCTGCGTCCTGCGTTCGAAAAAGAAGGCTCCGTTACGGCTGGTAATTCATCGGGCATTAACGATGGGGCCGGGGCTGTTGTCCTGATGAATGCTGAAACAGCGTCAAGCCGGGGCCTCAAACCCATGGCCCGCATTGTCAGCTATGGTCATTCGGGTGTTGAACCGATGGAGATGGGCATCGGCCCGGTTCCCGCGGTGCGGCAGGCACTGGAACGCGCCGGATTAGTGGCAGATGATATGGATATAATAGAATCCAACGAAGCCTTTGCCGCCCAGGCCTGTTCTGTCTCAAAAGAACTCGCACTCAATCCTGAAAAGGTAAACCCGAACGGTGGCGCGGTTGCATTAGGCCATCCAGTCGGCGCATCGGGTGCCATCATCACCGTCAAAGCCATGTATGAACTTAAGCGAACCGGTGGGCGTTATGGCCTGATCACCATGTGTATTGGTGGCGGTCAGGGCATCGCGATGATCATCGAGGCGATTTAGGTCGTTCGTCCAGCTGCAACAAGAACGGATTGAAGAAGAACATCAGCACCCGCCGTAATATGTTCAGGCTCCGCATGTTCGATCTCGTTATGACTGATGCCATCGCGACACGGGATAAAGATCATTGCCGCAGGCGCGATGCTTGCCACATAAAGAGCATCATGCCCGGCACCTGAAACGATATCCATATGATCAAGTCCAAGGTGCTCTGCCGACTGGCGAACCATATCGACAAGTTCGGGCGTAAACGGGGTTGGTGGTGAATGCCAGAAATCAGATAATGTAATCTCTGTCCCCTGAAACTGACCGCGTAATTCTTCAACAAGCTCACCCAATCGATTATGCATTTCCTCAAGGACTTCAGCCTGTTCATGGCGGAGATCAACAGACATGAAAACCTGGCCCGGAATAACGTTTCTGGAGCTTGGCATGACCCTCATCTCGCCAACGGTCGCACGCGCCATCGGATGAATGGTTTTATGAAACTGGTGAAGTTCACTGATGATGCACGCCGCAGGCCCCAGAGCATCATGGCGCACCTCCATCGGTGTCGGCCCGGCATGCGCTTCCTGACCGGTAATGTTGATATCATACCAGCGAATGCCCTGGCCGCCGGTCACAACACCGATTGTTTTTCCCCGGCCCTCCAGAATTGGGCCCTGTTCGATATGGGCTTCGAAATATGAAGCGAATTCACGGCCCCCGACTTTGGCACTCTCTGAATAGCCATGGCGGTCAAGTTCTGATCCCAGTGAAATACCGTCCACATCTTCCAGAGTCCGCATGTCTTCAAGCTCGAACTTCCCGGCAAATACCCCGGACCCCATCATCGCAGGCGGATAACGCGACCCTTCTTCATTTGTCCAGACAACGACTTCAACCGGACGGTTTGTCTCGATATCGTTATCATCAAGGGTTCGCAAAACCTCAAGCCCGGCAAGCACACCAAAGACGCCATCGAACTTGCCGCCCGTCGGCTGCGTGTCCAGATGGCTGCCCATGACCACGGGCGGAAGGTCGTTCTGTTTTCCGGCGCGCTTAACGAAAATATTGCCAATCTGATCTGTGGACATTTCATAACCTGCCGTCTGGCACCAGGACTCAAACAATTTCCGGCCTTCGATATCCAGATCGGTCATCGTCAAACGCCTCGACCCACCTTTATCAGTCGCGCCAATTTCAGCCATCTCCATCAATGACCCCCACAGGCGTTCACCCGAAACACGATGATTTGTCAGATTTGTCATAATTTGTTCCTCATTGAGGGTCATTCGGGTTAAGTCAGTAAAGTAATACGCCTTGGGAAGACTGTCATGACATCAAATTCAAAACTGCGGAGCACAACATTCTGGTCCGAGCTTGCACCGAAGCTCACTTTGGAAGGCGACAGCTTGCAAACCAGCGACATTTGTTTCGAAGATGAAGCCCTTCGCAGCATCTCGGATCATATCCATTATGACGGATATATGAATCTGGCACCTGTTTTCCCAACTGGTGATCTTGCCCCTATTAAAGATGTAATCATAGCACTTGAAAAAGCGGGCCTTCCGCCGGTTTTTATTTACGTCTACGATCAGCCCTGGTTGCTGTTTAAACGCCTGAGCCCCTTAATTTCTCATTTTTTAGGTGACGAATTTCGCCTCCTTCCCAATCTCTGGGCATGGAATATCGGGCTTCAGAAAGGTGCCACGGGGTGGCCTCCCCATCACGATTGCCAGGCAACTACCCGCTTTAGTGATGGCGTGGGCAACGATATTCTCATGAGCCTGTCACTTTGGATTTCACTTAGCGACGCCACCACGGATAATGGATGCATGAACGTTATGCCGCGCCAATTTGAGGCTTTATATCGTGAAATCCCGGACGATACCGGGGAAATCGCCACTGAGCATTCCCGCGCACTTCCCGCAAAAGCTGGATCTGTACTGGGCTGGCCACAGGACCTTATCCATTGGGGTGGGCAAGTCACAGACAAAGCTACTGAGTCTCGTCTCAGCTTATCACTGGAATTTCAAAATCCGGCATTCGCGCCCCTTGCAGAACCGTTACTAAATATTTCAGAATCACTTCGTTTTTCGGAAAGGCTTGATTTGATCATGGCGCAGTTTGGGAAATACAACCACATGGAGGCGACCCGCTTCGACTCCAGTAAATTTTAACCCTGATGATCGGCGCCTGATCTCATCATATTCTCGTAAACTTCTTCATGGCGTCAGAAAAGCTCAGCCCGTTCCTGATTTCATCAACCGCGGCATCGTCATCTTTCTGCATATCTTCGGCACGCGAGATCAGAGTAACGGCTTCGGCTTTCGGTAAACACACGATACCTGTGCCATCCGCAATTATCAGATCACCTGGCTCTACGACAACACCATCAATCGTAACTGGTTCATTCATCGCCTCTACCTTCAGGCGGGTACGACCTGTTGTCGGTGTCAGATGACGCGCAAACACCGGAAATTCAAACTCGATCATTTCCTCAAGATCGCGAACCCCGCCATCGACAAGAAGCCCGCGGACACCTTTTTCCTTTGCCGCCAATGAAGCCATCCCGCCCCAGGTCGAACATTTCGCCCCGCCCATATCAACAACAACCACATCTCCAGGCATCGCCGCATCAATGATCGCACCAACACGAAAATCAGCAGAGATAAAGGTTCCATATTCGGCGGTGATTTCACGCACCGTCATTGCCGGACCAGCAAAATTCATTCCTGGCGAAACAGCCTTGATGGTATCCAGAACTTTATCGTGAAATCCCGCATCATCCAAAGCGTTTGCCAACGTACCTGTCGCCAGCTTCGATGCACGACTGATCAGTTCAGCGGGCAATCTTTCAGTTTCTGTAGTCACCATAATCCCTCCCTGGATATTCAATACCGGCTTGCGCCCCAAAAATTATCCGGTATGGCAAGCATCGGCTCAAGGCCTGCCCGTTCAATCAGTTGGGTCGCTGCAAGGTGCGCCGCTTCAACAATCCGTCCTTCATCGACAGACAAAACCTTGCGCGCGCGCATCAGAATTTTTCCACCAACGATCACCGTATCAACATCGTTGCCGTTGGCAAAACAGACAACCCGGTATGCCGGCATATGAAACGGGGCCAGGTGTGGTCGGGCCAGATCGACCAAAATTATATCTGCCTTCTTGCCTGTTTCAAGAGACCCAACCTGATCCTCCAGGCCCAGCGCACGGGCGGCGTCAATAGTCGCCATCTCCAGCACCTTGCCGGGCGGCAGAACCGACGCATTTCTGAAATGACGGCGGTGATAATGCATGGCTTGTTGCATATGGCGGAACATATCACTTGATCGATCAGGCGCTGTCCCGTCTGATCCAAGAGCCATCGTAACGCCCATATCGAGCAGTTCCGGCACCGGGCACCGCCCTTCAACAGATGCGTTTGAACTTGGGTTATGCGCTACACGGGTCCCCGTTCTCGCGAGAATTTCTTTTTCGTTTTCTGTGATGTCCGTTACATGAGACAGTAATGTATGGGGACCGAGGATGCCAAGGCCCTCAGCGAAAGCCACACTCTCAGTCGTATGCCCGTCCTGCGTAAACAATAATTTCAGTTCACGTGACAGGGCCTGTACCTGTCTGGTCTGTTCCCTGGCGGCTTCAAAATCAGACGGAACCATATCACTGGCGTGTTCAGTACGGAGCGCAGGTGTCAGCAGGGCAATGTTAATACATCCCTTTTCTGCACCGTGCCATTTCAGGATCGTTTCCTTGCAGCTTTCAAGCTGGTCCTTAAATTCAACCGGGTATGTTTTCTGACCGTCTTCAGTCCAGCGTCCATAGGGGCGTGGATGGGGTGGCCGTGTCGGGCCAATGGCAACAACGGAACGTGTCCCAACTTCAACCACGCCCCGACAATGGGCATCGGCATAAACCGGATCATCCGTGCGCATGATGGTATCACCGCCGCCCAGCAATGAGACTCCTGTGGTCACACCAAACCGCAACCGCTCAACGGCTGCCAGTTGGGCTTCGGTAAACCAGAAATTTTCATCTGAAGCGAGGCTATAGGCTGTTTCACAAACCTTCTCCCAGGCATCCAGATCATTCCCGCCCATTGTTTTAATGAATGCGTGACCCGCATGGGCATGAACATCAACCAGGCCCGGCATTACTGCCTTTTGGCAAGCGTCAATAATTTCAGGGGCCTGATGGCGTTTCAGTATGTCCTGGGATGGGCCAACTTCAATAATTCGGTCCCCTTCAATAACAACGGCACCGTCGTCAAGAATACGCCGCCCCGCATCAATGGTGATAACAACCCCATGGGCAACAATCAGATCAGCCATACTTCTCCCCTAAAAAGATGATAGTAGGAGAGACCAAACAGGCAGGCAATGACAGTTGACGTCACGACTTAAGTGACCAATGATAGGTGCTCGAAACCCCAGTTGAGACACCTGAGATACCCTTAAAAGTGCCGGAGTTGCGGCGCTTTTTGCTGTTTTAGCGAGTCTGTTTGTGACCCAGAACAAAACCACTATTGGCATTTTCATGATGATTTCGGCCGTCGCCTTGCTGACGACCATGAGCACGCTGGTAAAATTAACAGGCACGGACTATCACCCGGCCCAAATCTCATTCCTTCGCAACCTGGTCGCAGCAACCGTAATTTTACCCATTTTGCTGCGCGCTGGCGGTCCGGCAATACTGAAAACCAAACGATGCGGCCTGCATTTCGTTCGCTCTCTTGCCGGGACTATCGGCAACCTTCTTTTCTTCTACGCCTTTCAGAGAATGCCTGTAGGTGATGTGATTGTTATCTCCCAGGCCGTGCCTTTGTTTGTAACATTGTTGGCAGTTTTATTCCTTGGCGAACGCGTCGGATGGCGCCGGTGGGTGGCGATCAGCATCGGTTTCACTGGAGTCGTTATTGCCGTTGATCCGACGGGAAACATTCAAACGGCATCAATTTTCGCGGTTGCCGCTACCGGATTCTGGGCAACTACAATCCTGCTCATGCGTCGCCTGGGAACAACTGAAAGCCCCTACACGGTCGCGTTTTATTTTATGGTGATTGGCGCAGTCGTGACTGGTGTTGCCCAACCCTGGGTGTGGGTCACACCGACATTTGATATGCTTGTTTTGTTAATTGGCGTAGGTGTGACCGGAGCCCTTGGCCAGATTCTGATGAGCTACGCCCTTAAATTTGCCGAAGCCTCTGTGGTGAGTCCGTTCAACTACACAGGTATCCTTTGGGGGATCACATTCGATATGATCATATGGGGCCTGTTACCAACATGGACAACGCTTGTAGGTGCCGGTGTCATCACAGCCACAGGTATTTATATTTTCTACCGCGAAGCCTAGTGGTCTGCATCACCTTAATTGCGCCTTTGGGACGGTCTTCCGGGTTCATCCGGCCAGGCGCGTGGTGGGCCGCGATGCTGGCGCATCGCAAGCGCACGCCTTCCTGCCGGGAAAACGTGAATTACGATCCCAAGGGTGCAATTAAGGTGATGCAGACCACTAGGTCCGCCGATCAATCCAGCCCGAGTAACCGCGCCGCATTTCCGCCCAACCATTTTTCCCGCACCGTGTCTTTTAGCGGCAAGGCTTCAATATCAGCAACCGCTTGCTCCACTGGCTGCATCGGCCAGGCGGAACCAAAGATAATTTTATCCTGAAGAACCGTATTGCCGTATTGAAGCAACGACTCATAACCCGAATTTTCAACATTCAGATATTTTGGCCGAACAGCGACCAGACCGATATAAACATTAGGATGGCGCCACGCGACACCGATCAATTCCTGTATCCACGGGAAACCTGGTGGTGATGCGACGACGCGAAGTTCAGGGAAATCAACCATCACTTCGTCCAGGTTCGCCGGGTGGCCGTAGGACATCAGCGTCTGGGTCGAGAAATTTATGCTGGCGTGAATATTTACCGGAATATCAAGCTCAATACATTTGGCATAAAGCGGATAGAGTTTTTTGTCGTTGATGGGTAGCTTGTTCTCGAACCCCTGTATATTGAGCCCCTTGAGTCCCAGTTCTTTCACGGCAAATTCAAGCTCGCGAATGGCCGCCATCCCTTTATTCGGGTCAACACCGGCAAAACCCAAAAAGCGCGGGCCATGTTCCTGACAGAACTCGGCAACATCTTCATTGTGGATTTTCAGACCGAAAGTCGTTTCAATATCACGGGCCTTGATCACAACATGCTCGGCACCAACGCGGTCATATGCTGCGAAATACTCAGCAAGTGCCTCGTCGGAAGTTTCATCATCGCGCCCGGCACGCTTTTCGCTACTCGCGTAAACCCGGCGATAATTCTCCAGATGCGCCCTGTTCGGCGGATTGAACTGCTCCAGTGGCGGCGTACTTCCATAATCAATCATCAAAGAACTCCTTCACTAAAACCGTCCCATGCGGTCGCGTCATGGTCAACGCTGGATTTTATCTATTGCATCCCAACTGTTAACCCGAAGGTCTGATTTATCTCCGCGTAAAACATTCTTCGCAATCTTGCCGGACGGCGTTCG
>Ga0316205_10002506_pt1 | contig 18993 bp, 15 predicted proteins | sample 3monthpyrite_MG_FD_204941 | JGI IMG/M metagenome (GOLD analysis project Ga0316205, IMG submission 204941) | Microbial mat bacterial communities from mineral coupon in-situ incubated in ocean water Damariscotta River, Maine, United States -... | ecosystem: Environmental > Aquatic > Marine >... | reverse complement strand
AGGCTTCAACCAAAAATCATTAATTACCCCCGATACAAAAAATTGGAAGGTTAAAAAGGATGGTGGCGATTTCGATCAATTTACCGGAGCAACAATAACGCCACGTGCAATTGTTAAAGCGGTTAAAAACACTCTGCTATACTATAAAGCTCATCAGCAGGAACTATTTGCTGACACGACAGCAATCTCAGGACAATTTCATGAATGAGACAGTTAATAAAATAACAAAAGATGGTTTCTGGACAAATAATCCGGCTCTGGTTCAGCTTTTGGGTCTGTGTCCTTTATTAGCTGTTACATCTACATTTATAAATGGGTTAGGGCTCGGCATTGCTACCACGTTAGTACTCATTGGCTCTAATGTCATTGTGTCTTTAATACGCAATATCGTGCGCAGTGAAATACGCATACCTGTTTTTGTTATGATTATTGCTTCACTGGTAACGACTGTTGAACTTACTCTAAATGCCTATTTTCATCCTTTATATAAAACACTGGGTATCTTCATCCCACTTATCGTAACTAACTGCGCCATCATTGGTCGCGCTGAATCATTTGCATCCAAACATTCGGTTAGTCATTCATTCGTTGATGGGCTGAGCATGGGTTTAGGTTTCACGGCTGTCCTTGTGGTTCTTGGTGGTTTACGTGAAATGATTGGTATGGGCACCTTATTTACTCAAGCAGAACTCATGTTTGGCGAGACTGCACGTAGTATGACTATTACCTTTAGTGATGATTACCCTGGGTTTTTATTAGCCGTATTACCTCCTGGTGCGTTCATAGGACTGGGGCTACTGATTGCTGTAAAAAACCTGATTGACCGTCGCATTGCCATGCGTACCAGCACCAGCATCAATATCACACCAGCTGCTGAGGTTACACAGGCTTAAATAAAACCAATGAATGCCACAAAACGTTTCGAAATCTTTCAACGCCTGAAAGAACATATACCCGAGCCTACCACTGAACTGAAGTACAACAATACATTTCAGCTACTCATAGCTGTTTTATTGTCTGCTCAAGCTACCGACGTCGGTGTCAATAAAGCCACGAAGGCTTTATTTAAAAAATGCAAAACACCTAAATGCATGCTAAATCTGGGCGAAGATGGTCTACGTGAATATATAAAAACCATTGGTTTATACAACACTAAAGGTAAGAATATTCTCAAAACATGTCAGATATTAATCGAAGAATATAACAGCATAATTCCTGAAGACAGGGAGGCATTAGAATCCTTACCTGGTGTTGGAAGAAAAACGGCTAATGTAGTACTCAACACCGCTTTTGGTCACCCTACCATTGCCGTCGATACCCACATATTTCGAGTTTCCAATCGTACAAAAATAGCCCCGGGTAAAAATGTCGTGGAAGTTGAGAAAAAACTAATGAAGTTTGTACCCGAAGAATTCAAACTGGATGCTCACCATTGGTTAATACTACACGGACGATACACCTGCATTGCACGCAAACCTCGCTGTGGTTCTTGTGTTATTGAAGACCTATGTGAATTTAAACAAAAAACAGAAATCTAAATAAAGAATTAATACTATGTTTTTCAGCCAAGACCGTAATGAAATCAGACAATTTTTTAGATCTTCATGGAAAAAATTGATCGACAAACAACCTATTGAACCTCTCGAAATACTCGTGGGTGAAGTCGTTGCTATGCACCCTGAGTATCACTCAATGCTTGAAACAGAACATACTGATCTTGATAAAGACTATCTCGCTGAAGATGGCCAAACTAACCCATTCTTACATATGGGCATGCATATCACCTTACGTGAACAATGTGGCAGTAATCACCCAAACGGTATTAGTGAAGTATATAAGAAAATACTTATTAAGTTAGCCGATCAACATGAAACTGAGCACCTTATGATGGATTGTTTGGCCGAAACACTCTGGCAAGCTCAAAAAACAGGTCAACTACCAGATGACAAGGCTTATCTAGGCTGCCTAAACCAGCTAATTAATAAAAATTGATATAAAAATGTGATTATTTTTGCCTATACTGAACTTTCAGGATTTAACCAAGTCCTATTGATTAAGGCAAAGACAGTGGTTGACGGAACACTTAATCCGCGCGAAAAGCTACACGCCTTATTAAATAATAAACGGTCACATACTATCAAATATTTTAGGAGCAACAATCATGACTAAGAAATTTACTCAAAAACCATTAGCAGCAGCATTAGGCGCGGCATTCCTTTCAACTGTTTCAGCTAGCGCTGTCGTACAAGCAAATGAAAATCCATTTGCTGCTAGCCAACTCACTAGTGGCTACATGCAAATTGCGGCAATGGAAGGTAAATGTGGCGAAGGTAAATGCGGCGCTAAAGGCAAAGCCATGAAGAAAGGCATGGAAGGTAAATGCGGCGGTGACAAAGCTAAAAAAGAAGGCAAATGTGGTGAAGGCAAATGCGGCGCCAAAGGTAAAGCTAAAGGCAAAATGGAAGGAAAGTGTGGCGAAGGAAAATGTGGCGGTAAGAAAGAAATGAAGAAAAACATGGAAGGTAAATGCGGCGCCAAAGGTAAAGCTAAAGGCAAAATGGAAGGCAAATGTGGCGAAGGAAAATGTGGTGGTAAGAAATAAGGAACCTCTGCGTGAGTTCATCACACTATAAGCTTGAAGGCAGTGGCCTCGGTTTACGACGATCCATGTTAGGATCGTTGGCCGAGGCCAATCCCTCAGAAATTGATTTTATGGAAGTTGCCCCCGAGAACTGGATCGGTGTTGGTGGTAGCTTTGGTAAACAGTTTCGTGAATTTACCGAACGCTATCCTTTTGCTTGTCACGGCCTGTCACTTTCAATTGGCAGTCCATCTCCACTCGATATGGATTTTTTAAAAAAATTAAAGGTTTTTTTAAAAAATCACAATATCCGTTTATATTCAGAGCATTTAAGTTATTGCAGTGACAATGGTCACCTCTATGATTTGATGCCTATCCCGTTTACAGAAGAAGCAGTCAAATACGTTGCTGAACGCATTCGTATTGTTCAGGATACTTTAGAGCAGCGTATTGCTATGGAAAATGTCTCCTATTATGCGGCGCCTGGAAAAGACATGGAGGAAATAGATTTTCTCAATGCTGTATTAACTGAGGCCGACTGTGATTTATTGCTGGATGTTAACAATATCTACGTGAACAGTATCAACCACCAGTATAATGCTGAAGACTTCCTAAAAGCAGTACCTGCTGACCGTATTGCCTATATTCATATAGCCGGACATTTTGAAGAAGATATAGATTTACGTGTTGATACTCATGGTGCTGATGTTATCGATCCTGTATGGGCTTTACTCGACAAAACTTATAGCCATTTTGGCGTCATTCCTACATTATTAGAGCGCGACTTTAATATTCCGCCGATACCTGAACTCATTCGTGAAGTTAGCATTATCTCGGACATGCAGGAAAAATGGAAACAGAGTCATGACAAACAGCGAGCCTGAAGTACCCGAATTTATGCGTAAACAATATGAGTTTGCCGCTCATATTCGCAACCCGGAACTTAATAATAAACCAGATGATGTTGAAGATCGTCGCATGGCAATTTATCGCGATCTTTTCTATAACAATGTTGAAGGTTTTATTGCAAACGGATTTCCTATTTTACGAAAGCTGTATAGTGACACAAGTTGGCACGCAATGATCAGGGACTTTTTTGCACGCCATCAATGTGAAACCCCTTATTTTCTGGAAATATCACAAGAATTTCTCTCCTATCTTGAAAATGAACGCAATGAAGAAAACGACCCTGTTTTTATTAATGAACTCGCTCATTACGAATGGGTTGAATTGGCACTAAGTGTAAGTGAAGAAGAAATCCCAACTGAGGGAATTAATCCTGATGGCGCCCTTCTCAAAGGCACGCCAGTTTTATCACCACTTGCATGGCTGTTAAGTTACCAATTTGATGTACAACATATTGGCCCTGATTATCAACCTGAACAAGCGCCAGAACAACTTACTACACTGGTTGTTTATCGAGACCGTAATGATGAAATAGGTTTTCTGGAAATAAACCCTATGACCGCACATTTAATTCAAAGCATTCAACTTGATGATTCACTAACTGGTCAAACGTTATTAGAAAATATTGCACAACAATTGAACCATTCTGATCCTGCCGTTGTCATAAATGGAGGATTACAAATAATGGAACAATTGCGTGAAGCTGATATTTTATTGGGAACACGCATATAAAATAATAAACAAAACCAAGGGTCTTACTATGCTGTGCACTTTACAAAACTTATTAAATAAATCACGCGCTATCGATTTCCTCGCACCACTTGCTCTCAGACTTTACCTGGCTCCAATATTCTGGATGGCCGGCACATCAAAATTCTCAAGTTTTAATGACACAGCAGCGTGGTTTGGTAATTCAGAATGGGGGCTTGGCCTTCCTTTTCCTGAACTAATGACATTCCTTGCTGCTGGTACAGAAGTAGGTGGTGCAATTTTACTACTCCTTGGCTTAGGCGTACGTTGGATATCCATACCTTTAATGGTAACCATGTTGGTCGCCATCTTTGCCGTGCACTGGGAAAACGGTTGGCAAGCCATCGCAGATACCAAATTTTGCTTGTTTAATTGCACTGACGCTGAAAGCGCTGGCGAGAGATTAAATGCTGCTAAAGGACTGCTTGAACAACACGGTAATTATGACTGGCTCACAGAACAAGGTAGTTTTGTTGTCCTTAATAACGGCGTTGAATTCGCCACAACATATTTTATTATGCTACTTGCTCTATTCTTTATTGGTGCCGGTAAATATATCAGTGTTGATTATTGGTTAGCAAAAAAATGCAGCTCAAATTAATTAAAAAGTTTAAGTCACGGAGAACAAGCATAGATTATTAACTAACCGTCTATACTCCTCAGACATAATAATCTTCTCCGTGACATTTTTATTTTTAGATGTTACGTAAAAGGCCGGTATTAACCGGCCTTTTACGTATTAAGGTATTAATACTAATTACTGCTTTTTACCCCATGTATCGCGTAACGTAACAGTACGATTAAATACAGGTAAATTACCAGTGACATGCATTTCATCAAGACAATAATAACCTTCCCTTTCAAACTGAAAGGTATCGCCGGGTTTAGCTTCTTGTAAACTTGCTTCAACATAACATTGTGTCAATGTTCGTAATGAATCAGGACTAATGTATTCCTTGTAATCTTTTTCATCCTTAGCAACATCAGGTGTAGGCGTTGTAAATAACACATCGTACAAACGCACTTCAGCTTTAATAGCATGTTGAGCAGACACCCAGTGTATTACCCCTTTAACCTTTCTACCTTCAGGTTTGGCGCCCAGGGTTTTTTCGTCATAACTACAATGTAACTCAATCACTTCGCCTTGTGCGTCCTTAATAACTTCATCGCAACGAATAACATAAGCATTCCTCAGTCGTACTTCCCCACCTGAAATCAATCTTTTAAATTTTGGTGGAGGCACTTCCTCAAAATCATTAGCATCAATATATAATTCTTTAGAAAATGGAATAACCCGTTTACCCATGACTTCATTTTGCGGATGATTGGCAGATTGAAGCTCCTCAACCTCACCATCAGGGTAGTTAGTGATTACCACCTTAAGTGGATTTAAAACAGCCATGCGTCTAGCTGCATTTTCGTTCAAATTATCACGAACACAGCTCTCTAACACACCCATTTCTATCAGGTTATCAACTTTGGTTACACCAATGCGATCACAGAAGTCTCGAATTGCGGCAGCTGGATAACCTCTTCGTTTCATCCCCACAATAGTTGGCATACGGGGGTCACTCCAGCCTTCTACGTAACCGCCATCAACCAGCTCTGTTAGCTTACGTTTACTCGTTACCGTGTATTCAAGATTAAGTCGCGAGAACTCTATTTGCTGTGGATGAGCTTCGACATTTAGATTATCTAAAAACCAGTCATACAAAGGACGGTGATCTTCAAACTCTAACGTACACAATGAATGTGTAATCCCTTCAATTGAATCCGACAAACAATGTGTAAAATCATACATCGGATAGATACACCACGATTCACCAGTTTGATGATGAATAACACCATGACGAATTCTATAAACTGTTGGATCACGCATATTCATATTAGGCGATGTAATGTCTATTTTCGCGCGTAAAACTTTCTCGCCATCTTTGAATTCGCCTTTACGCATACGCTTAAATAAATCCAGATTTTCATCCACTGTACGATTACGATAGGGGCTTTCTTTGCCAGGTGAGGTCAGTGTTCCACGATATTCACGAATCTGTTCTGCGTTCAAGTCACAAACATAAGCCAAACCTTTTTCAATTAGCTGTGATGCATAACCAAACAATTGCTCAAAATAATCAGATGCGTAAAATTGATTTTTACCCCAATTAAAACCCAACCACTGAACATCATTTTTAATTGCTTCAACAAACTCAATATCTTCTTTATGTGGGTTAGTATCATCAAAACGCAAATGGCACGTACCTTGATAATCCTTTGCTATACCAAAATTCAAACAAATAGATTTAGCATGGCCTATATGTAAATAACCATTTGGCTCAGGTGGAAATCGGGTAACAACCTTACCATTATTTTTGTTCGCCTTTATATCATCATCAATAGCATGACGAATAAAATTTGCAGGCGTGGAGGCTTCTTCAGCACTCATATTTAATCCTCGATAGTGTACTCACACAGTAATATGAACGGTATTTTATCCTGTCCAGCCGCAATGTGCTAGCAGGCAGAGATAGCAAGAGATTTTAGAAAAAAGAAATGTCTACTTTGGGCCTAATAATTCAACTTGATACCCATCCGGGTCCTCGACAAATGCAATAATTGTATTACCTGCATTCATAGGGCCTGCATCACGGATAATATTACCGCCTTGTTGACGAATTTGATCAGTTGCACGGTATACGTCATCCACTTCGATAGCCAAATGACCGAAACCAGTGCCGATCTCATATTGATCAGTATCCCAATTATGCGTTAATTCAATCACTGTATTTTCTGACTCGTTACCATAACCCAAAAAAGCCAATGTAAACTTACCATCAGGATAATCTTTCTGACGTAATAGCTGCATACCCATAATTTGAGTATAAAAATCTATAGATCGCTGTAAATCGCCAACTCTTAACATGGTATGTAATAATCGCATTGAATAACCTTTATTTATTTAAATACTTTCAAATCAATCCAGAATGTAGCGCCCTCTCCTGGCGTACTATCCACTCCGATTCGTCCACCCATAATTTCGACCAGATGCTTGGAAATGACTAAGCCAATGCCCACACCATCAACATTATGCGTCTTATCCAGCCGTTCAAATGGTATAAATAACTTCGTAATCTGATCCTTGCTTAATCCTTGACCTTGATCAGTAATACTAATATGAAGGTATTGCGGATCCACAAACTCAGCATTCAATACAACGCTCCCATCTTCACGGTTGTACTTTACTGCATTAGACAAGATATTAAGCATAACTTGCCTAAAGCGCTTTTGATCTGCAGAAACCATATAACCCTTACCACAGACGTTATCGATCAATTTTATTCTCTTAGTATCGGCCATAGGCTGCATTAAACCCATACTTTCATTTATCACTAAATCTACACTTACCTCTTCAACAACAACGTCAATATTTCCTGATTCGATTTTAGCAAGATCAAGTATTTCGTTAATAAGTGACAATAAATGATTACCTGCAGCAATAATTTCATCAATACTGTTTTGCTGATCTTTATTAAAATCTTCCGCTTCTAGTTGAAGTATTTGCCCAAAACCCAATATTGCATTCATCGGTGTACGAAACTCATGACTCATATGTGACAAAAATTCAGATTTAGCTGCATTGGCCTTTTCTGCAGTTTGTTTAGCTAAAATAAGAAATTGCTCTCTATGTTCTGCTATTTGACGTAATTGAATATTTTCTTTTGTATATCTATAAATGTGATTAGCGCTTTTTAAATAAAACACAAAAGCTAACAAAACCATAATCGTAACAATAATCGAAAGATAAGTACCATTTAATAAAAATAATGGTATTAAAGGCAGCATAGCTGGAATAACAAAAGCGTAAATAGCACTACGCATAATAGATAAACTAGTCACCGCACCCGCACAAAAACCAAGTAACACTAATGCAACAATAATTTGATGAACAAGATCGTCTTCAGGAAATAATAAAATACCACCTAACCCCCACGTTAACCCGGCTAAACCTGAACCCAGAACAAACAAATTACCCCAACGCTTGCTGCCAGTGCAATTTTCACCAGCACGTTTATAAAAATATGCAATTAAGGCACGAAAAAACGTTACTATCAAAATTGCTATTAACCATTTTATAAGCACATCATGATCAATAACACTCCACTGAGCGGAAACAATCAACGTGGCTGCAACAAAAGTAGCAAATATAGACCACATGAAATCCTTATATAACAGCCTTACCTGTTCACAATAAATTGCTAAATTATCAGTTGAATGATTATCTATATTTTCTGTTATTTTCATTTATTATAGAAAGTCCGTTTCTCTGGAAATCCAGAAGACATTCAGTTTATTTATAAACAATCAAACTATCAAGAATAAATACAACAACTGGGGTTACGATAACTTAATTTGCTTATTATCCGTTAAATTTACTAGTGGATGAGGTGTATCTATGTAATAACCCTGAACAAAATCGACACCTATTGACTTTAATCTATCAAGAATATCTTTATCTTCTACAAACTCAGCTATTGTCTTAATGCCCATCAAATGACCAATTTGATTGATAGATGACACCATCGCATAGTCCACAGGATCATGAGCAATGTCGCGCACAAAACTACCATCGATCTTCAGAAAATCAACATCAAGGTTTTTAAGGTACGTAAAAGAACTTAATCCACTACCAAAGTCATCAAGCGAAAATTGACAACCTAACTCATGTAATCGGTCTATAAATATTCTGGCAGAATCCAGATTTGCGACAGCCGCTGTTTCTGTAATTTCAAAACATATTAATGATGGGTCAATTTTATATTTATTTATGTTGTCCACAATAAAGTTCAACATACTCTCATCACCAACCGACTGCCCGGAGAGATTAATTGTAAAATACGCATCTTCATTTACAGACATATTTTGCAGATGAACCAATACCTTTTGGATTACTTTACGGTCAATATCAGACATCAAACAGAAACGCTCTGCAGCAGGAATAAATGCTCCAGGCAAAATAACATCACCATTCTCATCCAGCATTCTAACCAGAACTTCAGAATAACGTCTGTTTTCGCAAAGTATTGGTTGAATTGTTTGACAATAAATTACAAAACGATCTTCATCTAATGCCGACTGGATGCGACTAACCCACTGCATCTCACTTTTATGTTTAACCAATTCAGTGTCACCATAATGATATTTATGCACCCGATTACGTCCTAAACCTTTGGCTACATAACAAGCAGCATCAGCTTCACTTAGTAATTCAGTGATACTTGCACTATCTTTCGTTACAGGCACAATGCCAATACTAATCCCTAATTCAAAATTTTTGTCTTCCCAGGAAAACCTGAATTCCTTAACAGTCTTTCTTATTTTTTCAACAATCAATTCCGCTTTATCAAGTGAACACCCTTCAAGCAGTAAGCCGAACTCATCACCACCTAAACGAGCAAAAATGTCATTATCGCGCACATCATTAACTAACACTTGTGATAATTGCTTCAACAACCTATCACCTGCTATATGTCCACATGTGTCATTAACAATTTTGAATTGATCTAAATCCATATAACATAATGTATGTTGACTACCTGTCTTTTGACTACCCCTTAAAGACACTTCAAGCTGCCGATCAAACTCTCTTCGATTTATCAAACCGGTTAGCGCATCATGCGAAGCCTGATATGATAATTGCTGTGCCAATTTCCACATTTCAGAAACATCATGTATTACCATGACAACGCCTTTAATGCTGCCTTCCATATCATGTAAAGGGGATACTGTTAATTTAACAGAGAAATAAGTACCGTCATTTCTTACCGCATGGATATGTTCAGTAAACTCAAAAACCTCTTTTTGCATCAAACATTTCTCAATTGGGTCATCCAATGGTACTTTTGTGACCGCATCAGAAAAATGCACATAAGTCTTTAATGGTCTACTCACAGCATTTTCATGAGAACAACCAATCATCTGCTCAGCATAGGGATTGATATAAAGTATTTCACCCTGCATGCCCATAGTGATCACACCGTCCCCTATAGATTGCAAAGTAATGTGCGCACGTTCTTTTTCCTGGAACAACAAGGCTTCAGCATTTTTTAATGCTGTAATATCTCTGGTTACTCCTTCTATACCATCTATATCTCCATCTTCATCAAAATGATAATGCGCACTAGTTGAAACCCAAACAACATCTCCTGCTTTATTAAACATGGTTGCTTGATAATTCTGTATGCGTCCACCAGATTCATTTAATTTACTTATGAACTTGTTTCTACCATCAGGATCCACATACATTGAACTTAGTTTTTTTCCAAGCGCTTCTTCTAAAGAATAACCCAGGAAATTCTCAATAGATCTGGATATACCTATCACCTCTCCCGCAAGATTAGTCCTATAGTATGTATCCTGCATATTATCCAAAATCGAACGTAACTCTTTTTCTGACGATTTAAGTCTTCGCTCATTAACTAGACGCTCAGTGATGTCATGCATCGACAATACAATACCCGCTTTCTTACCTTTATCATTAACAATTGCCTGTCCATTAATTAAAAGATTACGATTATCATCAAGCCGCTTATAAACAAAATCTTGTTCTTGTACGACATTTTTGTCTAACACCTGATTAAAGGGGTTGTCGACGTTATTAATAAGCGACACACCATTAGATTGATAAAAATCCATGCTTGAAAACCAAGGCTGCCCTTTAACATCGGCATAATCTAACCCGGTAATATCTAACGCGGCATTATTCATTAATATTATCCTGCCTTCATCATTACAAGCGACCACACCATCACTGATGTTATTTAAAATGGCCGACAGAAATGTTTTCTCCTGAAGCAAGGACTGCTCTAAGACTATGCTCTCTTCAATTTTATTTTCTAACTCTCGCTTAGAAAATAAAATTTTACGATTTAAAAACATTACATGCACCATAAACATAATCATTAATGCAATAACAACCAGAGATAATGTAATCCAAACGAGATATTTTTTAAAAAAAACGACTGACGAGAAAGACCTTTCATTTTTATACGGCCCCACGTTCAGCAACTGCATTAAGTCATGAACCGATTGATAATCATTAGGCTTCGTCCAGCCTGCAATATTAACGCGGCCGGATTTAATTAAATCATCTGGAATACTACTTAAAGCCGCATACATAATAGCGGCTACTTTATTTTCAATATGCGGCAAACGTGAAAAGGGCCATTCTGGATAAAGATCGGTGCTTAATAAAAAAGGGAAGTACTTATTCTCTTTACCATTAAGTATTTTAAAATAATCAAGATTAATCTTGCCTTTAGCTGCAAGCATTTCGAGTATACCAGTTCGTACCGTACCTGCATCGACGAGTTTATTCTTTACAGCCATGACAACTGCAGTTTGAGGGAAACCACTGAATTGAAGTTCTTTAATTTCAGTAAAGGGATCAATATTTTTGTTTTTTAACTCTCTCCATGCCATTTGAAACCCTCCAAATGCACCGGGCTTCACCCCCATAAAAATCTTTCCCTTGAGGTCTGTTAATTTATTTATACTTTCATTGTCTCTACGTGTAAAAATAACTGCACCAAACGAATCAATATCTTTTGACCGGTATGATTTTTTTAATGTAGCTAATGCAGAAATACCATAAAGTTTTTCAAGAGCAATATAATTCCCGGGATTGGTCAGTATAAAATCTACTCGTTTATTTTTAACTGCTTCATGGGTTTCGGAAAGGTCTAGCGATACAATATGAAAATGGTACCCAGATAGTTTATTGTTCAGGTAAGCTGCAAGGGGAGACCATGTTTTAAGAGCGGCGTCACCACCCTTATGTGCTAACACACCTATCTTTAGCTCAACTCCACCATCTGCATGACTGGCTTTGACTGAAACGAATGAAAGCATTAGAAACAACAACACAATCACTCTTTTCCACTTACAAGAATAGCTCGCTAACATAGATTAATCCAAAACTAAATTTGACTGTCAACAATTAACAGACAAATCAAAATGTTTGTCACACTACCAGCAGCATTCCTTGCTCAAATCACCATAAAGTAATTCGCAATACTAAAAATTTATTTCTTCTTCGCAGCGATTCTCAACCGTAACGCATTAAGTTTTATAAATCCTTCTGCATCTTTTTGATTATACGCACCATCATCATCTTCAAAGGTTGCTATATTTTCATCAAACAAACTATCAGTGTCTGATTTACGACCTACAACAATAACATTACCCTTATAGAGTTTTAGCCTTACGCTTCCGTTCACAGTTACCTGCGAAGCATCAATCATCTCTTGTAGCATCAAGCGTTCAGGGCTCCACCAATAACCGTTATAAACCATGCTTGCATATTTTGGCATTAATTCATCTTTCAAATGCGCAACTTCACGGTCCAGTGTTATCGATTCAATGGCGCGATGCGCTTTAAGCATAATTGTGCCTGCTGGAGTTTCATAACAACCACGTGACTTCATGCCCACATAACGATTTTCGACTATATCATCACGCCCAACACCATTCGCCCCACCAATGCGATTCAACTCTTCCATTACAGTAGCTGGCGTTACCGCTTTTCCATCTATTTCTGTAATATCACCTTTTTGATAAGTTAGTTCTATATACGTTGCCTTGTCCGGCGCTTGCTCAGGTGAGACTGTCCAGCGCCACATATCATCTTCAGGTTCTGCCCAAGGGTCTTCAAGAATGCCACCCTCATAGGAAATATGTAATGAGTTCGCGTCCATTGAATAAGGTGACTTTTTACCGCGCTTTTGCTCAACACTTATTCCACTGTCTTCAGCATAGGCGAGTAATTTCTCTCGTGAATTTAAATCCCACTCGCGCCACGGTGCAATAATATGCACATCCGGCATCAGTGCATAGGCACCCAGCTCAAATCGAACCTGATCATTTCCTTTACCAGTTGCCCCATGTGAAATAGCATCTGCACCTGTTTCTTTTGCTATCTCAATCAATCGTTTTGAAATCAATGGTCGAGCAATAGATGTACCTAATAGATACTCACCTTCATAAACAGTATTCGCGCGAAACATAGGGAACACATAATCACGTGCAAACTCTTCACGTAAGTCTTCTATATATATTTCTTTGATACCATAAGCTTCAGCCTTGGCACGTGCTGGTTCTACTTCTTCACCCTGTCCAATATCTGCCGTGAAGGTAACCACTTCACAGCCATAGTTATCTTCTAACCATTTCAATATAACCGAGGTATCCAAACCACCAGAATAAGCCAATACGACTTTCTTGACTTCAGTTTTTGACATTCTTATCTCCTAGCAACTACACGCTTTCTTTATTTATTAGTTTAATTATTATACTACTTAATTATTCTCGAATTAACTCTACCCAAACTCTACGATTTGTAGCTCGGCCTTTTTTTGTTCGGTTTACATCCAATGGTTTACGTTTACCAAAATACTTCACTGATAATTTTGTCACGGGTACATTATGATCAAGCAAATATTGCCTAACTGCCAGCGCTCGCTGTTGCGACAGGGTGTTATTATATGTATGAGTTCCCCGATTATCAGTATGCCCGTTTACATTTGCCTTTTTCACACTAGGGTCTCTGGTTAGATACGCAACAACTGCATCAAGCTCACGTCGGGCTTTTTTATTCAGGTTATATTTTGCCGTATCAAAATTCACCATGGTGTTTTTAACATTTTTAAAGTCATACGGGATAATTTGACCCATACAGACACGAAATTTACCTAATGCTTCACGATACCTGACTGTTGATAAAACCGCAGCAACATCATCTTTGCCGTCACCCCAGTCTTTAAAATTAAATATAGGTCTCATGCCTTGCTCTAACTCTGAAAGCAGCCTTAAGCTCATTTTTCTTTTGTATCGAAATGGTGTCTCGCCTTTCTGGTATGAGTAACTACCCAGGCTTCGTGTTTTCTCATTATTCTTCCAGCCAGGGGCAACCGACTCCATTTTGACCTTGCCTTTCCTGATCGGTGCCTGATCAACATAAAATCGGAATTTTGGCTGATATCCTGCTAATTGATAAAACTGTGCTTTACCAAATAATTTTACCGGGTGCGTTAATGTACAACGTAAAGGCGAAGAAGTGACTTCCCACACTGAATCTTCAAGCGTGGCTTCATAATGCAATGATCCTGCATTGACACTTAATTGACTGAATACCATCAGGAAACTAACTATTAATAACCGCATAATAATTCCATGTAATTTCATTGTCCTTATTTTTCAATAAGTTAACCAAGTAAGTCTTTTGTCTTACAAAAGCCCTAAAAAGAATACACATTCTCATATAGGTTAACGGTCTGACAGGTTTTTTCTTTAAACCTGCCTGACCACTCCAAGATTATAAATTATGCTGATTTTTGATTAATATTAGCTTATTTCTTTTTGCTGCGGCGCAATCTGGATAATAGCCTTCTCGCCATTTCCCCAAACATTTCGGTTTGAGTTGGGTGAGGATGGATCGCATGAGCAACTTGCTCTAATGTCATATCACCTGAAACGATCATGACACCTTCGCCAATCAAGGTATCAGCATGATCGGCAAGATAATGAACACCAACGACACGATGGCTTTTCTTATCTACAACCATTTTAATCATGCCGTGCGTTTCATTTGTGATCATGGCTTTAGCATCAATACTCATCGGCATTTTAACTTCTGCAGCATCGATTCCCTTGCTCTTGGCCTGATCCATGGATAAACCTACAAACGCAGCTTCAGGACGTGTAAAAATTACGCCACTATCTTTATCTTGATCATACGTCATGTCTTCACCAAGAATGGTAGCCGCAGCCACTCGACCTTGCTGCCCTGCTGTATGAGCCAACATCAGACCACCGATAACATCACCCACTGCAAAGATATGTGGAACATTAGTGCGGCTACGAATATCCGCTTTGATCATTCCATTTTCTGACTCAATACCCGCTTTATCTAATTGGAGAGGTTCCAATACAGGCCGCTTACCTGTTGCCATAATGACGTGATCACAACTAAAGGTATGATCTTTACCATCATCAGATGTATAAATCAGTTTCACCGCACCTGCTTTACCTTTAATGGATTTTACAGAAGCAGAGGTTTGAATCGTTAGATTAGGATCATCATTCAAAACAGCTGTCAGGTGTTTGGCAATTTCTGGCTCTACTTCAGCAAGAATTCTTTCTTGCCCTTCAAGCAATAAAACCTTGCTGCCAAAGTCCTGGAAAATTTGTGCCATCTCCATACCGATTGCACCACCGCCAATCACGCCTATACGTTTTGGTACTGACTCCAATCCCCAGACTGTATCTGATGTCAGAACCGCGCCGTCAGTTAGCCCGTCATGCGCACCTGGAATAGGCGGCACAAACGGAGGCGCACCCGTTGCAATAACGGCACAACCAAAACTGAGTTTTTCGCCTTTTGAACGATCGCCATTGGGTGCACGTTGATGAGGATTATCATTATTACCGGACTGGTCCACGAACAATGTGTGATCACTCTCGAATCGAGCAAAACCTTGAATAACTTTAATCTTTACGCCTTTATCTGTTTTTAACGCCATGTCTCCACGCGTTTCCAACACATGCTTACGGGTTTTTTCGAGTTTATTCCAATTCAATTTCGCTTTGGTTGTGCCCTCAACACCCAGATGTTCATCATGTGCGCGATCACGAATTTTATCAGCTGCCGCACGCCAGGCTTTTGAAGGAATACATCCACGCCATAAACATTCACCACCAGGGTAAGGACTATCATTCACCATTGCGACTTTCATACCATGCGCTGCTAAATCACGCGCACAGTCTTCACCACCAGGGCCACCACCAATAATAATAGCGTCATAATCCCAGTCGCCTTCCGGAACAGCAGGCCCTGTTGGCCCCATCCAGGTTTCAGGTTGTTCGATCAAACCTTTAAGTGTGTTTAAATAAAGTGCAACTTCTGCACCATTCACAACACGGTGATCGGCTGTAATGGTCATTGGCATGCCTTCCGTGCCAGCAGCCGCAATCGCTAAAATAGCCGCGGTGCCGGGTGTGGGTATCGCATCAAAATAACTAACGCCCAACATACCCATGTTGGATACCATAAAGGTCGGGTTTGCATATTCATCTGGTTTCAAACGCCGTGAACGTGCGCGACCTAATAATTCTTTCCATTCATCGTTCATGGCTTCCAGACTATTGGATTCACAGCCACGAAGAACAGGTACAACCAAACCGCCGCCGTCAGCAGAAACCGCCATGCCAATATCAACATTAGAGCGCTCTACTAATTTATCGGTTGGTTGATAACACCAGTTCATGGTCGGATGTTTTAACATCGCCAATCCACAAGCCTTGGCAATAGACACCGTTACCGAAACACCTTTTTTCTTGGATGCTTTAATAAGTGCCGTAGGAACAGCATTAACGGTGACATTAAATGTAGGCATGCTTAATGATGACGACATACTACGGCTAATGGCTTTTTCCATTGCGTTCATTGCACGACCATTTCCGGGTACGGGTGCTTCTAACATCGTGGCACCAGCGGCTGCAGAAGCTGAACTACCCATCACATCACTGGCGACGATAACACCGGCAGGGCCATTACCTTGCACCGCATTTAAATCAACACCAGACTGACCTGCAATTTTACGTGCTAATGGTGTTGCGTATTTATTATTAGGACGCGCAGCCGGTGTTGATGAGCCTGCTGGTTGTATTTGGTGTGAAGTAGCAGAACCGGAAGAAGCGACTTCTTCTGTAGAAGATGATGACGGAGCACCACCTGACTGCACAACCGCGCCTTCTTTAACAACCTGATCTTCTTTTTCAACCAGATAAGCCATTGCAAACCCAACTGGCACAACACTGTCTATTTCAGTCATTGGACCGGATAGATAACCTTCACGAAAAACTTCAACATCCATGATGGCTTTATCGGTTTCGACTTGTGCAACAACGTCGCCACGCTCTATTTTATCACCCAGCGATTTAGTCCACTCAACCACGATGCCTTCAGTCATCGTGTCTGATAATTGCGGCATTTTAATGGTATTCACTGCACCTTCAGGCTCTGCGCTTACTGGTGCTGGTGCTGGTGCCGCTGTAGATGCCGACTCTTCTTGAGCAGGCTCCACGGGTGTTTCTTCACTCACAGCAACCGGCGCTGCACCCTCTTTTTGTACTTCTTCAGCACTGGCAACGATGTAAGCCATCGCTCCACCAACAGGAATGGTGCTATCAACTTCAGAAACCGGGCCCGAAAGATAACCTTCACGAAAAACTTCAACATCCATGATGGCTTTATCAGTTTCGACTGTAGCAACGATATCGCCACGCTCAATCTTGTCGCCGATATTTTTTTCCCAACTTACGACAACACCTTCAGTCATGGTGTCAGATAATTGAGGCATTTTTATTACATAGGGTTCAGACATAGTTATCCAGTCTCAAAGCTAGCAACTTAATAGATAAGAATCAGATTTAATTCTAATCCTTATCTATAAGTTTATTATTTTCCAAACATTTTCAATACGGCTTTAACAACGTCCTGTGCTGATGGGATCGCTGCTTTTTCCAATGTGTGGTTATAAGGGATAGGTACATTTATAGCCGAAACGCGCACAGGTGGTGCATCCAGCTCATAGAAACATTCTTCATTGATAATGGCCATTATTTCAGAACCAACACCCACAGCCGGCTCCGCTTCTTCAGCGATCAATGCACGATGTGTTTTACTAACCGATGCAGTAATACCTGCGCGGTCTAACGGGCTCAAGGTGTATAGATCGATGACTTCTGCATCAATGCCATGTTGCTTAGCCAGAATATCGGCAGCCTGCATACACCAATGCACAGAAATATTGTAACCAAACAATGTTATATCTTTTCCGCTCCGCGCAACTTCTGAACCTACTAATGGTAAAAAGAATTCTTCATCAGGCACTTCGCCTTTCATGTTATACATGAGCTCATGCTCATTTATAAACACAGGGTCATCACAACGAATGGCTGATTTGAGTAACCCATAAGCTTGCTTAGGGCTGGACGGAGTAACTACACGCAAACCAGCAATACCCATAAATACTTTTTCCATACGTGCAGAATGCTGAGCACCTAATTGATGAGCTGTTCCACCCGGGGAGCGGACAACAATCGGTGCACGTAATTGACCACCTGACATATAATGTATTTTTGCCGCTGTGTTAAAGATCTGATCCATTGCCAACCAGGCAAAGTTCACCGACATAATTTCAATGACAGGACGAATACCCAGGTAAGAAGCGCCAATACCCAAACCAGTATAACCATTCTCGGAAATAGGCGTATCAATGACACGTTCAGGACCATACTTATCATATAGCCCTTTTGTTGCTTTATAGGTACCACCAGCAACACCAATATCTTCACCCATACAAATAACGAGTGGATCATTAGTCATTTCTTCATCGTGCGCACGTTGCAGTGCTTCCCAAAACATAATCTCAGACATTACTTAGACCCTCCATTTACCCAAGGGTCATTTTCGACCAATGTATATTTCTCTAACATCTCTAATGGTGGCTCCGGTGATTCTTCAGCGAATTTAATGACCTCGCCTTCTATCTGATCTAATATCTCTGAGTCCATTTGTTTGTAATCATCAAGTGTTGTTTCACCTGCTTCAATTAAACGATCACGTAACATAATGATTGGGTCACGACCGCTCCACATACGCTCTTCATCTTTAGGTCGATATGCATTTGAGTCAGACATAGAGT
>Ga0316205_10002505_pt1 | contig 19002 bp, 20 predicted proteins | sample 3monthpyrite_MG_FD_204941 | JGI IMG/M metagenome (GOLD analysis project Ga0316205, IMG submission 204941) | Microbial mat bacterial communities from mineral coupon in-situ incubated in ocean water Damariscotta River, Maine, United States -... | ecosystem: Environmental > Aquatic > Marine >... | reverse complement strand
TGAGCAGCTGGAAATGAGTATGGATGCGAGTGAGAAAGCAGTTCAATCCCAGACGCAGGTAGCTGCTAATGACACGGATTCACACAGCAGCATAGGTGGATATGGTGAACTTCATTTCAACAGTATCGACGGTAAGGACAATGAAATCGATTTTCATCGTTTTGTATTGTTCTTTGGACATGAATTTACGGATGATATCCGCTTCTTCTCAGAGCTAGAGCTAGAACACTCCATTGCCGGTGAAGGTAAAAATGGTGAGATTGAACTTGAGCAAGCCTATATTGAGATGGATCTGAACGATAGGCACAGTGCAAAAGCAGGTCTGTTTCTGATGCCAGTCGGGATCATCAACGAAACTCATGAGCCCGACACTTTTTATGGTGTGGAGCGCAATCCAGTCGAGAAAGATATTATTCCGGCAACCTGGTGGGAAGGCGGGGTAGCGTTGAGTGGTCAATTGGGAGGAGGTTTCAGTTATGACCTGGCTTATACTTCCGGCCTGGCCACACCAACCACCGGTGCAAATGCCTATAAAATTCGTAATGGCCGTCAAAAAGTGAGTAATGCAGTTGCGAATGATGGGGCTGTGACTGGTCGTATCAAGTGGACTGGCATGCCTGGGCTGGAATTGGCAGCAACGGTCCAGCATCAGTCTGATCTGACACAGGCGCAGGGTGTTGCGGGTACGGACAGTAGCGCGACATTATTTGAAACTCACATGGTCTACCAGCAAGGTCCTTTTGGATTACGTGCGCTTTATGCGCAATGGGATCTGGATGGTGCGGGACCTGCCGCAGTGGGTCGTGATGAACAAACAGGTTGGTATATTGAACCGTCCTTCCGGATTAACCCGAAATGGGGTGTGTTCGCGCGCTATAACGAGTGGGATAACAACGCGGGTGATGCTACTGCGAGTGAAAAGGAACAAACCAATTTTGGGGTCAACTACTGGCCACATGAGAATGTTGTCTTAAAGCTGGACGTTCAGCGTCAGAGTGGTGCTGCCAGTGATGATGGTTTCAATCTGGGTGTGGGTTATCAATTCTAAGAGTAGGTCAGTATGTATCGATTCCGGTTCGGCATTGCTATTCTGATAGCAATGTTCATGACTACCAACCCCGCGCTTGCGCGGGGTATTTATCAGCAGCCTGACGTTTTTCTGCAGGAGACATTTCCTGAGGGTGTGCCTGACCCCGAGGTTGTCTGGTTAACGAAAAGTATACGATCGGCAGTAGAAGACATACTTGCCCACAAGCCAACCGCATTGCGTATTCGTTACTGGCGCAAACAAGACAGGACGGCCTGGATTCTTGAGGAGATTGGAAAGGAAAAACCGATTACCACAGGCGTAGTTATCAATAAAGGAACGTTGGAAAAAATCAAGGTACTGGTGTTTCGTGAAAGTCGTGGCTGGGAGGTTCGTCATGACTTTTACACGGATCAGTTTAAAGGCGCCAGCCTGAAACAAGATCATTACCTGAGTCAATCAATTGATGGAATTTCCGGTGCGACTTTGTCCGTACGCGCATTGCAAAAACAGGCGCGTCTGGCATTGTACCTGCATCAAACCCAACTCAGTACACCGTGATGGACAACGTTAAAAAGCGCAAGCTGAAATCGCTTTATATCTGGCATCGTTATGCCGGTATTGTCGCTGCATTATTGGCACTTGTATTGGCAGTTACCGGTATTGCCCTCAATCATACCCAGCGCTTGCAGCTAGATCAGACTTTTGTACAGGCAGATTGGTTATTGAATTGGTATGACATTGAACTGCCCGAAGCAAAAACCGGTTACCAACTGGATGGCCATTGGGTGACCCAGGTTGGAGGTAAGCTTTATTTGGATGATACGCTGGTGGCAGAAGATGCAAGTGATCTGGCAGGAGCGCTTGCCTTCACTCATTATGTGGCTGTTGCACAGTCCGCTCAAATACGCTTGCTCACCTATGAGGGGGAGTTGATTGAAACCTTAGGTAGTATGCACGGCGTCCCCTCCGGCATTCGTCAGATCGCTGGAAAAGCAAATGATGAAGTGTTGATCGATACCTATCAAGGTTATTATTTAACGGATAAAGATTTTCTGACGTGGAAAAAAATCGATAGACCAGTTTCGGCAAACTGGGTGCAAGCACAAGCTGTCCCGGAACAGCTTCGAGTAAGACTGAGTCAGCAAACGCGTGCTCAGGAGCTACCCATGGAGCGCGTTTTCCTGGATTTGCACAGTGGCCGGATATTGGGTCCCTGGGGCCCCTGGGTGATGGATACAGCAGCGTTGCTACTGATGTTTCTGGCAATCTCCGGTTGCTGGATCTGGATGAAACAGTTGTTCCGCAAAAAAAGACGTAACAGAAGAAAATCTGCGCTCCTCACGAAATAAGCTTCAAAACTTGTCTGATAATAGCTAGTATCTGATGTATCCACGAACGGAATACATTGTAGTAGCTTCAATTCCATTCGTATATTTAATAGAACTTTTATTGCGATTGATTGTCTGAATTAAAAATAACAACCAGTTTGACTATACGTAACTTACAGCGATTTCAGTCTCTGCACGAAATATTGTTTCTAGTGTATCGTTGATAGCAATTCTTACCTAATAAAGATAATTCCAGGAGGAACCCAATGCGTTTTATTTTGAGTACGTGTTTACTTCTTTTGACCTGTTTGCCTGTTCACGCTGCCGAGAATGCCCCTTGGGGCAGTGATAATTTCAAAGAAGTCACCTATAAACCCCAACGTGTTGTCTATGACGTTTCAGCACGTAATGTCGAAAGATTTGAAAATGTACTGGATAGGGCTAGCTATTTAAGCAAACTGTATAGAGCTGATCCGTTTGCCACCTCCATCGTGCTGGTCATGCATGGTGATGAAATTCCTTTTTTCGCGATTAAAAATTACAAGAAATATAAAGATTTAATGATTAGGGCGCAAAGCTTAACGCACACTGATGTGATCAAATTCAAAATGTGTAAAGTCGCTGCACAGGGATATGGTCTGGAACCCAAAGACATTCATGGTTTTGTTGAAATCGTGCCTATGGCCGATGCTGAAATCATCCGTCTGCAACGAGAAGATGGTCATGCTTACATGCAATAGCTTGTGTGACTAAAATTCATGAGGTGAGGTAGGTCCACGATGAAATATTTACTGCTAAGTTTGTTATTGAGTGTAATCAGTGTAAGTACTGCGGTAGCCGAAACGGTTGTCGAGACACCTTACGGTACGTCTGAGATTTCCATTAAAGTTCATCAAGTGAAGGGTGCACCGGTGTATTATGTCATTGGTATGCCAGGCGTACCCGGTGCGGCAAATGAAGGGATGACTTCAAACGCCGGATTTGTCGTTACTGAAAAAGGTGTGGTGGTCTACGACGCCTTAGGAACACCGGTTCACGGTTATCGGCTGTTACAGGAAATAAAAAAAATCACTGATAAACCGGTCACTCATGTTATAGCCGGACATTACCATGCTGACCATGTTTATGGTTTGCAAGCTTTTAAAGAACATACCAAAGCAACTATCTGGGCTGAAAAAAGCGCCTTCGAGTATATCGACAGTCCTGATTCAGGGATGCGGCTGAGTCAACGCCAGGATGCGCTCTTCCCATGGGTTAACGATAGTACTTATCTGGTCAAGCCGGACAAAACTTTCATTGGCAAGAAAACATTTGATATGGGTGATGCCACCATCGAATTGATGCTTGCTGGACCAGCTCATGCACCGGACGATATCATTATGCTGGTGCAGCCCTATGGCGTAGTTTTTTCAGGCGATTTGATTTTTGGTGGGAGGCTGCCATTTTTGGGTGGAGGACGCGTTGATACCAAGCAATGGCTGGCTGGTTTGAAGCAGCTGGAATCGATGAAGCCAGCACCGACGTTTGTAATCCCGGGGCACGGCACACCAAGTGATAATCCAGTCAAGGATATTACTTTCACCCGTGAATATATAGAATTCCTCAGAACCAAGTTAGGTCAACAGGTCGATCAACTGAATACTTTTGGAGAAGCTTACACAAAAATTGACTGGTCAAAATACAAAGACGTACCCACATTCGAAGCAGCGAATCGTCGTAATGCCTTTCAGGTATATCTAGAAATGGAAAGTGAGTTGTTCAAGTAATTGCACTTGCAGTTAACGGCAATTATTTTTAATTATCTGACTGAGATCTGAAATCTGTTGTTTGATTTCAGACTCAGAAAAATATCGGCGCTTCCCAGCATCATCCAGTTCGTACCAGACAACTCCGCCCCTCTGCATGTCAGCAAGATCTGCTTTCATGGCATTGCATTTACGTTTTTGAATGGCTTTTTGTTTAGCTAGTTCGGCTTGTTTCTTTTTGTTGATCTCTCTGTCTGTGCCCCTGGCTTTTAGCCAATTATCAATCGCACGTTGATTATCGATTGTTTCTTGCGGGGCGCCGTTAGCAGGACCTGGCTTAATAGTGACCTGCTCTGCCTTTTTATCTGTAGGTCGGTCGCCATAGTGAACCTTGCCATGTTCATCAGTCCATTTATAAACCCCGGCCTGTGCAGCGCCAAGACATCCCAGTAAGACGATTAATAGTCGTATCATAGTAACCTTAGGGTGGCGTGTGTTTTAGAATCATCAGATTCTGACTGCGTTCGAGTTCGACTTTGCTGAGGAATGACATGCCAAGCAACACATTGGTTGGGTAGCCGCCTTCAAGCACAGCTGCTTCGACATTCTGCAGCAGGATTTCACCAATTTTAACCGTATCGAGTTGGATCTGATAAGCTGTAGTCACACCGGAAGCGGTTACCGCATTGATGGGTATACCTTTATAGCGAAAGTCTATACCCAGACGGCGCGCGACATATTCATTCATGGCAATGCTCGTTGCACCGGTGTCTACCAGGAAATTCACAATCTGGCCATTGATAGCCCCTGCAGTATGATAGCTTCCACTGTTGTCGGCCCAGATTTTAACTTCGGTTGTTTCTTTTTCTACAAAGTTAGCACTCATGTGAGTGGAAAAATCAATTCGCAACCGTTTGCCGTTGTCGACTACCACTACCGCATCTGGTTCTACTTTGATTAATTTGACGCCTTCAGGCGAGACGGCATTGATGGATAAAACCCGCCGCTTGCCATTGATTAGCATAACGGCTTTGTTACCAAACTGACCTACAAGCTGGAGTTTATTGGCGGCGTGTACCGGAAACCAGGGAACCCATAAGACAAACAGCAAAATTAACAGAATTTTCATAGGGGCGGGTGTGGGCTCATTGATTATTCGTTATAGTATATATCATAAAATTTCAGTTAACGTGATGCAGGTTGCTATTTTGCAGGCAGATTTACTGCATCGCCCTAATGAAACCAAACACATTGTTACCAGAGTACTCCTTATGTCAAATCCTGTTAAAGGTTTTTTTTATTTTGTTAGTGGCATTAGTCTGATTTTCAAACCCGGTATATTTCGTTATGCCATCTGGCCTTTGCTGATTAATATTGGCCTGTTCGTGGGGCTGGTGGTTGTGGCCTACGACCAGTTTCAGGAACTATTGGCCTGGTCTTTATCCTATTTGCCTGTATGGCTGGATTGGCTGCGTTATTTATTATGGCCCTTGTTTGCTATCTCAGTGGCGCTGATATTCTTTTTTACGTTTACGGTGTTGGCCAACTTGATAGCTGTTCCTTTTAACGGTCCTCTGGCGATGGCGGTGGAAAGATATCTGGGTGCCCAGCCGGATGCACAGCCATCCAGTCCCTTACTTCGCTCCTTAGCCAAATCGCTGAGTAGTGAAATACACAAAGCCAGTTATTTTATTATCAGGGTCATTCCCTTGCTGATTTTATTTGTTATTCCGGGCCTGAATTTATTTGCACCTTTCCTCTGGGGTTTATTTAGTGCCTGGATGTTAAGTATTGAATATTCTGATTATCCGATGGGTAACCATGAGTTGGGATTTAAACAGCAGCGTCAAATACTGAAGCAACAACGATTGATGTCACTTGGCTTTGGGGGCGCGGTCACGCTGGCTTTTCTAATTCCAGGTCTGAATTTACTGGTAATGCCGGCAGCAGTGGCAGGTGCATCGAAGATGTGGGTACAATCATTATCTGAAGCCCACACTCGTTAGTATTGATATAGGAGATGAACATGTTTAGATCATTGGCGGTACTGTTCCTCGGTTCATTCTGTCTCATACAGACAGTCAATGCCGCGGCAATGGGAAAAGAAGTGGAATATAAGCAGGGAGATGTCGTTTTAAAAGGCTACCTGGCTTATGACGACAAAATTAAAGGTAAGCGTCCTGGTATCCTGGTCGTGCATGAATGGTGGGGTCACAACGCTTATGCACGCAAGCGTGCAGACATGCTTGCTAGTATGGGCTATACCGCGTTGGCTGTGGACATGTATGGTGACGGTCAGCAAGCGAGCCATCCAAAAGATGCCGGTAAATTCGCCAAGGCAGTTGCGGGTAATCTGGAATTGGCAAAAGCACGATTTACAGCGGCACTTGATTATCTGAATAAACAATCCAGTGTCGATCCCACCCGTAATGCCGCCATTGGATACTGCTTTGGTGGTGGTATAGTTTTGCAAATGGCGCGTGCTGGCATGGATTTAAAAGCAGTGGCTAGTTTTCATGGCAGTCTGGGTACTCAAAATCCTGCTGAGAAAGGACAGGTTAAAGCAGATATTCTGGTGTTTAACGGTGCAGCCGATCCATTTGTAAAACCGGAACAGGTCACCGGCTTAGTTAGCGAAATGAGCGACGCGGAAGCGAAGTTAATGTTGGTCAGCTACCCAGGCGTAAAACACAGCTTCACTAATCCGGGTTCAAACAAGTTTGGTGAGGAATTTAACCTGCCTTTGCAATACGATAAGCATGCCGATGAGGATTCATGGGCTATCATGGGATCATATTTTGATCGTGTACTGAAGAAGTAAGGCTATGCTTCCAACCCGCTAAGAAGCGGGTTGGTGAAGTTAGCAGAAATTATTTTTTAGCTTTTGGTGGTGAAAAACCACCATCACCGCTGTACTGCCCCTCTTCAAACAAAAAACCCATCATGTGCTCTTCGATGAATTCTAGGCTACGGGTATCGGCTGTGTTTAGACCATTTTCATTAATGACCATGGTCAGGTGTTCCAGCCACTTTTTCCAGCCAGCATCTGAAACGGATTCCACGATGCGCTGACCGATTTCACCCGGATAGGGGGCAGACTCGAGTGCATCCGCTTCCGTTTTCAATACCGCGCATTTAATTTTCTTGGCCATGATTGTTACCTGTCAGACAACATTATTAATGAGATAAGTTTAACATATCTGATGGGGTTTTGATGTCAAGTCAGTGTTGGAGATGGGGTTTTGGTAATCAGAATGGTTTGACGGTTATCAGAATAATGATCGCAAATAAGATAAAAACAGGTAACTCATTCATCCATCTGAAAAAAACATGGCTGTGAGTGTTACGGTCATGGCGAAAATCCAGTAGCCATTTACCACAATAGATATGGTAGATAATCAGCAAACCAACCAGAATCAATTTCACTGTCAGCCATGCGCTGTCTTGATAGGCGACCCAAGCATAATCAAAGAGTAGCCAGAGTCCCAAGACGATAGTGATGATCGCACCCGGCGTCATGATGCCGAAGAAGAGTTTACGTTCCATGATCTTGAAGCGTTCGTGGCTGATCGCGTCTTCACTCATCGCGTGATAGACAAACAGGCGTGGCAAATAAAATAAACCTGCAAACCAGGTCACCATGAAAATAATATGTATGGCTTTAACCCAAAGCATCGGTACTCCTAACAGCTTGTTTTATTGACGGTGACATCAGATTTTTTATTTGTTCACGAAGGTCTACAAAATCGGGCTTGCCGATGCGCTGATAACTAATCCGGCCTTCATGACCAATCAGTATTGTTACCGGTGTTACCGCGCTGCGTAAGCCGAAATGTTTTTGTATTTTTTTATCCAGATCAAACACGATCGGGTAGGTAATATTTTTTTGTTGCGCTTTTTCCATGGCCTTGATCGGTGGGTCATAGGACATAGTGACCCCAATAATTTCAAAGCCAGCGGCTTGCCAGGTTTGGTAGATATCAATCAAATATGGAATCTCCTCCATGCAACTCTTGCAACTGCTGGCCCAGAAATTGATCAGCATCGGTTTGCCATCACGACCACCTAGCTGAATCTTCTGTCCTTTGCTGCTTTGTACCTGGATGGCAGCAATCGTTTGATTGGGTGTCCACACTATCCAATACACAGCTGCGGCAAATAGCACTAGTATTAAAACAGCAATAAAGGGCTTTATCCAGGTCATGGTAAATTCTGTGTATCCTTGGGAGCCGGGGGTGAGGTTTTAATCGCGGCTTGCTCAATAAAGGGTAAGGCGAGTTTGCGGTACAAGCCATCCGGGTTGATTATTTTGGCGACACCATAGGCAATGAAGGCTGTCAACATAATTGGTAATAATACAGTTTGGCTGGCGGTCATTTCCATGACAAGAATAATCGCAGTTAAGGGGGTTTGCAAAACGGCGGTAAAAAATCCCACCATGCAGAGAATGATAATAACCGTCACGGGTAGGCTGGTGAACCAGGGTGAGACCAATGTACCAATACCTGCCCCCGCCGATAATGAAGGCGCAAAAATTCCGCCAGGTATACCGCTCAAATAGGAAGCAATGGTCGCCAGCATTTTATAGAAACTGTATTCCATGCCGATCGTTGTATCGCCTGCCAGTAACTGCTTTGCTTCATCATAGCCCGTGCCATGTGAGTGCCCATCAGAAGCGAAACCGACAATCGCGATGACCAGGCCACAGATAGCGGCTACCCATAAGGGCGCTTTTAGTTGAAACGGTTTAATCCAATGCGTCCCTCTGAGCAGGATTAAACTAAACAGGCTTCCCAGAATGCCACTAACAATGCCACATACAAGCACAGCCAATAAAACTGGGCCAAGTGGATTCACTTCAACGTTAATCAACCCAAAATAGGTGTAGTTTCCATGCAGTGCCAGAGCGGTAATACCCGCAATCGCAACAGCGGTAATCAAGGTGCCACTGGCCCTGTGTTGGAAGGATCGACTCATCTCTTCAATCGCGAACATGATTCCTGCCAAAGGGGTATTGGTGGCAGCCGCAATACCCGCTGCACCGCCAGCCATCACCAGTCCGCGCTCGATGTAGTGGGCTGGAAATCGTGCCAAGGTACCTAATGAATACATGATAGCTGCACCTACATGCACGGTCGGTCCTTCACGGCCAATAGATGCGCCGGCCAATAGTCCTCCAATGGTTAGCACGATTTTTCCAAAGGCAGTTCGCAGACTTAAAAGCCCGGCACGTTGCTGATGTTCAGTCATTTCAATCGTGGCAATTGTCTGAGGTATCCCGCTACCTTCAGCGCCGGGGAAAAAGCGCCGAGTGAGCCAAACAATCAGTACCAGTCCCAGTGGGGTTATGATGAAAGGCAGTAGAGGAGAGTGGTTTGACAGGGCATGAAAACTGGCGTTAGCCAGATTGCTGCCTAATGCGAAGAGGGCAGCGATAAGGCCAACCAGAACCGCACCCCCAAAGAATACCGCGCGTACGCGAATACTATGGGCAGATATCTTTTGCTTAAGTACAGTAACTATTCGGGATATCAATCGAAATACCTTGGTCATCGCAGGAATCATCAAGCTCGCTTTCATTAAATCAACGAGCAACAAAGGCAGACTCATGCTGTTAACGTTATGTAGAAGCAACTAAGCGTTGCTAAACTCTATTTAATAAAACTCTAATATACTGATAATTAAGGAAAAAACTTGACAGGCAGATATAACTCATCTAATGTGTGCTTTAACAGCCTTATTGGTGTTTCAGTCTCCTTAGTTTATCAAAAAAATAAATAATTATAACAATAAGTTCTACCGAGTTAAGCGGCATTAGCCGCTTTTTTATTGTCTGCTATTTTTGCGATAAAATGCCATGATTTCAGCGGGTTTCGCGTGCAAACTCGAAGTCATCGCAGTAATATACAGGTAAGTGAGTAATGGAACCTGCTGTGTTATCAGCATATAGTTATATAAAACAGGTAGTTAGTTATGATCAAGGCAGGTATTGTAGGAGGGACGGGCTATACGGGCGTGGAGCTGCTACGTCTTCTCAGCATGCACCCGCAAGTCGATATTCATGTCATTACGTCTCGCTCTGAAGCGGGAAAGCCTGTGGCAGAGTTATTCCCCAACCTAAGTTCCCATATCGACATTAATTTTACCAGCCCGGATCCAGCCGCCTTGTCTACTTGTGACATCGTGTTTTTTGCTACTCCCAATGGTACAGCTATGCAAACTACACGCGATTTGCTCGAGGCAGGTGTGCGGGTGATCGATTTGGCGGCTGATTTTCGTATCAAAGATGTCATGGAATGGCAGCAATGGTATGGAATGGAGCATCAGTGTCCGGATTTAGTTGACGAGGCGGTGTATGGACTGCCAGAGATAAACCGCGAATTAATCAGAAATGCGCGACTTGTTGCGAATCCTGGTTGTTATCCGACAGCGGTGTTACTGGGTTTCTTGCCTTTGATTGAGTCAGGTCTTGTCGATAGTGCGCGGCTGATCGCTGATTGTAAATCAGGTGCCAGCGGGGCTGGTCGTACTGCCAGTTTAGGTAATCTGATCTGTGAAGTGAGTGAAAACTTTAAGGCCTATGGTGTGGCGGGACATCGGCATTTGCCTGAGATTCGCCAGGGCCTGCAATCCGTTGCCGGGATCCCGGTCGGTCTGACATTTGTGCCCCATTTAACCCCGATGATCAGGGGTATTCATGCCACCTTGTATGCGACCCAGCTGGAGGGTGAGGTAAACCTGCAAAGCATTTATGAAGAGCGTTATGCGGATGAACCTTGTGTTGAAATACTGAAACCCGGAGCTCATCCAGAAACACGCTCAGTCAGGGGAAGTAATATGTGCCGGATTGCCGTGCATAAACCGCAGCAACAAGACACCATTGTTGTTTTGTCGGTGATTGACAACCTGGTTAAAGGTGCGGCTGGGCAGGCTGTGCAGAATATGAATTTAATGTTCGGGCTTGATGAAACATTGGGCATCGATGCCGTTGCCTTGATGCCATGATGCTCGTCGTACTGATATGAAAAAATCAGTCTGGACATTTGTAGGGGTCAGTGTATTCATTCTGGCACTTTTGGCTGCAGCAGCCTGGTCGATATTTGACTATGGTCGATACCAGGCGGGTTTCAGTCTGACTGAGTATCAAAAGCGCGAGACCGCCCACAAGGAAAACACCAGGCAGCTGGAAAAAATGGTGGATGAGTTGAAATCTGAAATCGTTAAATTGCAAAGCGCTAATCAGGTGGATCTCTACGCGAATCAGGCGGTTAAAGATAACCTGAAGAAAATGGAAGCAGAAATTCAAGTACTCAGAGAGGAATTGCAGTTCTATCGGCGCATTGTTTCGCCAAGCAAAGGAAGGCAGGGGATTCACATCCATGATTTCAGTATTACTCAGAATGTGGATGGCAATTACAGTTATCGACTGACCCTGATACATATCCAGGGTACCAAGAAACATCACCGCGAATCGGATGGAAATATTGCATTATCCGTAGAAGGCAAACAGGGTGGTGTTAATAAAACATTAAACTTTGCTTCGATCAGTGCCGAAAAAAAATCAAGAATACGCTATCGTTTCAAATATTTTGCGCGTTATGAGGGGCAACTGGTGCTGCCAAAGAAATTCACACCACTTGCCATTGAAGTCACGGTTGTTCCCCGGCAAAAAAACATCAAGGGGGATAGCAAGAAAATCGAATGGCCAACGACTAATGGCTAAGGAGAGGATATATGTTGGGTAAACATAAAAAACGCCGTAGTAACAAAATAGACACCTTAGTAGGGCAAAATACGGAATTGCAGGGTGATCTGGTCTTTACTGGCGGGTTGCATATAGATGGACGTGTAAAGGGTAACGTAATCGCCACAGACGGTTCAGATTCAACACTGACGCTAAGTAACAACGGCCGTATTGAAGGTGAAGTACGAGTACCCTTCGTTAGCCTGAATGGCGAGGTGAACGGCGATGTCTATGCCTCTGAAAAAATTGAACTCGCTTCTCAGGCCCGCATCAAAGGTGATGTTTACTACAATTTACTTGAAATGGCGATGGGTGCGGAAGTGAATGGCAGCTTACTCCATCAAGCGGAAGTAGCAAAAAAACCAAATAAAACAACGATTAAGGCAGACGCTGGCAGCGAGTTGCGCGCGGTTGACTGAACAGATTCAGTGCATGTGTGTCTGGAATTGCAATGCTGTTCGCTTAATACTTGACTAAAATAGTCAAGATTGTGTTATAATATCAGGAAATTCTGATAGACTCTGTAATAGACGGTCGCCTATATTTTAAGATCAGAAATTTAGTTGTGATTGAAGGCTTGATCAATCGGAGAAACAAATTATGAGTATCGAAGTACAAAGTGCTGCAGACCCCATTAATGTCACGCAAAGTGCAGCTGTCAAAGTTAAGCAGTTGTTACTGGAAGAGCAAAATCCAGACCTGAAACTGCGTGTTTATGTTACTGGTGGCGGGTGTTCAGGCTTCCAGTACGGATTCAAGTTTGATGAAGAAGTGTTTGAAGGCGATACTGATGTACAGAAAGATGGAATTTCAGTGGTCATCGATCCAATGAGCTTCCAGTACCTGGCTGGCTCAGAAGTGGATTTTGTGGATGACCTGGAAGGTGCGCGCTTTATTATTCGTAATCCAAATGCCACGACGACCTGTGGTTGCGGATCATCATTTTCAGTATAATTTATCACAGGTTGCGATGCGTTAGCGTGGCACTCAGATAGTCAGAAGTCGTCTAGTAGTCATGCCACCTCGACTGTAGATGATCTTTTCTAGCATTAATATCACTATTGCAGCGTATTCATACCTGTGTAATTTGGAGACCTTTCATGAGTGAGTATTTACCAGGTCTGGCTGGAGTTCCTGCTACCCAATCCAATATCTCCAATATTGATGGTGAGAAAGGTATCCTGTCCTATCGAGGATATACCATCGAAGAGCTGGCTAAGTACAGCAGCTTTGAAGAAACCACCTTACTGCTGCTTGATGGCACCTTACCGAAACCCAATATACTGGAAGACTTCAAAAAACAACTGGTAGCAAATCGCCAGTTAAAATTCACGACACGTGGCATGATGAAAAATTTGCCACCCAATGGCCATCCGATGGATATGCTACAAACCGTGGTTGCCAGTCTGGGTATGTACAACCCGAACATGGATTGCCTGATTGGTGGTGATGCCTGCAACGATATAAATTACATCCACAATACGACCGTAAAACTGATGGCGCGCGTTTCCAGTATCGTCGCGATGTGGGAACATATCCGGAATGGCTATGATCCTGTTGGACCGCGAACGGATTTATCTTATGCGGAAAACTTTCTGTATATGTTTAATGGTGAGGAAGCCGATCCATTGCTGGCTAAAATAATGGATGTCTGTCTGATTTTGCATGCCGAACACACTATTAACGCATCCACATTCGCCACCTTGGTGAACGCATCTACCTTAGCGAGTCCCTACAGTGTCATTGCAGCTTCCATCGGTGCACTCTCCGGACCCCTGCACGGCGGAGCCAACCAGAAAGTCGTGGAGATGCTGGAAGAAATTGGCACGGCTGATAAAGTAGAAGAATACATTGATGACAAGCTCGCCAAGAAGGAAGTCATCTGGGGTATGGGTCATCGTGAATATAAAACCAAGGACCCGCGCGCAATCATTCTGCAAGGGTTAATGAAACAGTTGATGGAAGATCGTGGTGGCAATATCAACCCGATGTTTGAATTAGCCAAGGCTGTAGAAGAAGTCTGTGAAGACCGTCTGTCGAAGAAAGGTGTTTACGCTAATGTCGATTTTTATTCGGGTATTTTATACACCGAAATGGGTATCCCTGCAGATCAGTTTACGACCATATTCGCTATCTCAAGAACGGTCGGCTGGCTGGCTCATTGGCGCGAACAGCTAGCTGATAACCGAATCTTTCGACCTACGCAAGTCTACACAGGACATGCCAACAGGCCATATATTGAGATGAGTGATCGCGACTAAGCCCGTTGTTTTTCACGTTATAAACGTGAATACGCTCACGAGCTAGTTTGCTGAAGCAAGCTGGCTCTGATAGATCCCACCCAAAACAATAGCTTTTTTGGCACCTGTCACGCTTGGCAGGTTTCCTGCCCGTTGCAATAAGGTTTGTCTTGCCAGCCACGCAAATGCCATCGCTTCCACATGATCCGGTTCGATGCCATAGTCGACAGTCGTCACAACACTGATTTTGTGTTTATTATTTTTCAGATTGCGCATTAGCTCAGGATTGTGACTGCCGCCACCGCAGACAATTAAGGTTTTTGTGTTTGGGGCAGTTGCCATTACCGCTTCAATAATAGTGTTCGTCGTTAAAGCGCACAAAGTGGCTTGTACATCTTCAGCCTTATAGTTCTTATCAGCCAGGTAGTTTGTTAGCCAGTCGGCATTAAAATACTCTCGTCCCGTGCTCTTGGGAATAGGGGCTGCGAAATAGGCATCGCTCATCATCTTCGATAGTAGTGTCGAATCAGGTTGTCCTCGTTCAGCCAGAGCCCCATCGATATCATAAGCGGTCCCCGTTTGGACTTCCGCCCAAACATCCATCAACGTATTGCCTGGTCCGGTATCAAATCCAATGACAGGTTTTTCTGGATCATCCGGTAGAACCGTTATGTTTGCGATGCCACCAATGTTAACGACGCATCGATGTTCTTCAGGACTCTGAAATGCAGCTTGATGAAAAGCTGGGGCTAATGGAGCACCTTGTCCACCCGCAGCCATGTCCCGGCGGCGAAAATCAGCGACCGTCGTGATGCCAGTCGTTTCAGCAATAATATTTGGGTCACCGATTTGCAGGCTGGTTGGCGTACTGCCACGCGGTTGGTGATAAACGTTCTGGCCATGACTGCCAATTGCCTGAATAGCACTGGCAGAGAAACCTGTCTGAACCAGCAGCGCTTGAACAGCGTCAGCAAACAAACGCCCCATGGTGATATCCAGCGAAGCATAGTCACTGATGGTGGCCTGTGGTCCGGCATTGATAAATTGAAGTAGTCTTTGTTTTGTTTCTAAGGGAATGGGGAAACTTTGAAAGTGATGTAACGTACATAGATCGTTGTTGAATTCGACCAGTGCACTGTCGATTGCATCCATGCTGGTTCCGGACAGTAGTCCGATAAAGTAATCAGACAACGTCGCAATTCCGTAACAATGCGCTACTCACTCAGGAGTGCAACAGAATTATTTTTAACCAGGTTCAATTGGGCGAGGAGGTCATCTGCCTTCTGTTTAAAATCCTCACGGTATTTACGCGGCAATGGTGAGGCTGTTGGTAAGCGTACCGTCAGAGGATTACGGTGGTTACCGTTTAACCGAAATTCATAATGCAGATGAGGACCTGTTGCCAATCCGCTGCTGCCGATATAGCCAATAACCTGTCCTTGTTTAACGCGGCTGCCCACACGTGATTTTTTATTGTAGTTGCGCATATGTGCGTACAGTGTGCTGTATGCGCTTCCATGTTTGATAATAATTGTTTTGCCGTAACCACCTTTACGGCCTTTAAAAATAATCTTGCCATCGCCTGTGGCTTTGATAGGCGTGCCCGCACGGGCGGCATAATCCACGCCTTTATGTGCACGGATTTTATTCAGAATTGGATGTTTTCTACCTAAATTAAAGCGTGAGCTGATGCGCGAGAAATTAACCGGGCTGCGTAAAAAGGCTTTGCGCATACTTTTGCCATCTGGCGAATAATATTCTATGTTGCCTTTGCTATCTTCGTAGCGAATAGCCTGATAGGTTTTACCATTGTTATGAAACTCGGCAGCTAAAATTTCTCCATCCTTGATTTTTTTGCCGTCCAGATAATCCTCTTCATAGATGACGGTGAAGTAATCGCCTTTGCGAATGTCCAGCGCAAAGTCGACATCCCAACCAAATATATTGGCAAATTCCATGGTCATACGATCTGAAAAACCAGCTGCCTGTCCTGCAAGAAACAAGGAATGCGTGATTTCAGCACTGGCATGGGCAATTCGTTTTTCAATCGCTTTAGTGAGTATTTCAGCGTGATAACTGGTACCCACTTTGGTGATCTTCAGGCTCTCGGTGATGCTGTAAGGATAGACAAGTTGTTGCAGTTGATTGTCATCATCCAGCTGGAATTTCAACACATGACCTGGAGTTATCTTACTTAATTTACGCGTTTCTTTACCCAGCTTGGTCAAGGTATGAAGTGTTTGTGGGCTGATTTTAAGACGCGAAAAAATTCTCGCCATACTATCGCCGGATTTGATCTTGACTTCGGTCCAATCCAGTTGATTGAGGTCTTCTTCATTTGCCAGTGGCAATGATAGGGAGTTTATATGTGGTGCTTCAGGCAGCGCTAATGACTCGGAGACTTTTGCAGTCTGTAACGGTTTATTAATAGAAACCGCCACGGGAACTTGATCCTCGGTCTTGTTTGCGCCAGCCAGAGTCGGAATGAGGCTGAAACCCAATAACATACCGGCTGCAATCGCTGAAACCAGGATAATATGGGATTTTCCAGGACGATAGCCCGTGCGCGGAGAATCCGTCTGTTCGGTGATAAACTTATAGTCGTGTCGCATGAAAGTAGTCTAAAACATGGAATTTGTTTGCTTTTATGGATACTTTAGCTGTGTTTAAGTATAGGGTCAATGGCTTTATCCATATAATTAATCTGTCATCAATTTATCGGCAGAAATTTGCTTTTATTGAACCATTTCAAGTATCTTTTACGCTCGGTGTAGGCCGTAAAATACAAATAAACTAGGTTAATCATGTCCTTACAAAAAGAAGCACTGGTCGCCCTTCAGCGTGGCTGCGAAGAAATACTGCTGGAAAAAGACTTATTGGATAAATTAGCCAGTGGACGTCCACTCCGAATCAAAGCGGGGTTCGATCCTACTGCTCCTGATTTACATCTGGGTCATACGGTGCTTATTAATAAGTTGCGCCAATTTCAGGACCTGGGTCATGAGGTCCTGTTTCTGATAGGTGATTTTACCGGCATGATTGGTGACCCAACGGGTAAGAGTGCGACCCGTCCCCCTTTGACTCGGGACCAGGTGATTGACAATGCGCGCAGCTACGAGCAGCAGGTTTTTAAAATTCTGGACCCGGAAAAAACCCTGGTGATGTTCAACTCCAGCTGGATGAATGAAATGTCACCGGCGGATTTAATTGCGCTCGCCGCCAAACACACCGTCGCACGAATGCTCGAGCGAGATGACTTCAGCAAGCGCTACCAGTCGGGACAATCAATTTCCATTCATGAATTTCTGTACCCGTTAATTCAGGGTTATGATTCAGTCGCAATGAAAGCAGACGTTGAATTAGGGGGTACTGACCAGAAATTCAACTTATTGGTAGGCCGGCAACTACAGGAAAGCTATGGCCAGTCACCCCAGGTAGTCATCACTATGCCGATACTCGAAGGATTGGATGGTGTGCAGAAAATGTCCAAATCCCTGGGCAATTATATTGGTATCAATGAACCGGCTGATGAAATGTTTGGAAAACTGATGTCGATTTCCGATGAGCTGATGTGGCGCTATTTTGAGTTATTAAGTTTTCGGCCGCTGCATGAGATTGAAAAATTCAAGGCCGATATCGAGCAAGGCGCTAATCCCCGCGATATTAAATTCCTGTTATGCGAAGAAATTATTGAACGCTTTCATGACAAGCTAGCCGCCACCCAGGCGCGCGAGAATTTCATCGCCCGTTTTCAGCAAGGTGCGATGCCGGATGATATAAAAGAATTAACTTTAAAAGGCTCAGACGAGGGCCTGGCCATTGCCAATTTGCTCAAAGAAGCTGAGCTGGTCGACAGCACCTCAGCCGGTATGCGGATGATTAAACAGGGAGCGGTAAAAATAGATGGAGAAAAAGTCACTGACCAGCGCTTACTGATAAAAGCCGGCAGTGAACATATTTACCAGGTTGGTAAAAGAAAATTTGCCAAAGTAAAAGTTGATTAATCGATTATCTCACTGTAGCCGTAATCCAGTCGATGCGTGCTAGCCGACCTGCGATGACCGCATAATGGCTTCTCACACATAAATTACTATTGTAATCATGTTCTTGTGTCTCCAATTAAACTGCAGGCCGGCAATAACAGTCACAGGATTTGCTGGACCTGATCACATTCTGTAATAAAACAGACATTTTTTTCATTATTGTGTTGACGGCAGTCCGCAACCCCGTATAATGCGCGCCTCGGACATGACGGAAGCGCCAATTCTGGCTTCTCTGAAATCATCACACAGCAACAAATATTTACGATATATATGTTGACTGTATAAGGTTTCAAGTTATAATGTCTGGCTCCGGTTGAGCAAGCTCTCAGCCTCGCTTCTTTAACAATTTAGATTAGATAATTTGTGTGGGCACTTGCGATGAATGTTCTTTATACAAAGTAATATTCGTTACAAGTGACCTAGAAATGTCAATTTCAAAAATCATCAGTAACGAGCCAAGATTTGACTGTTAGATTAAACAGTCACAATGATTGAACTGAAGAGTTTGATCCTGGCTCAGATTGAACGCTGGTGGCATGCTTAACACATGCAAGTCGAACGGTAACAGGCATAAGCTTGCTTTTGTGCTGACGAGTGGCGGACGGGTGAGTAATACATAGGAATCTGCCCAGTAGTGGGGGACAACTCGAAGAAATTCGAGCTAATACCGCATACGCCCTACGGGGGAAAGCAGGGGATCTTCGGACCTTGCACTATTGGATGAGCCTATGTCTGATTAGCTTGTTGGTGGGGTAAAAGCCCACCAAGGCGACGATCAGTAGCTGGTCTGAGAGGACGATCAGCCACACTGGGACTGAGACACGGCCCAGACTCCTACGGGAGGCAGCAGTGGGGAATATTGGACAATGGGG
>Ga0316205_10002504_pt1 | contig 19009 bp, 15 predicted proteins | sample 3monthpyrite_MG_FD_204941 | JGI IMG/M metagenome (GOLD analysis project Ga0316205, IMG submission 204941) | Microbial mat bacterial communities from mineral coupon in-situ incubated in ocean water Damariscotta River, Maine, United States -... | ecosystem: Environmental > Aquatic > Marine >... | reverse complement strand
GAGCAGGATATCTTAGTGTGTCTCCGGCAAGACATTTATTGTAAAACAAGGTGTTTTCTCCATTCACACTTTTAATCTGCTCCCAATACTTATCTAACCTGGCTGCCTGCTTTGGAGTTACCTCAACTCCCTGATCAACCAGTTCTATAACCGGGTCTATAATATCTTTTATGGGTAGCGTGCCAAATTTATCATGCACTTCAAAAATACCGGCAATTGTTCCGGGTACTCCAGTGGCACTTGCTCCCATCGTACTCTTTCCCGGAATAACATTACCCAGAGAATCCAGATACATATCCTTGTGGGCCGCCAATGGAGCCTTTTCACGATAATCAATGGCTCCTATATTGCCATCACTTTTCCGGTAAACCATAAATCCGCCACCACCAAGGTTCCCTGCAAAGGGATAAGCCACTGCCAATGCAAGTTCAGTGCCTACCATTGCGTCAAATGCATTTCCTCCTTTTTGAAGTATGGCTATTCCAATCTTTGAAGCCTCTTTTCGTGCAGATACTACCATGGCATTTTTACTCACAACGCCAGTCGGCTGAGGGTGTTGTTTTTTACATTGTGTAAAAAGTAGAAGGGTAAAAAGAAGAATTAGTATTCGCATATTGATGTATATTTTTGTTTGGAAAAGACCACAAGTTCATTAAAAAAGTCCGTAAATTCTAACTCAAAAGCTTCGTAGTTTTCTTCAAGATCAAGAATCGCAAAATTCATTTTACTTTTGTTATTGGTTCTTCTGTTCATTCCATTTAGTACTCTGCCTATTCCTTCCATTTTAGCATAATTCAGGAGCCAATTATCACTTATCATATAAGGGATCATTCGTTTTGTTCCATCAGGCAGGATGGTAATATTATCCTCTAGTAAATCATAAAATTTATCTACAAAAATATCCAAGGGAGTATCCGAATATTGCTTCCAGTTTTTTGCTAAAAAGTGATCATAAAAAATATCCACTATTACCCTGCTGTAGTGACTGTAATTCTGGTGTAATCTTTTACTGCTTACCCTGGTTATAGGGTGTGCGTCTGTATAAGTGTCTATTTCACGATGCAATAGGATTCCTTTTTGTATTCTATCTGGAAGGTGTTTGTATTTATTTCCTCTTATGCTGTCCGCAATAAAATTTCCAATGGTTATTTCGTCATCTCCAAAGGATAAATATATATGTGCTAAAAAATTCATTCAGTACGAATATAATCTTAGCAACTGAATTTACAAATTAGGAGTGCATGATAATTGCTAAGACATGTATATTTGCAAAAACTATTTAATATTCTATGACGTTAATAAAATCAATTTCAGGCATAAGAGGTACAATAGGCGGGAAGCCTAACGACAATCTCACTCCCATTGACACTGTAAAATTTGCAGCAGCTTATGGCACATGGCTAAAAAGTTATTCCCAATCGGATAATTTGAAAGTGGTTGTGGGACGGGATGCCCGGCTATCGGGTGAAATGATTCAGAATTTAGTGGTTTCTACTTTGGTCGGACTCGGAATAGATGTTATAGACCTTGGGTTGTCTACAACTCCTACTGTGGAAATAGCAGTTCCCCTTGAAAAAGCCAATGGGGGTATTATACTTACGGCGAGTCACAATCCAAAACAATGGAATGCCTTAAAACTATTAAATGAAAAGGGTGAATTTATTGATGCTGCGGAAGGTGCAATTATTCTTGAAATAGCAGAAAAAGAAGATTTTGATTTTTCGGAGGTAGATGATTTGGGGTCAATTATTAAAAATGATGCTTATATAGATATACATATCGATGAAGTACTGGAACTACCTTTGGTAGATGCGAATACCATACGAAAGGCAGGTTTTAAAGTTGTGGTAGACGGGGTAAACTCCACAGGAGGGATAGCCATCCCTAAACTACTAGAGAGTCTGGGTGTTGAAGTTATAAAGCTATATTGTGATCCTACGGGTCATTTTCCACATAATCCTGAACCTTTGAAAGAGCATTTAGGAGATATCTGTGAGCTTGTGCTAAAGGAAAAAGCCGATTTTGGAATAGTAGTTGACCCGGATGTTGATCGTTTGGCATTCATTAGTAATGATGGCGAAATGTTTGGAGAAGAATACACCTTAGTGGCTTGTGCAGACTATGTGCTCGGCAAAACTCCTGGAAACACCGTTTCCAATTTGTCCTCTACCAGAGCATTGCGGGATATTACCCTAAAGCATGGGGGTTCATATACTGCGGCTGCCGTAGGAGAAGTCAATGTAGTTGCGCAAATGAAGGCCAATAATGCGATCATTGGAGGAGAAGGGAATGGAGGTATTATTTATCCTCAAAGCCATTATGGAAGAGATTCCTTAGTAGGCACAGCGCTATTTTTAATGCTAATGGCAGAACGCGGGGGAACGGTAAGCGATCTACGGAAAAGTTATCCCGCCTATTTTATGAGTAAGAAAAAGATTCAGCTTACACCAGAGCTCAATGTAGACGAGGTATTATTGCAAATGGCTGAAAAATACAAGGAAGAAAAGCATTCCACCATAGATGGTGTTAAAATTGATTTTGCGAACTCCTGGGTTCATCTAAGAAAATCGAATACAGAGCCAATTATCAGGATATATACAGAAGCTCCTGGTCAGACTGAGGCCGATGATCTTGCACAAAAAGTAATAAAGGAAATAGAAGAGATTACATCTCCCACGTAATCAGGACTCTGTTTGTGGAGCTTTGTCGCTATGCTTCCACCGTCGGTGGGTCCATAAATAATGTTCAGGGCGTTCTTTTATCTGTTGCTCGGTGAGCCTGAGAAATTTCTCGGTTATCTCATTTTTTTTGGTGCTTTTTCCGTTGGTGGTAATTGGAATAAACTCCGCATTGTAATAGCCTCGTTTTACTTTGGAAACTTTTAAAAAAACTACGGCTAAGTCTAATTTTTGCGCCAACGCCTCCGCTCCATTAAAAACAGGCACCTTAACACCCATAAAAGTACTCCAATATTGGGCTCTGTTGGCCATCGGGGATTGATCACTTACCATTCCGTAAACACTACGAATCGATTGTTGCTCGTTGCGAATGACTGTTTTAACCGTATCCCATTGCTCTATGGGAGTAGTATTCCATTTTGCTCTCATTTTTTTTATTAAACGATCGAAATATTGGTTCCCAATTTTTTGATATACCGCATATCCTTTAGACGTGATATAGTTATTCATACTCACGTTCCATTCCCAGTTGGCATAATGTGAACAGACTACCAATATACTTTTCTCTTTTTCGATTTCCGTGATCACCTCAATATTCAGCACATTATATCGCTTTTTTACTTCTTCTTTGGTAAGATGCATAGTTTTTATCATTTCCAAAAAAAGATCACATAAATGTCTGTAAAATCGTTTGCGCAGGAGAATTAATTCCTCTTCTGATTTCTCCGGAAAGGTTAATTTTAAATTATCTCTAACAACTTTTTTGCGGTAACCAATAACATAATACAGCAGAAAAAACATCATATTAGAAAAACCATAAAAAAGATGATACGGGAGGATTGAAATCAGCCATAAAAAGGGATAGGACAAAATATAAACAAGTAGCTGCATGCGAAATAAACTATGCGCAAATATAGCTATATTTGGCGCTTAATTAAATTGATAGTTTTATGAATATGCATCTTGCAACGATCGCAATAATGGCCGTAAATGTTTTGATATCCCTCAAAGGTTTTAACGATGTTGTGTTTTTCGATCGCTATAAGTTTGCAATTGGGGCAATAAAGGCAGGGCAGCGCGATAGAATGGTGACTTCAGGATTTCTTCATGTGGATATTTCCCATCTCTTCATGAATATGTTTACGCTATATTTCTTTGCTCCTGTTGTAATCAACTGGTTTGGATGGGGAAAATTTTTAATTATTTATTTTGTTAGTCTTATAGGCGGAAGTTTACTGGCCCTTTTTTTTCACAAGGATGAACCTTTTTATAGCGCCGTGGGAGCAAGTGGCGCAGTTACCGGAGTTTTATATGCCGCCATTTTACTTCAACCTGATATGCAACTTGGAATCATGTTTATTCCAATTCCAATCCCAGCATATATTCTGGGTCTTGCCTATATGCTATATTCAATTTATGGAATGAAAAAACGCCTGGGTAATATTGGACATACTGCACATTTCGGAGGGGCTATAGGAGGGTACGCAACAACCTTACTTTTTAAACCCGACCTTATAATTACCGATACCTTAATGGTAATACTTCTTGCTATTCCAATAGTGATATTATTTGTTCTGGAGAAATTAGGTAAAATCTAATTGCAAGTAACACAAAAAGAGGTATTTCCTTACAATATGTACTGAAAAAACCATCAATTAAAATCAAAAAATTTACCGTTTATCGAAAAAAAGTAGGATTTTATATACCTTTTTTGTCTTTTTGCCGTTAATTAAGTGCCCAAATTTAATTAAAATACCTACTTATGTTTAAAAGAGTCCCCTATGTACTAATGGCCTTAATGGCCTTTTTTCTATCATGTAGCGACGAAACTACGGTCTTTCAGGACGAATTGCAAGATGATGTTTTTTTAGAAAACAGCGAGGCTAAGCTTGTAAGCAGCATCTCCTATGATAAATCAGGTGTACTCGATATCTTCGAGGAAGAACAATTAACAAACAAGTCTTTTGGTACTGCCAAGGCCGAACAGGCGGGTGATTACCCATTAACTCTGGTTGCCCAGGTTAAATCTCCGACTTATCAAGGCAGAGATAATCTTACAGCCTCCCATGTACATGTGGATGGTAATTATGCTTATGTATCATACAACACTGCCGGCGAAGATTATTTTGGCGCTCTGGATATTATTGATGTTAGCAACCCGTATAGCCCCAGAGTAACTTCCAGGTTATTCTATATAAATGCAGATATGAATTCCTTACAATATAAGGATGGTTATTTATTTGCAGTAGGAGGTGTGAATGCCGAAACTTCGGTCACAGCTACTTCTAATTCATTTGTCGCTAAAATTGCAGTAGTAAATGGCAGGTTTAGCCTGGGATCAGGTATTATCTACGGTTTTCAGGAAGGCTTTAATGCCAATGATATTTCTATTGACAATAGCAAAGTTTTGGTAACCAGTGGTAAAGATGGCTCCTTAACCGCTTATGATCAATCAGATTTATCTGTGTTAAATGAAGTTCCCTTTGCTGATTTGCGCTCATTATCAGTAAATAATGGTTCTATTGCACTTCTAGATGCAGGAACCGGAATTACTATTGTTGACTCAAATTTCCAAACGCTGAAGGAAATATCAATTTCTTCCGACCTTGGATTGGCAACTAAGAAAATAATAGATTTTACCGGAGACAAGATAATTGTTTCTGAAGGAAATAAAGGCGCCGGGGTATATAGCTATTCTACGGGTAGTCTTTTAGAGTATATACCTATTTTGGTAAATCCTGATGGAGTAGAACAGGCAGATAAAGTAACCAATGCAGTGGCTTCCAATGAAGGCGTATTATTAATGGCAAATGGTGGTGCCGGACTCTGTTTATCTGAAGAAAACACTAATGCTGCAGATCTTGTTGGAATAATTGAATTAGAAGGATCAATTAACTATGTGGCCTCCAAGGATGATTATATTTTTGCCGCTTCAGGTAGAGAGGGACTTCAGATTATAAAACTAAACAGACCCAGTGCGAGCCTTGAGGCAGAATGCTCAAATACTCCTAAATATTCGGGGAGTTCCGATTTAAACGTTAGTCAAGGACAAGATTTGGCCTATAGCGGTTCTAAAAGATTTAAAAAATTTGATGTTAGCGGAAATTTACTTTTATGTGGTTCATGGACGGTTAGAGAAGCTGTTAATATCAATGAAAATGCTTCTTTTGCCATGTCTGGTTCCATTGTTGTAGCAAGAAATAATAAGCGTAGAAATGTAACCGTAAAAGAGGGCGCAACATTGAAAATAGAGGGAGATGTAACGATTTATGGTGATTTAATACTAAACGATGGCGCTACTCTAGAATTTTTAGGTGACTCCAAGGCGAATATATTTGGAGAAGTTATTGAGAATGGGGATGTAACGATCAAAGGTGACTTTGAAGATATCCGAGGAGCATTCTAAAACCCGACGTCATAAATAAAAAAGCCCTTACAACTTTGTAAGGGCTTTTTTATTGAATTTACTTATGTTATTGCAACAACTGAGCAATCTTATTTTCAAGCGCCGGCCCTCTTAAATCTTTAGCAATTATAACTCCGTTTTCGTCCAGAATGAATGTTGCTGGAATTGCCCTCACATTGTAGAGTTCTGCGATTTCATCAAAATATTGAACATTTGAAACGTGGTTCCATACTAAACCATCGTCTTCAATAGCCTTAGTCCAGTCTTCAGCGCGCCTGTCTAAAGAAACTCCAATAATATTCAACCCCTTGTCATGGTATTTATTATAAACCTGAACTACATTGGGATTCTCTGCTCTGCAAGGTTTACACCATGCGGCCCAAAAATCTACTATAGTTATTTTTCCCAAAACATCGTTAAGAGCCAACTCATCACCAGCAGGGGTAGGAGCAGAAAAATTTGGTGCCTTTACGCCAATTGAAGTACTTGCCAGCTTATCAAGTTTATTTTTTATTCGTTGCCCCACAACAGTTTCTTTTATAGTAGGTGTGAGTGTCTCATACAATTCCAGAATTTCATTTTCGGGAAGTGCCTTAGTTGCCATGACCTTTTCAATGATCAATGCCGAAATAAGCGCCTCCGGATGTTCTTTAGCAAATTTCAGTTCAAAAGTTTTGGCTTCTTCCTGTAATTCGAAGTATTCATCCCTCAAAGATGCCATCGAAGCCGTATCCTGATGTGCAGTGGCGTTCCTCATTTCATCAGACATAGATCTTGCCCTTTGAGCCAGGCTTCTTGATTCTTCCAGAAAATTGGCGAATAAGTCATTTTGTAAGGTACCTTTCATTTCGGCAAAAGCCAGGCTGTCTTTTTGCGCATTGACCTCTATAGAACCGTTTTCCAGAACTACAGGAATATTACCTCGCACCCTGTTTATTAATAAATAATGAAGCTCCGGCATTTCAGAGGTTCCTGTAAATGTAAATTTTCCGTTTTCTAACAAAGCAGTGTCTACCTCAATTAACTGATTGTCTTCGTCAGTTTTTTTAAGAAAGATCTGTGTTCCATTCTCCATTTCACCGCTAAGTGTACCTTCCAGTTTAAATCCTTCCGGGGAGGTGTTGCATGCCATGAGTATTCCTAATAGCAATGCTGTCAATACGTATTTTTTCATCATTTTTTAAATAAGATGTGCAAAGGTACTTATATAAGACAGAAAAAAAAAAGTCCTTAAACATAAGGTTATGTTAAGGACGTATGTATTCGTAAAGTATTGTTTCAGAATTGATAGCGTATCCCTAATGCAATATCAAAGTCAAAATTATCTGAAAAATCATCATATCCTATTAAACCAAGTTCAGGCCTTATATCGAGTGATAGCAATAGTGGAATATCAAAATTATATTCTATCCCCACATTTCCAGCTACTAAAGCAAAGAAACCACCATCGGGGGTAAAAGGCTCAGTAGTTCCATTTCCGGGGACAGGTTCAAAACTCGCGCTTCCAAATCCCGCGCCGGCTCCATAGAACCAGTTAAAGTTACCATCAATATGGCGCACCCATTCATAAAGGCCAGTTACTTTGAAGGCATCATATTCTCTGCTGTCTCTCCAACCCAGATTTAGTTCCAACCTATGATATCTGCTCAGTAATCTTTGATAAGAGATTTCTGCACCAAATCCATCGCTGTCGCCCAGACGAAGACCCAATGCATTATCTGAAATTTCCTGTGCACTTATAGTTATTGTAAAAAAAAAGGTGATTAGTAAAACCGGATTTAAAATTTTCATATGTTCTGATTTTAGTTTAGGTTTAAAATGCCAATCTAATAATGGCTCTCAGCTAATAAAAACTTAATTTAGTCCCTAAAATTGTTCCGGATTGAATAAAAATCTCTTAATAAGTTTACGAAATTCCCTTAATGGAAGTTTGCAATTTGATAAACTCTCCAGAGCACTGTATGCTACTGATGCCTCGGTATACAGAAAAGAACCTTTGGCGGTTGCCTTTCCCAAAGATGAAAATGACATTGTAAAATTGATTCTTTTTGCAAAACAACACCGTGTGGGATTGATTCCCCGTACCGCCGGTACCTCATTAGCCGGACAATGCGTTGGAGATGGCATTGTTGTTGACGTTTCCAGGCATCAGACTAAAATACTTGAACTTGATACAGAAAAGAAAACGGTCAGGGTTCAACCTGGGGTGATTAGAGATGAATTAAATCAATATCTGAAGGAATACGGTCTATTCTTCGGGCCAAACACATCCACCTCAAACCGCTGTATGATTGGGGGTATGGTAGGAAATAATTCCAGTGGTACAACATCTATTCAATATGGGGTAACGCGCGATAAGATCATTTCTTTAAGGACAATACTTTCAGATGGTTCCCATGTAACCTTTGAATCCATTACACCGGCGGAATACAAGAAAAAAATGGATTTGAATACCCTTGAAGGAACTATCTACAGAGAACTACATACGGAATTAGAAAATAAAAATATTCAGAAAAATATTAAAGAAGAATTTCCAAAAGAGGGTATTCACAGAAGAAATACAGGTTATGCAGTAGATGAGTTGTTACACAGTAACCTTTTTGGAGGTAAGGAGCAGGAAATTAATATTTGTAAACTGCTTAGCGGAAGCGAGGGAACACTTGCCTTTACAACGGAAATCACTTTGCAATTAGATGATAGTCCCCCTCCAATTGCGGCTATGGTAGTTACTCATTACAAAAATCTGGAAGATTGCCTTCAGGATGTGGTGCCTGTAATGAAGCACAATTTGCATTTGTGTGAAATGATGGATAAAGTAATTTTGGATTGCACAAAAAACAATCGGGAACAGTTACCCAACCGATTCTTTGTTCAAGGTGATCCCGCAGCCTTACTAATGTTAGAGTTGAAAGATGATTCAGAACAAGGTCTTGAGCGTAACCTCGAGGAACTTATCAAGACTATTCAACGCTCCGGGCTAAGCTATGCAAATCCTATTCTCAGGGGTGACAATATAAACAAGGCCATAGCACTAAGAAAAGCTGGTCTTGGTCTCTTGGGTAATATGGTAGGAGACAGGAAGGCTGTGGCTTGTATTGAGGACACAGCGGTTTCTTTAGATGACCTGCATGATTTCATTGGAGAGTTTACACAGATTATGAAAGATTATGGCCAGGATGCAGTCTATTACGCTCACGCAGGAGCTGGGGAGCTTCATTTAAGGCCAATTCTGAATTTAAAACGAGCAGAGGATGTTTCCTTATTTAGGTCCATCACTACAGATGTGGCTAAACTGACAAAAAAATACGGCGGATCTTTCAGTGGGGAGCATGGAGATGGTATTGTCAGGGCCGAATTTATACCTATGATGCTTGGTGAGGAGAATTATAAACTGCTTACTAGAATAAAATCTTATTTTGACCCTGATCATATTTTTAATCCCGGGAAAATTGTAGACGCTTATCCAATGGACAAATCATTGCGCTATGAAGTTGACCGCAAAGAGCCTGATATCAAAACAATTTTTGACTTCTCAGACAGTGAAGGGATATTGAAAGCTGCTGAAAAATGCAATGGGAGTGGAGATTGCAGAAAAAGCCATAAATCGGCCGGGGGGATGTGCCCCAGTTATCATGCAACAAAGAATGAAAAAGATACTACCAGAGGACGAGCAAATGCGCTTCGTGAAGTTCTCACAAATTCGGTTGAAACAAACCGTTTTAATTCCAATGAGCTAAAAGAAGTCTTTGACCTCTGCTTAAGTTGTAAAGCCTGTGCCAGTGAATGTCCCAGTAATGTTGATGTTGCGACCTTAAAATCAGAGTTTTTATATCAATATCAGGAGACAAACGGATATAGTTTCAGAAATAAAATATTTGCATATAATACGAGGTTGAATGCTTTTGGGAGTATAGCTCCCAAATTAACAAATACGATTTATAATTCCCAATTCTTGGGTAATATGATCAGGAAGTTTTCCGGAATTGCAGCTAAGAGAACCTTGCCTAATATTTCAAATATTAATTTAAATAAATATCTTCAAAAATCTAACAAAGAAGTAGTTAGTAAAGAAAAAAAGGTAATTCTATATATTGATGAATTCACTGGTTACCTGGATGCCGGGGTTGGCAAAGACGCAATAGATTTGTTATGCGGATTAGGGTATGAAGTAAGTCTCTATTACGCCGAAAGCGGTAGAACATTTATTTCAAAAGGCTTTTTAAATGAGGCTAAAAAACTGGCTTCAAAAAATATAGAGAAATTGCATGATTATACAAAACAAGGTTTACCAATTCTTGGAATAGAACCGTCTGCAATTCTGACCTTCAGAGATGAATATAAAAGATTTCACCTCAATACTGAAAAAGTTGAATCAATTGCCTCTGCATCCTTCATTATTGAGGAATTTTTGTCTAATGAGATAAAAAATGGAATTATAAGAAAAGAACAATTTACAAAGTCTGCTGCTACAATTAAAATTCACAATCACTGCCATCAAAAGGCACTCTCTGATCAAAAAGTGACTTTTGACATATTAAATCTTCCGGAAAATTATAAGGTTAGTATTATAGCTTCTGGCTGTTGTGGCATGGCAGGATCCTTTGGCTATGAAAAGGAGCATTATAATACAAGCATGCAAATTGGCGAGTTAAAACTCTTTCCATCAATAAGAAAATCTGATGAGAACGTTATTATTGCGGCAAACGGGACGAGTTGCAGGCATCAGATTTTTGATGGTACAGGAAGGAAAGCCCAACACCCTGTAACTATTTTAAGAAATGCGCTGTGTATCAATTGATTTATCTTTTTTTTCCGCAAGTTGTTGTTTTGGAACCTTTTTCATTTCCAGAGAGCTAACTAATTCGTTTAATTCCATAGATTTTAGATCCTCATCACTAAAAAAAGGAGAGAACTTGTCGTAACTGTATTTATAGATTTTCCAACGCTTAAATGAATACTCCAAAGCACTGAGGTTTTCAACCCAATCCCCGGAATTAAGATAAGTGCATTTACCATTCTTTGTCTCATGAATTTCCTTTTTAGGATGGTGAATATGTCCGCATATCACATAGTCATAACCCTTGGATAGTGCCGTTTCTATTGCTGCTCGTTCAAAATTATCAATATATTTTACAGCATTCTTCACACTATTTTTTATTTTTTTGGCCAGTGAATATCTTTCTTTTCCAACTTTAATAAGGCACCAATTTAAAATTCTATTTAAGCGGAGTAAGAGATGGTAACCACCATCGCCCGGTTTGATAAACCACTTTGCAGATCGATTAAAAATATCAAAAACATCTCCATGAAAAAACCAGGCTTTTTTGCCATCTAGTTCTAAAACTAATTTATCCTGTATACTAATGTTGCCTATAATCGTATTGCTAAACCTCCTCAGTTTCTCATCATGATTTCCTGTAATATAGATGACTTCTGTACCCTTTGATGCCATACTTATAACTTTTTTGAGAATCCTCAAATGGGATGCGGGAAAGTAATGTTTACTAAACTGCCAGATGTCAATAATATCCCCGTTTAAAATTAACTTTTTAGGTTCTATGCTGCTTAGATACGCCATTAATTCTTCTGCATGGCAGTCAAATCTGCCTAAATGCATATCCGATAGTACCACTACATCTATATTCCGCTTTTTCAAAGGGTAAAAGTTTGCTTGATTACAAAATTAGATATATTGGTATAATATTATTTTAAGCTAAAGTCACTAATATATAATGTCAAGGTTAAGTTTGACCTGGATAAACGGCTATTTGTTACCTTAATATTAACTGGACTCGCGTTTTGGTTTCCGTTTATTTAACATCTATCTTTGACTGGTAAAACAGGAGTTTAAACTCTTAATTGGATATAGGAAAGACCCTAATTTATGGCTGGTAATACGTTTGGAACACTTTTTAAACTCACTACTTTTGGTGAATCACACGGTAAAGCAATCGGGGGCGTTTTGGATGGATGTCCGTCCGGGCTAATTCTGGACATGGAAGCAATTCAGAATGAGCTGGATAGAAGAAAACCAGGCCAGTCAGCCATAGTTACCCAGCGCAAAGAACCGGATACAGTGGTTTTTTATTCCGGTATTTTTGAAGGGAAGACTACTGGCACACCTATTGGTTTTGCTATTTATAATACCAATCAAAAATCCAAAGACTACTCTCATATAAAGGACTCATATCGCCCTTCTCATGCGGATTATGTGTATGATAAAAAATATGGCTTTAGAGATTATAGGGGAGGGGGCAGAAGTTCAGCCCGTGAGACGGCCAGCCGCGTGGTGGCAGGCGCTATCGCTAAACAATTTTTAAATGGGATTAGTATTAATGCCTTTGTATCTCAAGTTGGTTCTCTTCGTCTGGAAAAACCCTATTCAGAACTGGATTTAAAATTAACGGAAAGCAATGCAGTTAGATGTCCGGATCCGGATACAGCTGCCAGGATGGAATCTTATATTAAAGAAATTCGAAAAGAAGGGGATACTGTTGGTGGGATTATTAGCTGTGTAATAAAGAATGTTCCTGTTGGCTTAGGAGAACCTGTATTTGATAAGCTTCATGCCGATCTTGGCAAAGCTATGTTATCTATTAATGCAGTTAAGGGGTTTGAATATGGTAGCGGTTTTGAGGGAGTTAAAATGAAAGGAAGTGTTCATAATGATCAATTTAAAACAGACGGTACCACGATTACCAATAACAGCGGCGGTATTCAGGGGGGCATAAGCAATGGTATGGACATATATTTTAACGTGGCCTTTAAACCGGTTGCTACGGTTATTCAGTCTTATGAAACCATTGATAAAGATGGTAACATGGTCAAAACTCAGGGTAAAGGAAGACATGATCCCTGTGTGGTGCCAAGAGCGGTACCAATAGTGGAAGCAATGGCGGCATTGGTACTTGCGGATTTCACACTACTAAACAGAACCATTAAATTATAAACTTGCTTTTTTAGGGGTTTTCCTATCAAAATACTATCTTTCTAACCTAAACTTTTTATATGAAGAAACTGGAATTGCATTGGCAAATCCTCATAGGGATGATCCTTGGCCTTCTTTTTGGCTTCGCAATGACCTATATTGAATGGGGACGTGGTTTTGTACAGGATTGGATTAACCCTTTTGGTACAATTTTCGTTAAACTACTTAAGCTAATTGCAATCCCTCTTATTCTGGCCTCATTAGTTAAAGGTATTTCAGATTTAAAGGATATTTCAAAATTTAAAAGAATAGGACTTCGAACAATAGCCATTTATATATGCACAACAATTATTGCCATTACTATCGGATTGGTTTTGGTTAATATTTTGCAACCAGGCGAAGGCATTTCAGAAGAAACAATTACAAAATTAACAGAGACCTATGCCTCAGATAGTGGTGTTACTTCAAAACTGGAAGAAGCTTCCAGGCGAAAAGAAGTAGGGCCTCTGCAATTTTTAGAAGATATGGTACCCGATAATGCATTTGGTGCCATGAGTGATAACAGATTGATGTTACAGGTTATCTTTTTTACCATTTTCCTGGGCATATCTTTGTTATTAATAGGTGAAAAAAGAGCTAAACCGCTGAAGAAGTTTTTTGATTCACTCAATGATGTTGTACTCAAAATGGTAGATTTAATAATGCTTACGGCTCCTGTGGCAGTTTTTGCATTATTAGCTAATGTTGTAGCTTCTTCTGGTGATCCTGATCTGTTACTGGCATTATTGAAATATGCCGGGGTAGTAGTTTTGGGACTATTTTTAATGATTGTTTTTTATACCATAGTGGTGGCTTTTTATACGAAGAAGAACCCTTTTTGGTTTCTAAAAGAGATAAGTCCGGCCCAGCTATTGGCTTTTTCTACAAGTTCTAGCGCTGCTACACTGCCTGTGACTATGGAAAGGGTAGAAGAGCACATAGGAGTAGACAAAGAAGTGTCTAGTTTTGTGCTCCCGGTAGGTGCTACTATCAATATGGATGGCACAAGTTTATATCAGGGTGTTGCGGCTGTTTTTATCGCTCAGGCACTTGATTTTCACCTTACACTTGGGGGGCAATTGACCATTGTGCTTACTGCCTTACTTGCGTCAATTGGTTCTGCCGCTGTACCTGGAGCTGGTATGGTAATGCTGGTGATTGTTTTAGAATCTATTGGTTTCCCATCAGATAAGCTGGCTATTGGTCTGGCCCTTATTTTTGCAGTAGACAGACCTTTAGATATGTGCAGAACTATTATAAATGTTACAGGAGATGCAACCGTTGCCATGGTTGTTGCCAAGTCCGTCGGTAAATTAGGTAAACCACATATAGAGGACTGGGATGAATTTTATGAAGAAGTAAAATAAATTTAAAACTATACCCATGAATATTTGTTTTCTTATGTATCCCTGGGAGGAGATTGATCCTGAGAATGATACAAGCCTTGCGTTAATTCACGAATGCGTTAAACGAAACCACGGTGTAGCCTTGTGCACGCCTGCAAATCTCACAATTCGGAATAGTGTTACAAATGCCTTTTGCACTGTTATAGGCAGAATGGAGAAAGTACCCGGAAGTCTTAAATCTTTTTATAAACAGGCAGAAATTAGAGAGGAAATGCTACCATTGGCCGGTTTTGATGTTATTTTCATGAGAGCCAATCCGCCACTTGATCCTATTATGTTAAATTTCTTGGATTCTGTAAAGGATGATGTGTTTATTGTAAATTCCCTGCAGGGTATAAGGGAGGCGAATAACAAACTATACACCGCTGCTTTTGGTGACAGCCATAGTAATATAATTCCAGTTACCCATGTTTCCAAGAATAAGAATTATCTGGTAAAGCAGATTAAAGAATCCAAAGCTGATAAAATGATCTTAAAGCCATTAAATGGCTTTGGCGGTTCAGGAGTTATCCTGATTGAAAAATCAGCAATGTCAAATATAAAGTCGCTTTTGGATTTTTATGTTTCCAGTTCCGATGGTTCATCCAATTATGTTATTCTTCAGGAATATATTGAAGGTGCAGATCAGGGTGATGTAAGAATCCTGATTTTAAATGGAGAACCTATTGGTGCCATGAGGCGTATTCCGGGTTCTGATGACCATCGCTCAAATGTTTCCGCAGGGGGTTCAGTTGCAAGGCATACACTTACCAAACAAGAAAAAGCTCTTTGTAAACAGATAGGACCTAAACTGGTAAAGGATGGACTATTTTTTGTAGGAATCGATGTTATAGGCGGTAAATTAGTTGAAGTAAATGTTATGTCCCCCGGTGGGATAACCTATATGAATAAGGTCTATAAAACCAAAATTCAGTCAAAGATAATAGACTTTGTAGAAAGCAAGGTGGTAGACAAATTACAGGCATTTGACAGACGTTCCAGGTTGAGAAATGAGGTTGAGAATGCTTAAGCTCTCAGTTACCGAAATTATTTCGAATATTGAATCTGAAATACCATTTGAGGCGGTTTCAGAAGATTATTCCTTTACTTTAAAAATTAGTGAATATGCCCCATACATATGCGCTGCTGTACACGATGGACATCAGTTCAGAAAATCACTTTGGGATAATTGCCTTCACACGGAATATGAACGATGGTATGAAGAAGATCCCTGTACAAGCCAAATGGTAGCCTCTCATCCTATTGTCCTGACTGGTTGTGATAGCAGATTTGAATATGATCTCAATCGCCCTCCTGATGGTGCCATCTATGCCGATGCCTGGGGAAAGCAGTTATGGAAAGCACCATTATCTGCAGAAGAATATGATCTTAGCATGCATAAACATGGATCTTTCTATAGTGTTGTTCACGCACTTATTTACCAAATTGAAAAGAAATACGGTAAGGCCATCGTTTTTGATATGCACAGTTATAACTGGAAACGCTGGGAAAGGCAAGTGCCTACCTGGAACCTTGGAACAAGTAACATTGACAATGCCCGTTTTGGTGACATTGTTACAGACTGGCAACAAAAGCTGGGCGCAATGAAATTGCCGAATAATATAAAATCAGATTGTAAAATCAACGACACCTTTCAGGGGAATGGTTTTTTTCTGAAATATATTACAACAACTTTTAAAAATACCCTCGTTTTAGCTACAGAAATTGCAAAGGTGTATTGTGATGAACTCACTGCTATTATTTACCCCGAGGTAGTGTATTCTGTTGAGTTGCAATTAAAAGAATTAGTACCTTTGCAGGCTAAAGAATTTCACGAAAAAGATTTATGATTACGGAAGAGCATCGCCTGGCAATTCAGTACAAGTACCCTAATTTATTCGAAGTAGATGACAACCTGGATAGGTTGATAAGGAGTATCGAGTTACTCAGCTATGTAAACCCATTAAATATCGAGAAGGAAAAACATAAGTTTTTTGCTTCAAAATATATAGACGAGCCTGAATTTAAATACCCAAAATTGAAGTTTGATCCCTATAAGCTTCATCGTTTATTTTATTCGCAAAGATTAGAGCGTATTCAGGATGCGGAATTAAAGAATTTATATACTGAAATTATTTATTACTATGCCAATATGGTGCAATGCATCAAAACAATTGGCAAGGGTAAAGAGTTTTATTACAATTCGCTCAACATATACGGAACCCCTACAGAGAAAGATGTTCAGAATGCTAAATTCATACTTCATTTTGATGATGAGCCTGCTTCTGCAGATATGGAAAAAGTTTTTTCCACAGAAGAGGCAAAAGCGTATTTTGAAGATTTTGCTTCATCCTATGAATTTCCGGTGAATATTAGATATGCGACACATATAGCAGCTGATGCCATGGTAAGTAATGCAACCAAAACATTACTTATAAAGCGCAATGCGAAATTTAGTCAGAACCAACTGCTTACCTTGGCCAATCATGAAATTGGAGTGCATCTGGTTACCACTTTTAATGCTGCACTTCAACCATTAAAAATATTTTCCAACGGGTTTCCCAAAAATGTAGAAACCCAGGAAGGCCTGGCTGTTTTTAGTGAATACATGAGTGGAGCGCTTACAATTAAAAGACTCAAAGAATTAGCATATAGAGTATTAGCTTCAGATAGTTTGATTAAAGGTTATAGTTTTGCAGACACCTTCGATTTAATACATAACCAATATAAACTGAACAGAAATGACGCCTTTTCTATAACCTTAAGAGCCCACAGAGGAGGTGGTTTTACTAAGGATAGGTTATATTTAAGTGGGTTAAAAAAAATCTACAGACGCTATAAAAGCAATGAGTCAATGGACATTCTGCTTTCCGGAAAAGTAGCTTTAAACAATATTGATCAGATAAAATACTTACAGGACTTGGGCCTGGCACAGCCCATAAGCTTTAATAATCTCGCTTTTTCAGAAAACAGAAGCACTAATGCCACTCTGGATTTTATTTTAAATAATTTACAATAGATTAATCCAGAAATTTTGCTTTTAGTTCCGGGGTAGGTATCATACATTCATTTTGTTTCCCAAACCAGCTATACCTGTTTTTTGCCACAAAATCATAGATCCAATCCCTGATAGGCTTCGGTACCCATTCAAAAACACCCAATAGACGCCAGGCACCTCCAAAAGATTTACCAATCTCTAATGCTGCAGTTGATTTTGTATAAAAGGCAATATTAGGATCAATAAGAATGATTGAATCTATTTGCGAGGAATCAATTCCTCTTTCATTAAGAAGTACTGTAGCTACATCACTTTGCAACGCGGCAAACTTGTAGACGCTTTTTTTATCATGCTTAATGACAAATTGAATTGCACCATTGCAAAGGTTGCAAACGCCATCGAACAATATAATTTTTTTATCCTCCTGTGTTGTCACAAATCAAAAATAAAGCCTATTAATAAGATTCCGGTATATTTTATAATGTCTTTAAGAAATTCGTTAGTCTAAATACTATTGAAGATTTGATTAAAAATCAATTTAAATGCAAGAAGAATAAATTTGATATCCTTAGGAATGGCTGGTAAATGTTACTTTTTAACTTCAACCAATTCTAATTGATCCACACTCACATTGGTGGTAAACATCCCGTAATTGACTACAGCTTTATTTTTTTCGAGTCTGTCAATACTGCCAACGGCCCTGCCATCAAACATTCTAACCCGGTCTCCAATCTTAAAAACTGGCTTTGGTTTATTTTTCTCTTTTGAACCTGCTTTTTTCTTTTCTATCTTCTTTTTCTCACGAATTATTTTTACCTCTTTCTGTACTTCCTGAGCTGTTTCAACCTTTTTTTGTCGCTCTATTTTGGCTTGAGTAGCGGACTTTTTCTTGCGTTTACTGTTTTCAGTTTCCACAATTCTTAGAAGTTCAGAAACCAGAATACGTTTCTTTTTATCCTGAAAATATTTGTCTGCAATAGTATTTACCTTATTACCCAAATGGATCATTCTCTGGTCATGGTCATATAATTCCTGATAATTCTCCAACTTCGATTTTACTTTGGCATTCAGTTTTTCCAACCGCATAGCTTCATCTCTGGCTTTTGACTCTTCTTCCTGAAGCCTGGAGCCTGTTTGAGCCATTTTATTTCGCTCTTTTTGCATTTTGGCAATGGTTGCATCAAACCGCAATTTACCCCGTTCAACCTTTTTCTTAGCTTTGTTGATTAAATTATATGGGATCCCATTTTTCTGGGCTACTTCAAAAGTAAAAGAACTTCCGGGCTGTCCTAATTCTAATTGGAAGGTGGGTTCCAGAGTCTTGGAATTGAATAGCATATTCGCATTTGTAGTATGGGGCAATTCATCCGCTAAAGCCTTTAGATTGGCATAGTGGGTAGTTATAATGCCAAAAGCTCCACGCTCATAGAAGACTTCTAAAAAAGCCTCTGCAAGGGCACCACCTAATTCAGGATCACTTCCTGTACCAAATTCATCAATAAGGAATAAGGTGTCTTTATTACACTTCTTAAGAAAACGATTCATGTTCTTAAGTCTATAGCTGTATGTGCTAAG
>Ga0316205_10002501_pt1 | contig 19022 bp, 19 predicted proteins | sample 3monthpyrite_MG_FD_204941 | JGI IMG/M metagenome (GOLD analysis project Ga0316205, IMG submission 204941) | Microbial mat bacterial communities from mineral coupon in-situ incubated in ocean water Damariscotta River, Maine, United States -... | ecosystem: Environmental > Aquatic > Marine >... | reverse complement strand
TGCAGCATAAAACGTAACATCACAACAAGGATGTATAAGCCAAATAATGTATCGACGAGAAAAATAACGGGGTTGAGTAAATAATCATTACCCATAGTGACAGACTCCTACAAACGGGTTGGATTAATCGTTATCGCCAAATTGATCGGCCAGTTCAGCCGCACGATCACTGGCGGCCTGCATGGCATTTAAAAACATGCTATCAAGCCCTGAATCCCGAAGGGAATCCAGTGCTCGTTCGGTGGTACCGCCGGGTGAGGTAACTTTTTTACGCAACACAGCAGGATCTTCCGCTGATTCCAGCGCTAATTTTGAAGCGCCAAAGGCCGTTTGCACCGCAAGGTGACGCGCAGTATTAGCGTCTAGACCCAGCTCAACGCCAGCGTTTTCCATCGCTTCGATAACATAAAAGATATAAGCAGGACCACTGCCCGACAGTGCCGTGACTGCATCGATGAGCTGTTCATTTTCTAACCAAACCGTAATGCCCACGGCACGGAGTATCGATTCGGCTTGCTCACGTTGCGTTTCGGACACCTGCGCATTGGCAAAAAGGCCGGTTGCACCACTTTGAACGAGCGAGGGTGTATTGGGCATGCTTCGAACGATAGCAGCGTTGCCGCCTAGCCAGCTGGAAATGTCACTACTACGAATACCGGCCACGATGGAAATGACTAAGGGTTGCTTGGCTTGAATGATACTGGCGACTTGCTGAGAAACCTCTTTAAGCACTTGCGGTTTAACGGCCAAGACTAATACATCAACATTACTGCTTATTACGGTGTTATCTGATTCCGTACGAATTCCAAGATTGGCAGATAGCTGCCCGCGCGCAGCGTCGTTGGGTTCAGCAACACTGATGTTAGCGGCAGGGAAGCCGTCGTTGATCAGGCCACCAATGATGCTGGCAGCCATGTTGCCACCACCGATAAATCCAATTGAATAGTTGTTCATAGAATCAAGATACCTTAATTATGTGCGTGCGCCAAAAATGGCCTTACCAATACGTACCAGGGTGCTGCCTTCAGCAATGGCAGCTTCCATGTCGTTACTCATCCCCATCGATAAAGTGTCGAGCTGAAAACCTTGTTGGTTTAATTGTTCAAATAATGCCTGTAATTTGGCAAATGCGGCTCGTTGCAGAGCATTATCGTTTGTTGCGACAGGGATTGCCATCAGGCCTCGTAATCTTAGTCGGGGCAATTCGCGTATAGCTTCAGCCAGTTGAAAAACGTCCTTGGAAGTTACACCTGACTTGCTGGCTTCGTCACTGATGTTAACTTGGAGACAGATCTGTAAAGGTTCAAGACCCTCTGGGCGCTGTTCACTGAGTCGTCGCGCTATTTTCAATCTCTCAATGGTATGCACCCAGTCAAAATGCTGAGCAATATCATTGGTTTTGTTTGACTGAATGGCACCGATAAAATGCCAGCAAAGCGCTGGAAATTCATCCCTCAAGCTGTCAATCTTGGGTAACGCGTCTTGCAGGTAGTTTTCACCAAAGTGCCGCTGACCCGCAGAAATAGCAGTACGAATATCTTCTTCTGGGCGTGTTTTGCTGATGGCCAGTAACGTAATCGCGATTGGGTCACGGTTTGCTGCTTTGGCGGCCGCTACTATTCGTTGCTGTACAAGCTCTATACCTTGTGCGATGTTGCTCATGTCAAACTCTGTAGGTGCGCTATACTGTAAGGGATTCAGTGATGTTGATGGCTGAATCATTGGCTCTATTATACTCAATAACAATAAATTCTGTCCCTAAGGGAGGATTGCATGGATATCGCAGAACTGCTTGCTTTCGGTGTTAAAAATGACGCATCGGATTTACATTTATCAGCAGGTTTACCCCCAATGATTCGTGTCGATGGCGACATTCGCCGAATAAATGTCCCTGCACTTGAGCATAAACAGGTTCATAGCCTGATTTATGACATTATGAACGATAAACAGCGTAAGGATTATGAAGAATTCTTCGAAACTGATTTTTCATTCGAAATCCCTGGTTTAGCACGTTTTCGTGTTAATGCGTTTAACCATAACCGCGGCGCCGGTGCGGTGTTTCGTACCATTCCATCACGTATTCTAAGCCTAGAGGAGTTAGGTTGTCCGGCTGTTTTTAAAGAAATATCGGATGTACCACGTGGCATCGTGCTCGTCACTGGGCCAACCGGTTCAGGTAAGTCGACCACGCTTGCCGCGATGATGGACTATAAAAACGACAATGAGTTTGGCCATATCTTAACGGTCGAAGATCCCATCGAATTTGTTCACGAAAGTAAAAAATGTTTGGTTAACCAACGTGAAGTCCATCGCGATACGCTTGGCTTTAACGAAGCATTGCGTTCAGCGCTGCGTGAAGATCCAGACATTATTCTGGTGGGCGAAATGCGAGATTTAGAAACGATCCGTCTAGCCTTATCGGCGGCAGAAACAGGTCACTTGGTGTTTGGAACATTGCATACCAGTTCTGCAGCAAAAACCATTGACCGTATTATTGATGTGTTCCCTGCGGCAGAAAAAGACATGGTGCGCTCGATGTTGTCTGAATCATTGCGCGCAGTGATTGCTCAAACGCTACTAAAGAAAATTGGTGGTGGTCGGATTGCCGCACATGAAATCATGATTGGTACACCGGCGATTCGAAACTTGATTCGTGAAAATAAAATTGCCCAAATGTACTCAGCAATTCAAACCGGTCAGGGTATTGGTATGCAGACCTTAGATCAGTGTTTGAAAGATTTGGTTGGTAAAGGCAAAGTGACTGTACAAGATGCACGCATGCGCGCAGCAAATAAAGATCAATTTTTAGCTTAATTGTTGGTTAGGAAAGAGGACACGCCGGAATGGAATTTCAATCGTTATTAAAATTGATGGTGCAGAAAAATGCATCCGATCTATTTATTACAGCAGGGATGGCGCCGTCATTAAAAGTTAATGGCAAGCTTACGCCAGTGACTAAAACCTCACTGACACCGGATCAAGCTAAAGAGACGGTGATGAGTATCATGAGTGAGGCTCAAAAAGATGAGTTCACACAGCATAATGAATGTAACTTTGCGATTTCTGCATCGGGGATAGGTCGTTTTCGTGTGAGTGCGTTTATTCAACGTAACCATGCAGGTATGGTGTTACGTAAAATTGAAACACATATCCCAACGATTGAAGACTTAAGACTGCCGGCGGTGATTAAAAATCTTTCCATGACGAAACGTGGATTGGTGTTATTTGTGGGTGGTACCGGTACAGGTAAATCTACTTCATTAGCCGCAATGATTGGTTATCGGAATAAAAATACCACCGGCCATATTATTAGTATTGAAGATCCGATTGAATATATTCACCAGCATGATGGTTGCATTATTACCCAACGTGAAGTGGGGCTTGATACCGAGTCATTTGAAGTGGCGTTGAAAAACACGTTGCGTCAAGCTCCTGATGTGATTCTGATTGGTGAAATTCGTACGCGCGAAACCATGGAACATGCCATTACGTTTGCTGAAACGGGCCACCTTTGTTTAGCAACACTGCATGCTAATAATGCCAACCAAGCCTTGGATCGTATTATTAACTTTTTCCCTGAAGACCGACGCAATCAATTGTTAATGGATTTGTCGTTGAATCTAAAAGGTATTATTGCCCAGCAATTAATCCCAACACCCGATGGCAAAGGTCGTCGGGCGGCGATTGAAGTATTGATTAACACGCCTTTGGCTGCAGACATTATTCGTAAGGGCGCTATTCATGAGCTTAAAGAGCTTATGCGCAAGTCAAATCAAAATGGTATGAAAACCTTCGATCAGGCGCTTTATGATCTGTATAACGCTGGTGAAATCACTTACGAAGATGCCATTCATTCTGCTGATTCAGCAAATGAATTACGCTTAATGATTAAATTGGGTGATGAAGAAGCCGTCGATAAAATGGACACTGCCATTGGTGGCATGTCGCTGGTTGAAGACGAAAATAGTCCAGGCGGTAGCGGCGGTATGATTGGCTAATTTAATTTAGGGTCAGAGTAAAAACTTTCTTGAATTGAATTAAGGTGCATTCGTTGTGGTAAAGAAAGTTTTTACTCTGACCCTAAATTAAAAAACGCGTTTAGCATCAAACACGGGTCCGTCAACACAAACACGTTGCATGGCTGGGCCATTATCTGTTTCAACTTTTACTACGCAACCCGCACAGCCACCAACAGCGCAAGCCATAAATTCTTCGAGTGAAACTTGGCAGGGCAGATCGTATTCTGCGGCAAGCTTTGCAACGGCTTCAAGCATTGGATGAGGGCCGCATGAAAAGACTTCGACTTCATTGCGTTGTTGTTCATCTAAACTATCAAGCCATGCTCGGGCTAAGTCTGTTACGTAACCATCAAAACAACCTGGATAGTCTTGTAGGCTAGCGAGACGGCAAGCAATACCCCAATCTTCCATGAGTGGCATGGTGGCAATTACATCCGGAGCAAGTCCGTTAATGATGTGCTGAGAAGGTTGGACTTTAAAAGGGAAGGGCACTTCAGAGCCAAGGATCACAAACGGCTCGATATCTTTATTATTTCTTAAATGGTCAGCAATAAATACCATCGGTGGCATGCCGACACCGCCGCCAATAAGCAAGGGGCGAGTTTTATTTGGGTTGAAACTAAAGGCTTTACCAATGGGCCCCATGAGGCTGAGTGTTTCACCGACTTGGCGTTGACCTAATGCACGGGTGCCTTCGCCAAGCACTTTATAAAGTAATTCGATTTCGCCTGAGTTAGGTTCGGTGCGCATGATTGAAATTGGGCGGCGCATTGGTAAACGCTCGTCACAACGAATATGCACAAAGCTACCAGGCTTTGCTTCGGCGGCTGTTTTAGGTGCATGCAGTCGCAAGATAAATTGGTCACCATCAAAGGCTTGATGGTTGAGAATTTTGGCGTCTTCAAGGTGAATGGTATTACGGTTTGGGTCAGTCATTGTCGCTACTAAAGATAAGTTGTCCGTTAATAAGTGTACTGCTGGCGCGGCCATGCATTTCCCAACCCATAAAGGGCGTGTTGTGGCCTGCACTGTGGAGGTTACCACTACTGACAAGCCAACTCATGTTTGGGTCAAACAGACAAACATCGGCAACTGCGCCGACACTGAGATGTCCCAGATCAAGACCAAGAATATTGGCCGGCAATCGGGTCACGCAATCAATCGCGTGTGAAAGTGTGAGTAGGTTTTCATCCGCAAGTCGTTTCACCAAAGGCAGCAATGTATCGAGTCCTGACAAACCGGGTTCTGTATCAGGGAAAGGCGCTTGTTTGGCGTCTGGTTCATGCGGTTGATGGTCTGAGCATATGGCATCGATGACACCCAGTTTAACCGCATTACGTAAGCCATCACGATCACGTTCACTGCGCAGTGGCGGAATTAGATGACAGGCGCTGTTGTAGTCACGAATATCAATGTCAGTAAGATAGAGATGGTGTACGGCGACATCGGCAGTTACTTTCAGTCCGTCATGGCGAGCACGCGCAATCATGTTTGCCGCGCGGGCGGCCGATAACTGGCTGAAGTGGGCGCGTACACCTGTTTGTTCAATCAGTTCGAGGTGACGTGCCACAGCAACAGTTTCAGCTGCTTCGGGGATACCGGGTAAGCCGAGCCGTGAGGCTAATGCGCCTTCATGCACACAGCCTTTATTGCTGAGCCCAATATCGTCTGGACGAATAAAGACAGTAAGGTTGTGTGTGGCTGCATATTCAAAGGCACGTCGTAGCACCAATGAATTCGGCACAGGCTTGTTAGCGTTACTCATGCCGAGGACGCCAGCATTTTTTAAACTGTGCATTTCACTAATGAGTTCACCGTCAAGGTTACGTGTAAGTGCGCCCAGCATATGCAAGCGCGACATGTCTGCTTCGCGTGCTTTAAGGTGAATTAACTCAACAATCGCTGGTGAATCGATGACTGGATCAGTGTCAGGTGGGCAAACTAAGGTTGTAATACCTGCTTTAGCGGCGGCAGTTGTTTCACTGGCAATGCTGGCCTTGTGTACTTGACCAGGCTCACGAATACGTGCTGATAAATCAATTAGGCCGGGGCAAACAATTTGTTGGTCTGCATTAATCGTCTGATCGGCCGTGAAGCCTTCAGGGGCTTTTCCGATAGCTTGGATTTTACCGTCAGCTATCCAGAGATCGGTGACGGCATCAACGTTATTCGCAGGGTCAATGAGGTGACCACCTTTAATGTGAATTCGGCTCATGATGCGCTGCTTCCATCTGGGTTACGCATCGCCATCGCCATGGCGGCCATTCGCACAGTAATACCATTACTGACTTGTTGCAGAATGACTGAGTGGTTGCCATCAGCAACGGCTGAGTCCATTTCAACACCGCGGTTAATCGGGCCTGGGTGCATGATGATGACATCGGGTTTTGCGAGTGCCAAGCGGGTTTCAGTCATGCCATAAAGTTTGAAATATTCTTGTTCGCTCGGAATAAAGGCGCCATGCATGCGTTCGCGTTGCAGTCGTAGCATGATAATGACGTCAACATCTTTGATACCAGCATCGATATCTTGATATACCTGCACGCCCATTTTTTCGATACCGGCGGGCAGTAATGTTTTTGGGGCAATAACACGCAACTCACCGACCCCGAGTGTGTTCAAGGCATGGATTTGTGAGCGAGCGACTCGCGAGTGCATCAGGTCACCAACAATGGCGACACGTAAAGATGGGAAGTCGGGTTTGTGCTGGCGAATGGTGAACATATCCAGCATCGCTTGCGTGGGGTGTTCATGACTGCCGTCACCGGCATTGAGCACACTCACGTGTGGCGGCACATGGTTGGCAATAAAGTGTGCCGCGCCACTACTGCCATGCCGAACCACGAACATATCAACATGCATGGCCTCAAGATTTCGCAGCATGTCGAGCAAGGTTTCGCCCTTACTACTACTGGAAGCACTGATATTAATGTTGAGAACGTCTGCTGAGAGGCGTTTGGCGGCTAATTCAAAGGTGGTGCGAGTTCGGGTGCTGGGCTCGAAGAAAAGATTGGCAATGGTATGGCCCTTGAGTAACTCAAATTTCTTTTCTTCACTGGCCGTGAATATTTCAGCGGTGTCGAGGATTTGCGTAAGAACGGTTTTAGGCAAGCCTTCAATGGCCAGAAAATGACGGAGTTTGCCTTGCGGATCCAATTGGATGTTTCCCGGTCTAAGCTTTACCGGTTGCGAGGGCTGGGCTTGCGTTTCTACTTTTGACATTAGGCGCTATTATGGCAGGAGTCCCTGTCTTTGTCTGCAAGATTTTTACAATCAACTTAAGATTGTTCGCCTAGCCAACTTTGAAGGATGATGCGTGCGGCTTCGCGATCAATATCAGCCTTCGCGACGCCACTGCCTAATATCTCCTCCGCTTCAACGGAACTGAGTCTTTCTTCTGCTTCATGGACAGGCAGTTGAAAACGGCCTGCAAGCTGGCGGGCAAATTTACGTGCGGCAAGTGTCATGGGTTGTTCTTTACCGTCCATGTGAACCGGAATCCCAACCACCAAAGCATTGGGTTGCCATTCTTTAATCAAGTCTTCGATGCCTGACCAGTCAGGCTTATTATTGCGACTATTGAGCGTGACTAAGGCCGTGGCGGTGCCTGTTAATGATTGCCCCACCGCGACACCGGTTCTTTTCTGACCGAAATCAAAGCCCAATAAAGTTTGCGGGTTGGACATTAAGCGTGGCCGAATGTGCCGGAGATGGTATTGAGATCGATGCCCAATGACGCGGCGGCGGCCGTCCAACGATTCTCGATGGGTGTGTCAAAAATAATGGCGCTGTCAGCAGGGCAGGTTAACCAAGCATTCTCAACCAATTCATGTTCAAGCTGTCCTTCACCCCAACCTGCGTAGCCTAAAGCCACGAGCGAACGAACGGGGCCTTTGCCATCATTGAGTGCTTGCAGAATATCGCGTGAGGTTGTGACCGCAATGTTATCCGTGATTGCCAGCATAGAATCCCATTGCCCAGTTGGCTCGTGTAGCACAAAGCCGCGGTCGGTTTGAACGGGGCCGCCTAAATACACAGGTGTCGAATCTAATTCGTCATTGTCACTGGTCATTTCCATATGGCTAAGCACATCGCTAAGTGAAATATCCAATGGCTGGTTTATCACAATGCCCATAGCCCCTTGCTCATTGTGTTCACAGATATAGGTGACACTGTGAAAAAAATTAGGGTCTTCCAGAGCTGGCATAGCTATAAGAAAGTGGTTATTGAGATAATTAGCATTTGTCATGCACTAAGTATTAGCCAGCGATGAGCAACTGGCAAGTAGCAACTTATCGTGAATAGAGGTTATTGCCATCCTGGAATATCCAAGTGCGTGTGATATAGAGGAGTTCTGTTTCACGGCGAATGTCTTCAGGAAAGGGGGCATAAGGCGATGCAAGCCTAACAATCCGTCTAGCCGCATCATCGAGAAGACGGTTACCGGATGAACGATCGATGGAAATTTCTCTTACCGTGCCATTGGGTTTCAATGCAACGGTCATGGTGAGTTTGCCGCTAAGTTTTTGTCTGCGTGCTTCTTCAGGGTAATTTATACGCCCAATGCGTTCCACCTTTTGGCGCCAAGCATCCTGATAAGCCGCATATTTAAACTCACTGGTGCTAGCGGTAATAAACTTGGTATTTTTTTTACTTTTGTTGCTGATACGAAGTTGATCGAGTTCGGCGCTGGCAGCAGCCATTTGGAATGCTTTTGACATTAGGTTACTGACATTGGGTTTTTTGCTGTCTTCGTGCGGGGTTTGTTTGCGTGAGTCGATAGATGTTTTTGCTTTGTTTGCAAGCATCACTTCGCGCTGCTTTTGTTCGATGAGTTTTTGTTGTTGCTCAACAGGCAGCACATTTTCCGGTGCAGTGCCGGGAGTTTGATGCGGTGTTTTTACTGCTTCATTGCGTAATGCTTGCGGGCGTTTTACATCTTCTGTGTTACCACTGCCTTGTTGGTTTGCTTGGGCTAAATATTGTGGATCGTCATCAGGTGGCGTTTCACTGCGTGATTGCACCAGCGTGATTTCCATGGTCTGAATATTATCTTTTTGATTAAAAAGCTCGTTACCAAAGCTGATCCCAAGAATAATAATCGCATGAATCGTGACAGCAAAAAACAACGTTAAGCCAAGGCGATCACCGGCCGTGATGTTAGGCGTTGTTTGTCCTGTTAAGATAAATTGATTCATGTGTTTTTTAAGTTATCTATTCGTTGCAGTATTTTACAGACCAGTATACCGCCGAATGTGCCCGAGATCAGCGCTGTTGTCAGTAAAATAGGTAATAAAGCAAATAATGAGCTATGTGGGATAAAGAGTAAATAAGCAGTGATAACCTGTGCCGAAATATGTGCCATTGACGCTAGAATCGATAGCCCAATTGGACCAAAAGGTTTTCCAGGGCAATGCCAAGCGAGGCCGAGTACGGTAAGACTTGCAATAGCGCCAGCGAGACTCATGGCAAATGTTGGTGAAAGAAAACTTCCCAACAATAAGCTTGCGGCAATCACGCGAATTAAACTTACATTGGCTGCGAGTACCCAGCCGTGACGAATTAACACGTACAGTGTCACTAAATTAGCCAGCCCAGGTTTTATGCCAGGAATAGGCGAAGGCAATGTGCTTTCAAGTAAATGAATAGTGATGGCAAGCGCCGCGAAGCCAGCGACTAATTTATCTTGGTGTCCGATGGAAATTTTAGTTAATGCAGTCGTCATGTTAAAAAATAATGGCATCGTAGCGAGCGTTTGATACGTGGCTTGCAAGTTGCACACTGATGCGATTCGGTAAGCAAGCGCTTACTGCACCACCATGATGATGCCAGCCACTTTGGATACATATTTTATTTCTACATGGCGATGTTACGAACCTGATTTGACCTTGTTTCACTTCAAGCGTGCTGACACCTAGCATGCCTTGTATGTGGAGCAATTGAGGTTCATTAAGATTAATGGTTAAGGCATCTTGTTGTTCACTTTTAATCACCGCATAGCTAGCAGGAGATGATTGCCAAAAATAAAAGAAGCTAGCAGTAATTAATGTAAAGCTAAAAAGAAATAAAATTTTGTCGGCAGTCGTAAAAAGTGATGCGATACCAATCCCGCGCATTACAGTGGGCTACTCAATTTTATAACGGGTTGTTTGATGATGAATTCAATTCGTTTCGCCATGGTCGGATTCATATGAACATCTCCATTGCCGGCAATTAACATGACATATTTTATGCCCATGGCTTTTGCTATTTCATGCCATTTTTCTGGCCCAGCAATAAATAGTGCAGTGGCCGCTGCATCAGCCGTAGCGGCATCAGAATGAATAACCGTTACGGAACGGGTTTTATCAGCAGGGTAACCGGTACGCGGATCGATGATGTGATGGTATTGTTTACCATTGCTTTCAAAGTAACGTTCATAATCACCAGAAGTAAAAACACTTTCATCGCCGGAAACTTCAACGGCAGCGAAGACGCCATCACCTCTTGGATTGCGAATGCCAATACGCCAAGGACGACCATTTTTTGTACCAATGGCACGCAAATCGCCCCCCGCATTGATAATGGCATTCTTAATGCCAAATTCTTTTAAGTGTTCAATGGTGGAGTCGACAGCAACACCTTTTGCAAAGCCACCGAAATCAAGTTGAATGTTTTCATTGATGCCGAACATGCTTAGCCCCTTAAACTTGACGTCACTCATTTTGGGTAACTGTTTAAGCAAAACTTGAATGCTGCTGTCTTCAGGTGGTTCAATGATTTCGTCCAGATTATCTTGATGAAATCCCCATAGCTTAACCAACTGTCCAATAGCTGGGTTAAATAGTCCTTGGCTTTGTTCGGATAAAATTTGTGATTTTTTAATTAAAGGTAAAATCGAAGGCGCAAGCGGAAACGAAGCCCCAGTCTTGAGTAAACTATTTACACGCTTCAGTGCATTAGGTTTCCATGGATGCCAGGTGTTATGCATGTAATTAAAATCATCGAGTATGGCTGCATAGGCCTTTTCTGAAAGCGCACTTTTTTCACCGATAATAGTGACTTCGACTAAGGTGCCCATGGTGAAAACTGTTTCATGAAATTCAGCAACAGGTTTCGAGCTAGAGCAACCGCTTAGGCTTACTAAGCAGGCAATAAAAATGGTTGTGACAATTTTAAGCGAAATATAAAAATTAAATTTCATGACAGTTTACTTTCTATAGCGTCCATCAGTTGGCCACTGATGTTTAAGTTAAATTGTTTGTCCAGTTCACGTATACAGGTTGGACTGGTGCTATTTATTTCTGTTAGGTAGTCACCAATGACATCAATGCCGACAAACATGAGTCCCATTTTTTTAAGCACAGGTCCTACTTGTCGACAGATTTCATAATCTCGTTCGCTAAGCGCAATGCCCTCACCGCGGCCACCGGCGGCGAGATTGCCTCGAGTTTCACCTTTGGCAGGAATACGCGCGAGCGCATAAGGGATGGGCTCACCATCGACAAGTAAAATACGCTTGTCGCCGACACTGATTTCCGCAATAAAGCGCTGTGCCATGATGTAGCTAGTACCATGGTGGGTCAGGGTTTCGATGATAACGCTGATATTAGGATCATCTGCTTTGACGCGGAAAATCGATGCTCCGCCCATCTCACCGAGTGGCTTAAGGATAATGTCACCATGCTCAGCAAGAAAATCGCGTAATGAGTCTGCTCGTCGAGTGACTAATGAAGGTGCGACACAGTCATGAAAATCCGTTGCGAAGAGTTTTTCGTTGGCGTTGCGGATACTGGCGGGTCTATTCACAACTAATACGCCAGATTTTTCGGCAGTCTCAAATAAATACGTCGCGTAGATGTATTCAACATCAAATGGTGGATCTTTTCGCATCAATACCACATCAAGTGATGATAAAGGCTGAAGAATCGTCTCACCTAGCTCAAACCAGTCGCTAGTGCTGTCATTAACTTGGATAGAACGCATATGGGCGATGGTTTGACCGTCTTTTAGCTCTAAATCTGCCATTTCCATGTAAAAAAGAGCATAGCCTCGGCGCTGAGCCTCAAGCAGCATGGCGAAACTGCTGTCTTTAACGGGGTTGATGGTATCTATAGGATCCATCACGATTCCAAGTTGTATAGGCATAGCTTAATAGTAACCCATGATGCGTTTTTTTATTACGCAGCATCCTAGCGCATTGGGCTGATTTTGGCACTGATAAAAGGTATATCGACATTTAACTGGACGTATGGCAAATCAACGTCTTTAATTAGGTCTGAGTAGTGAAAAGTTTGATTGTTGGCGATTTAACCCTAAATCGAGCATAATTCCTGAATTTCACGAAAATGGGTCTATACTTTTGGAAAATCCATATTATTTGCAGTAACTTATGGATACTTCCTAGATTATGTGTTAAATGTTTATAGTGGATAGTCCACTGAAAAAATGATGTGAGTGCCAAGGGGGCGTGCGTGGCCAGCGATAATAAAATAAACGGTGATTTTGCCGGACTTAATGTAATGGTGATTGACGACAGTAAAACTATTCGTCGTACTGCCGAGACATTATTGAAGAAAGCAGGCTGTGAAGTAATTACCGCGATTGATGGTTTTGAGGCACTTGCCAAGATAGCCGATCATCGCCCAGATATTATCTTTGTCGATATCATGATGCCTCGTTTGGACGGTTATCAGACTTGTGCGCTTATAAAGAACAATGCAAATTACAAAAAAACGCCGGTCATCATGCTTTCAAGTAAAGATGGTTTGTTTGATAAAGCACGTGGTCGCATTGTCGGTTCTGAGCAGTATTTGACAAAACCTTTTACCAAGCATGAGTTGTTGGGCGCTATAACCCGTCATGTGATTGAGCAATGAAATAATAATATTTTGAATGACCGTAAAGTTACTCGCCAATAGTTAGTGATGAGGAGATTAAGCAGATGGCTCGTATATTAATAGTGGATGATTCACCAACTGAAATCCACGTACTCAAAACAATGCTCGATAAGCATGGTTTTGAAACTTTTTCTGCTGAAAGTGGAGAAGATGGTGTCGTAAAGGCAAGTGAAGAAATGCCCGACCTCATATTAATGGATATTGTTATGCCTGGCATGAATGGTTTTCAGGCGACACGTAAAATCTCAAATACAGAAGAAACAAAAAATATCCCTATTATTATCGTGACGACGAAAGATCAAGAAACAGATCGTGTTTGGGGTCTTCGACAGGGCGCCAAAGATTATCTGACTAAGCCAGTTGATGAAAAAGTACTGTTAGAAAAAATAACAACGCTGTTAGGCGGCTAACAAGGATACCTTACGTAGATGCCTGCAACAGCAAAAAATAAAGATCCACTGGAACTGCTCCTTGCTATAGAGCAGCGAAGTTTAAAAAGCTCAAAAGGTCTTCCACAACAGGAAGATATTAAGGGCACTTCACTGGTGATTGGTTTTCGAGTTGCTGGCAAGAAAATGGTTACACCTGTTGATGAGGTAACTGAATTATTAACATACCCCTCAATGTCGCGCGTTCCAGGTACTAAAAGTTGGGTTAGGGGCATTGCGAATGTTCGCGGTAATTTGTTACCGATTATGGATTTAAAAGATTATTTAATGCGCGAACCAACAGAACTAAATATAAATAGCCGTGTATTGGTGGTTAATCATAACGGGATTTTTGCCGGTTTATTGGTTGATGAGGTTTTAGGCTTAAAGCATTTTCAGGATGAAGATTATTCGCATAAATTGCCCGATGTAGATAATTTTTTAAAGAGTTATATGACGGGTGCTTATAATCAGGACAGTGAAGAGTGGGGGATTTTTAGCATGCATGCTTTAGCTAAGAGCCCGTTGTTCTTACAAGTTGCAGTATAAAAATTTAATAACTGTGGGCCGCGACAATAATAAAAGCGGTGGTGGTAAAACAGTGAGTTGGGAAGTCTAGGAGATGACGACATGAAGAACGTGATGACTGCGTTAGATTTTAAAAACATTGATACGCAAGATATAATTAAGATACTTGGTGCAGTAGTAGTAGTAGCATTGATAGTGGCATTGAGTTTCTTTGGTTACAATGCGAACAAGGCAGCCTATGATACTGAGTATCTGGGGTATGTTGGTGAGCAACAAGTACTGTCGCAAACCATGTCACGTTTTGCGGTGTCGGCATCGCAAGGTAATGAAAACGCATTTGGTCGTCTCAAAAAAGTTCGCGACCAACTTGATGCGAGCTTTGGTTATATCAGTAAGGGTAACCCCGCTACTGGTTTCGAACCTTCACCGATTGACGTTAAAGTTCAATTAGATGCGGTTGGGTCAACTTGGAAAGATTATCGCGACAATGTTGATGCCATTCTTGTTCGTAAGGATGCCATTCTTTCTCTAGGTCAATCAGTACAAGCTATTTCAGATAACATTCCAAGCCTCCTAGCATTATCTGATGAAGTGGTTGGTATTTTGATTGAAACGGGCGCATCTCCATCACAGATTTACATTGCCAGTCGTCAGCTCATGTTGACTCAACGTATTGCAAATAACGTGACCAAAGTGATTCAAGGTGGTCAGGGCGCGGCAACGGCGGCAGATCGGTTTGGTCGTGATACAGCGTTATTTGGACGTGTTTACCGCGGTATGTTGAAAGGCGATCGTTCATTAAGAATTACTAAAATCGATGATGAAGATGCACAAGATAAATTAGCCGAAGTGGGTGAAGTATTAAAAATCATCAATGAATTGGTAGGACAGGTTCTTGAGTCATCACCTGAATTATTCTTAGTACAGGATGCATCAGATACAGCTTCTCTTAAAGCCGGTGTTTTATTAGGTAACTACGCAGAGTTAATCAAAGGCTATAACCAATATATTGGTGGACGCATTGCCTTATGGATTGGTGCTTTGTTTGGATTGATTACAGTCGTGCTATTAATCTTGATTGGTTACATGATTACCAGTGATGCGAAAAAACGTCAGGCAGAGGCGGAAGGTGCGACCAAGCGTAACCAAGAAGCGATTATGCGCTTATTGAACGAAATGGGTGACCTCGCTGATGGTGACCTTACTGTTCAAGCAACCGTTTCCGAAGATGTAACCGGCGCAATCGCCGACTCGATTAACTTTACCACTGACGCGTTACGTACTTTGGTAACGTCGATTAACGAAGCCTCCGTACAAGTATCCTCGGCATCACAAGAAACGCAGGCAACAGCGATGCATCTTGCTGAAGCATCTGATCATCAAGCGCAACAAATTACTGGTGCGAGTACGGCGATTAATGAAATGGCCGTGTCGATTGAAGATGTATCAAAAAATGCGGCAGAGTCATCAGAGGTTGCACGTCGCTCGGTGAACACCGCGCGTCGAGGTTCAGAAACGGTGCAAGATACCATTAAGGGTATGAACACTATTCGTGAACAAATCCAGGAAACCTCGAAACGTATTAAACGACTAGGTGAAAGTTCGCAGGAAATTGGTGACATCGTTGAATTGATTAACGACATTGCAGATCAAACCAACATTCTTGCATTGAACGCGGCGATTCAGGCTGCGATGGCCGGTGAGCAAGGTCGTGGTTTCGCGGTGGTTGCGGATGAAGTTCAACGCTTAGCGGAACGTTCGTCAAATGCGACCAAGCAAATTGAAGCCTTGGTGAAAACAATTCAAACGGATACCAAAGAAGCGGTTATCTCGATGGAACAAAGTACTTCGAACGTTGTTGCAGGGGCAAGACTAGCAGAAGATGCTGGACAGGCACTCTCTGAAATTGAGGGTGTATCTACCCAGCTTGCGGATTTGATTAATAACATCTCTGACACAGCGCATCAGCAATCTGGCGCAGCCAGTAATATTTCTGAAACGATGAATGTGATTCAGGAAATTACCACGCAGACCTCAGCGGGTACCAATGAAACAGCAACATCAATTGGTAACCTTGCAGAACTGGCGAATGAATTACGTAAATCGGTAGCCGGCTTCAAGTTGCCAAATTAATAGTCTGCCCTTTCAGCGATAAATAGGAAAGACAACATGGCAAATGCAGCGTGGTCAGGAATAGAATCCATGCCCTCTATGGAAAATGACCATTATCTTGAATGGAAGCTGTTACTTGAGCAGCGAACAGGGATGGTCTTACCAGATGAGCGTCGTTCTTTTTTGACGACAAGTCTGGGTATTCGGATGCGCGAATTGGGTTACAGCAATTACCAAGACTATTATAAGTTTGTGCTCGATGGTCGTGGTGGAACAATTGAATGGGCGACACTGGTTGATAGGTTGACGGTCCATGAAACGCGATTCTTCCGCCACATGTCGTCTGTTAAGTTGATTCGAGAACTGTTGTTGCCTGAATGGATGAGCCAAGAAGCACCTCCTAAGACGCTAAATGTTTGGAGTGTGGGGTGTTCGACAGGTGAAGAGCCATACACACTGGCAATGGTGCTTGATGGGTTTAGAGATACAGACTATGCCGATTACTATTATGGCATTACTGCTTCGGATATAAGTACTGCATCACTTTCGACAGGCCGCAAAGGTGTTTTTCATAGTCGCAAGCTAAGAGAAGTTGATGATGCAACACGCAGAAAATATTTTACACGAATTGATGATACGCATTATCAGATAAATGAAAATTTAAGAAAGCGAATATGTTTTTCGCATCTTAACGTGCTGGAGATGGACCGAATTCCTTTTGGAAAAATGCACATGATTTTTTGCCAAAATATGTTGATTTATTTTGATAAAGAAAGACGAGTCGAAATTTTGAATAATTTGATTGAGCACTTAGAACCAGGTGGTGTTTTGATTCTTGGTGCTGGCGAGATATTAGGCTGGAAACCGCCGATATTAGAAAAAATTGATTTTAATGACACGCTTGCTTTTCGCCGTTTGGCGGCTGTGAATTAGGTAGGCGGAGAACGTTTAATTATGGCTGAAAGTTACGACTACAGCACCCTTAACTGGGTTAAAAGCGAAATTGACGAAACGCTTGATCAAGCGCGACAGTCGCTGGAAGCTTTTGTTGAAAATCCGGAAGACGAAACACAGCTACAATTTTGTGTGAACCACTTACATCAGGTGCATGGCACACTGAAAATGGTTGAGTTGTATGGCGCGGTAATGATTGCCGAAGAGATGGAAAATCTCGGTATTGCTATACAAAATAATAAAATATCCAAGAAAGAAGATGCCTACGATATTTTAATGCGTGCCATCTTGCAACTTCCTGATTACCTAGAGCATCTGCAATCAGGTAAAAAAGATGTGCCTTTGGCTTTATTGCCATTGCTCAATGATATGCGCGCAATTTGTGGGCAGAGTTTATTATCAGAAAGTGCTTTCTTCTCACCCGACCTTACGGTTGATATCCCCACCCCAACTGAAATTGATCAAAGCCAAGATATCTCGGTGCTTGCTAAGAAATTACGCCATCATTATCAAATGGGTTTGGTGAGTTGGTTCCGTGATCGTGATGTTGAAAGAGCGCTAAAACAAATTATTGATGTTGTTAGTCAGTTAAGAAAAGCGGCAAGGCAAAAGCCGGTTGCGCAATTACTGTGGGTTGCTGAAGGTGTTATTGAAGCACTGATTGATGATGGTTTGACACCAAGTGTTTCGTCTAAACTTTTATTAGGCCAGGTTGATCGCGAAATAAAAAGAATTATCGATGGTGGCGAACAAGTTATTGTTGATGAACCACCGGTCGAATTGATTAAAAACCTTCTTTACTATGTTGCGACGGCAAGTAGCAAAGGGACAAAAGTTCAAGAGTTATCGTCAGCATTTAAACTAGATGAATTGTTATCGGGTAGTGTAGACGTTGAAGGTGAGCGAGAAGGACTTAGCGCCGTTAACCTTGAAGTGATGGAAACCGTCACGTCTGCGGTCAAAGAAGATATTTCAAGAATTAAAGATGAAATAGATATTTATATCCGCACTAGCGAACAAGATCCAAGTTCACTTCAATCAGTTAAAGAAGCGCTTAAAAAGGTTGCTGATACCTTAGGTATGCTTGGTTTAGGTACGCAGCGCAATGTTGTAGTAGAGCAAGCAGAGATCATTAACGCGATTATTGAGGGTAGAGTTCCGTCAACGGATGATACCTTCATGGAAATGGCGAGTGGCTTCCTATTTGTTGAATCAAGCTTATCTGAGTTAGGCGGTAACAATAAGCAAGGCGATGAGCACGGTGATGCGATTGTAAAAGGCCTTAAACGTCTACAAGATGGTTCAGCAGCAGAGCCGGTACAACCAGCAGCAGGCTTTTTACAAGACAGTGAACAACGTGAACTGCTTAAAGTCGTTATTAAAGAAGCCAAAACGGACATGGCCCGCGTTAAAGATGCAATCGTCTCTTTCGTGACGGCACCGTGGGAGCACGAATTACTATCTGAAGTACCTCAATTAAACAGACAAGTTCGCGGCAGTATGTCGATGTTATCGTTGGATCATGCCGCGGCGCTTTTATCAGCGTGTAACGAATACATTACAAAAGAGTTAATTGAGAAAAAAGATATTCCCGATCAAGTTACCTTAGAAACGCTTGCGGATGTAATTACCAGTATTGAATATTACCTTGAGGCGTTAGACGAAGAACGTAGCGATCGAGATGAGATACTTAATATAGCACGTGGTCGAATTGCAAAACTCGGTTATCCAATTTCACCTGAAGATGTGGTGGAAGAGACAGCTGACGATAGTCAAGCAGAAGAAGTCATAGCACCAGTATCGATTACTGATCAAACAGACGTCGCTGAGCCGATAGAAGAAATAACGCTAGAGGCCATTGATCAAGAACAAGTGACTGAGCAACATGATGAACCGGTTGCCGAGATTATTTTAGAAGAAGTTCATGTCGAAGATAAAGTCATACCAAGTAGTGCTGCGGCCGTACTTGATGACGAAGAAAATGATATTGATGATGAAATTCTTGATATCTTCTTTGAAGAAGCTGAAGAAGAAATGGAAACGTTGGCAATCCAGTTTCCTAAGTGGAAAGCCAATCCCGAAGATGAAGAGTCGTTGTCTAT
>Ga0316205_10002499_pt1 | contig 19024 bp, 20 predicted proteins | sample 3monthpyrite_MG_FD_204941 | JGI IMG/M metagenome (GOLD analysis project Ga0316205, IMG submission 204941) | Microbial mat bacterial communities from mineral coupon in-situ incubated in ocean water Damariscotta River, Maine, United States -... | ecosystem: Environmental > Aquatic > Marine >... | reverse complement strand
AATTGCGCTTTTTATTTATATAAAACTAACTAATAAATTAATAGAGATCACAACTATACAATAGTGGCTAATACAACTATTAAGACCTTGTTTCAAAGATTATTTTTTTATGCATAGGTTTTTTTCTGGGGAGCTACATTAGTAAAGGGGATTAAATTTGAAAGCTCCGAGCTAAAAAACCCAGAGCCTTCCATAATTCTCCCTAAGAACTAATTAATAGCACTGTAAAGATCGCTAATAAATAAATACGAAACAATACGTAACCTTACGTATTTTTTACATGAATAAATCTTGGTTTTCTGTAGCCCAAACAAGTAGGCTATTTAGATGAGAATCTAGCCCTAACTTCTTGGTAATGTTTCCTTTGTGCTTCTCTACGGTCCTATTAGAAATGCCAAAAACGTCAGCAATCTCCTTAGCAGACTTGTTTTGACCTATTAATTTTAAAACGCGTTTTTCGGCTGGAGTTAATAAATCTATATTTGAACCATTTATCTTATCTGCAAAGTAATTTTCTAATTCTGCGCTAAAATATGGGATGTTATTATATACTGATTTCAAACAGGATTCAAGTTCGGTTAAAGCAGATTCTTTAAGTAAATATCCAAAAATATTTAACGCTTTGGCTTGGTGATATAAAACACCATTTTTTTCAAAAGTTATGAGGACGATTTTTGTTTTAACCTTGCCTTTACATGCTTTTGCAATTTCAATACCGGTCATAAAAGGCATTCTTATGTCCAAAATTGCAATATCAGGTTCGTGCTTTAGTATGAGTTTAAAGGCATCTTTACCGTTTGTTGCACTATCAATGATAGTGTGTCCTTTTTCAACTAAAAAATCTTGAAGACCTTTTAGTAATAAGGGATGGTCATCAGCTATTATAATTGATGGTTTCATGTGTGTTTTAATATTTAATTTTGGTCACATGTAGCCTCTAATTGGCGCTTCTGTTGAGAAGAATCAATTGCTTAGAGATTTCATAGAGGGATTATGTACACTTATTAATTAGCCTAAGCTAAATTATAGTTGAAGATATAAATATTTATTGCTGTAATCAATTATTGCTTTGGTTTTTTTTAAAATATCTGCTCCAATGATACCATCTACAGCATTGGAGTTGTGGTTTTCAAGTGCTGTATTTACATGAATTAAATCAAATAAAATAAGTTTCATTTTTTTATATTTCCATTTCCCAATTTTGATACTATTCTTTTTTGAGATTTGAGTTTTTATATCTGTGGCTCCAGCTCCAGCGGCTTTAACATTAGAATCCTCAACAGATAAATTAAAGGTTTCAACAGATTCAAACCCTACACAAGAACTCGAAGCACCTGTGTCTAAAATAAACCGTCCTTTTATCCCATTAATATTTGCCTTTACTTCAAAATGGTTGGTTTTGGTGAGTCTTAATTTTATTTTTGTATAGCCTTTATTTAGTAAAAATTGTTGCAAATTCATTATTTGTTTTTCTGGTTTTTAATCAATTATAAGAGTTTTCAAATATAGGAATCAAAGCTTACTTTTGCTACATGATTATTACAGACACACACACACATTTATATAGTGACGCTTTTGACGAAGATCGATCAGCGATGATGCTGAGAGCAAAGGAGAGCCAAGTCTCACGTTTTTTTATCCCGGCAATAGATTCGTCATACACCAAGGCGATGCTTCAATTAGAAAAAGATTATCCTGATGAAGTGTTTTTAATGATGGGCTTGCATCCAACTTCTGTTAAAGAAAATTATAGAGAAGAATTAGAGCATATAGAAACACTTTTGGCACAACGGCCTTTTATTGCCATTGGCGAGATTGGGATTGATTTGTATTGGGATAAATCAACGCTTGCCATGCAACAAGATGCATTTAGACATCAAATAATGTTGGCTAAAAAATATAAACTCCCTATTGCAATACATTGTAGAAATGCTTTTGATGAGATATTTGAAGTTTTAGAATCGGAAAAAAGTGATGATTTATTCGGAATTTTTCATTGCTTTACGGGAACGCTTGAACAAGCACATCAGGCCATATCGTATAATATGAAGCTTGGTATTGGAGGTGTGGTAACTTTTAAAAATGGAAAGATTGATAAATTTCTTAATAAAATAGATTTGAAGCATATTGTGCTTGAGACAGACGCACCATATTTGGCACCAACACCATATAGAGGTAAACGCAATGAAAGTAGTTATATAATAAAGGTGTTGAAAAAACTATCTGAAATTTATGACCGCTCAATCGAAGAAGTTGCCAAAATTACAACAGCAAATTCAAAAGATATTTTTAAAATTTAATCATGAACAAACCAAACATACTTTTAATTTACACAGGCGGAACCATTGGAATGATTAAGGATTCAGAAACAGGAGCGTTGCGTGCCTTTGATTTTGATAATTTATTAGTTAAGATTCCTGAACTTAAGCTTTTAGACTGCTCCATTGAAACGGTTTCATTTGCAGACCCAATTGATTCCTCCAATATGGGGCCAGAGTATTGGGTCCAGATAGCAGAAATTATTGAAGAAAATTATATTAATTGTGACGGTTTTGTTGTACTGCACGGTAGTGACACTATGAGTTACTCGGCTTCTGCATTAAGTTTTATGTTAGAAGATTTGGCAAAGCCAGTAGTGTTTACTGGATCACAATTGCCAATTGGAGATTTACGTACAGATGCTAAAGAGAATTTAATAACCTCTATTCAAGTAGCGTCATTGCAAGAGCGTAATAAACCTGTTATTAAAGAAGTGTCCTTATATTTTGAATATAAATTATATCGTGGTAATCGTACAACTAAAATTAATGCTGAACATTTTGATGCTTTCGCATCACTAAATTATCCCGATTTGGTTGAGTCTGGAGTACACCTTAAAGTCAATCAGGACTATTTATTTAAACCCAATTTAAGAAAGAAACTTAAAGTACATAAAGTGTTAAATACTAATGTAGCAGTTATAAAATTGTTCCCAGGAATAACGTCAGAAGTACTAACATCAATTTTTGCAGCACCAAAGTTACAAGGTGTTGTTATGGAGACTTATGGCGCAGGAAACACAACAAGTAGTAAGTGGTTTATAGACATATTAAAAGCAGCTATTGATAAAGGTTTACATATTATTAATGTAACTCAATGTTCTGGAGGCAGTGTAATTATGGGGCAATATGAAACCAGTACACAGTTGAAAAAAATTGGTGTAATCTCAGGGAAAGACATGACGGGTGAAGCAGCTATTACAAAATTAATGTACTTGCTTAGTAAGAAATTATCATCAAAAATGTTTAAAATAGCTTTTGAAACTTCGTTACGAGGAGAAGTGTCTTAAAATTAACAAACAAAGTTTTAAGGTTCGAACTTTTTTTTGTTATTTGAGCCGCTGTAATAAAAAAAATTAAAATTTTAGAGAGGTGGCCGAGTGGTCGAAGGCGCACGCCTGGAAAGTGTGTATACGCCAAAAGCGTATCGAGGGTTCGAATCCCTTCCTCTCTGCGAAAGCATTTTTTTAAGTAGTATAGCTACTGTTTTTTAAAGTAAATATATATTGAAATTCATTTATAATATGTGTTTCCTTAAAAGAGTACTGATATAATCAGTTAAAAAATGGTTTTGTATCACCTAAAAGAGTGTATAGAGAAAAACGGTAGTTAATCCCTTTGGCTCTGCGATAACATTTTAAAATTTGATTTTAGTAATGGTAAGCTAAGAATTTAATAACGTTTAGCCGCTTACTCCGCAGAAATTTTAATTTTTTAATTACATTTTTTTTATATCTTTAACGCTTTAACTAATAAAATTAAGATCAAGAACAATGAAAAGATTATTTTCTATTCTAGCCATCGCAGGTATTATGACATTCGGAACTGTAAATGCGAATACAAATGCGAACACAAGCACAATTGCTACTAGTACAGTTGTAAGTCCAACTCAAGATGATGCAGCAGATGCTACAGAAGAACTTGGATTTCACCAAGAATTAAAAAAGAGATTTATTGAAGGAGGCCCAGGCTTTATGGGAATTGTATTGTTATGTTTAATTCTAGGGTTAGCAATAGCTATAGAAAGAATTATCTTTTTAAACTTATCTACAACAAACTCTAAAAAATTAACTCAAAATGTAGAAGATGCACTTGCCTCAGGTGGTGTTGAAGCTGCAAAAGAAGTTTGTAGAAACACTAAAGGCCCCGTTGCTTCTATTTTCTATCAAGGATTAGATAGAACAGACGAAGGCATAGAGGCTGCCGAAAAAGCTGTTGTAGCTTACGGTGGTGTACAAATGGGACAATTGGAGAAAAACGTTTCATGGATTTCTTTATTTATTGCATTAGCACCAATGCTTGGGTTCATGGGAACTGTAATTGGTATGATTCAAGCCTTTGATAAAATTGAAGCAGCAGGAGATATGCAACCATCATTAGTTGCTGGGGGTATTAAAGTTGCACTTTTAACAACAGTATTTGGTTTAGTTGTTGCAATTATTCTTCAAATATTTTACAATTATATCATCTCTAAAATTGATGCTATTGTAAATGACATGGAAGATGCATCTATTAACTTAATGGATTTGTTAATTAGAAACAAAAAATAATAAACCATTAATTTAAAACAGAAACAATTATGGGTTTACACAAAATTATAAAAATTGCAGTTGGAGTATTAGGACTTGCTGGTGTTTTCTTTTTAGTAAGAATAATATCTGCAGGAGATGATACTATTAAAGCTGGAGAAGATGCTTCAGTGGATCCTATTGCATATGTTGCTTATATTACTTTGGGACTAACATTAGCTTTTGTATTGTTCTTTGTAATAAAGAATTTATTTACAAATAAAGGCTCTTTAAAAAGCACCTTAATGGGTGGTGGTATCTTTGTTGCAATACTTGTTATCGCTTATGCGTTATCTAGTGGAGCAGATGCTTCTAACTATTTATATAATGGTATTGAAGCTACCGAGAAAGAAGCACACATTGTAGGAGCAGGTTTAATAACATTTTACGTGTTAATTTTAGGAGCTGTGGCATCTATGTTACTTTCAGGAGTTAAAAAAATAATTAAATAGTTATGGCAAAACGAGCAGCACCAGAAGTAAATGCAGGCTCTATGGCCGACATTGCCTTCTTATTATTAATATTTTTCTTAGTAACAACAACTATGGAGAAAGATTCGGGGATTAACCGTAAGCTTCCTCCAATAGAAGAGTCTGATGAAGATGTAATAATCAAGCAAAAAAATATTTTTACTGTATTATTAAATGGTAAAGATCAATTACTTGTTGAAGACGAGATAATGGAGCTCAAAGATATAAGAGCAGCAGCTATTGAATTTTTAGATAACGGAGGCGGAACTGATAATGATGGTAATTCATGTGATTATTGCCAAGGAAAAAGAAATCCGAGTTCTTCAGATCATCCAGACAAAGCCATTATATCTTTAAAAAATGACCGTGAAACATCTTATGCAGCGTATATCTCGGTTCAGAATGAATTGGTAGGTGCGTATAATGAATTACGTAATAGAAGAGCCTTGCAATTAGGTCCTCAAAGAGGTTTTGCAGACATGTCTTATATAGAGATGACAAAAAACGCTAAGGATGTAAATTGGCCAGGAAATAAGGAAAAGTTAAAAGAGGTGATAGACCAAATAAAAAAGGAATATCCTCAAAAGCTTTCAGAAGTACAATAATTATAGCTTAATACAAAAATATGTCTAAGTTTAAGAAGAAAAAAGGAGGCGAAATACCTGCTGTTAATACAGCATCACTACCAGATATTGTATTTATGTTATTATTCTTTTTTATGGTTGCTACCGTAATGAGAGAGAATACACTTATGATAGAAAACCAGTTACCAAGTGCTGATCAAATTGAAAAGCTTGAAAAGAAAAACTTGGTAATGTATATCTATGTGGGTAAGCCAAGTAGTAATTATAGAGCAAAGTACGGTACTGAAGCTAGAATCCAATTGGGTGATAAGTTAGCAGAAGTGGGAGATGTTCAAGCATTTATTGCCTCAGAAAGAGCAACCAAGCGTGAAGAAGAGATTCCTTATTTAACAACATCTTTAAGAGTCGATAAAGAAGCTAATATGGGTATTGTTGGAGATATAAAACAAGAACTCAGAAAAGCTAATGCTTTAAAGCTTAATTACACAACCACACAAGGAGATGTTTCTAATAACTAATTAGAATAATCTTATTTTGTTTAAAATAAAAAGGCATTCTTGAGAAAGGATGCCTTTTCTAATTTATAAATTTTTGACACCTTATTTATGAGACTTGCTTTAACAGTACTAATTTCATTGATTTTTTTGCAACATAATATTGGGCAAAATGAAATTGAAACTACCAGTACAGATTCATTATATAGGGAAGATCAATTTTATTTTGGGATTACTTATAACCTTTTGACTAATATGCCTAACGGCATGTCTCAAAATGGGTTTTCTAGTGGGTTTCACTTCGGTTTTATCAAAGATATGCCTATTAATAAAAATAGAAATTGGGCGCTTGGTTTGGGTTTGGGATATTCTACGAATTCGATAAATCAAAACTTATTAATTTCTAAAGACCAGCAAGGCAGTTTTAATTATGAATTGTTAGGAAGCTCACAATTCACTAAAAATAAATTATCGAGGCATCTTTTTGAAGTACCTTTTGAACTTAGATGGCGTACTTCTACACCAGATAATTATAAGTTTTGGCGAATTTATACAGGATTCAAATTAGGGTATGTGTTTGCATCAAATGCAAAGCATAAAGGTTCCTCGCAAAGTAATAAAATTGCAAATATTGAAGATTTTGATAAACTTCAATATGGATTAACTTTAAGTATTGGCTATAATACATGGAATGCATATATGTATTATGGGCTTAATTCAATCTTTAAGAAGGCAGCAATACTTGACGGTAAACCAATGGACTTTAGAGCAGTAAAAGTTGGTTTGATGTTTTATGTTTTATAACCAATAATTCAGCATTATTATCTGAGGAACTATTCCAATTAAAAACCCCATTATAAGTTCAATATTTGTGTGTGCCTTTAAGTGCAGTCTAGAAGTTGCAATGGCACCAATTAAGATGCAAAAGAGGGCAATTGAGCCATTGATATTTATATTGTAATGAATGCTTATTGCAATAAAAAACATTAATACCCCTGCCGAAGCAATCATATGGATACTGGCTTTAAATTTTAAAATTGAAAGCATTAAGCACGCAAGTGTAGACAGTAAAATGCCAATAAAGAAACTGTATAATTCAATAAGCTCGTTTTGTGGTAAAACCCGTTGAACTACTATAAATATAATGATGCAATTAAGTACTAAAGGTAAAATGCGTTCTCGAGTAGATTGAAGTTGTACCGAATTTACTTTGTGCAAGTTTTTTAAGAGAAAATACAACAATATTGGAAGTAATATGGTAAGTAAGCTAAGCGAAAACAGCTTTGCTTTTATTATAGGTAAAGGAATATACCTGGGAGACTTTGAAAAATAAAAAGCAGTGCCAAGCAATGGCATGAACAATGGATGAAAAATATATGATATGCTCTTTAAAATAGCGTTCACACTACATTTGTTTTCTTAGTCTTGCCACAGGAATATCTAACTGTTCTCTATATTTAGCAACAGTACGTCTTGCAATTGGGTAACCTTTATCTTTTAAGAGTTTGGCCAATTTTTCGTCCGTAAGCGGTTTTTTCTTGTTCTCATCTTCTATAACCGTCTCCAGAATTTTCTTTATTTCTCGTGTAGAGACATCTTCACCCTGGTCATTTTTCATAGACTCGCTAAAGAATTCTTTGATAAGTTTTGTGCCATAGGGCGTATCTACATATTTACTATTGGCAACTCTAGATACTGTAGATACATCCATTTCAATCTCATCAGCTATATCTTTTAAAATCATTGGTCTTAATTTACGCTCATCACCAGATAAAAAATAATCTGTTTGATAATGCATAATAGCACTCATAGTTACAAATAATGTTTGCTGACGCTGTCTAATTGCATCAATAAACCATTTGGCGGCATCCAATTTTTGCTTTATAAACATCACCGCATCCTTTTGAGATTTCGACTTGTCTTTAGATTCCTTGTAGCCTTTCAACATATTGTTATACTCCCTAGAAACATGAAGTTCTGGTGCATTTCTTCCGTTTAGTGTCAGTTCTAATTTACCATCAGAAATTTTAATAGTAAAATCAGGAACTACATGCTCTATCATTCTAGTATTTCCAGAAAAAGAACCTCCAGGTTTTGGGTTTAAACGTTCAATCTCTAGAATAGCATCTTTAAGCTGAATCTCGCTCACATCAAATTTCTGAAGTAGTTTTTTGTAATGTTTTTTTGTAAACTGTTCAAAAGCTCTGTCTATAATATTGGTTGCAAGTTCAATATTTGGGGTTATTGTTTTTCGATGTAATTGAAGACTTAAACACTCTTGTAAATTCCGAGCCCCAACACCAGCAGGATCCAATTGTTGAACAATCTCTAATACACGTTCTATTTTATCTTCGGTTGTATATACATTTTGCGTGAAGGCGAGGTCGTCCATAATATCAGCCAGAGAACGACGTATATAACCGCTCTCGTCAACACTGCCTACTAAAAAGGAAGCAATTTGCTTGCCTTCATCGTCTAGCCTAAAGGTATTCAACTGTGTCTTTAAATGTTGTGTAAATGATGTGCCTGAGGCATACGGAATGCTTTTTTCTTCATCATCGATACTATAATTATTAGCCTGCATCCTATAATCTGGAATCTCATCATCACTTAAATATTCGTCAACATTAATGTCTTCGGCATTTATAGATTCGTTATCATCAAAATCTTCTGAATTATCAAAATTATCGTCATACTCGTCGGCGTCATCCTTGCCGCTATCTAATGCTGGATTTTCTTCTAATTCTTGTTTTAGGCGTTGCTCAAATGCTTGTGTAGGTAGCTGAATTAACTTCATCAACTGGATTTGTTGAGGCGATAATTTTTGAGATAACTTAAATTGTAAATACTGTTTAAGCATTGTTTGTATTTGGGTTTTTATAAAAATAAAAAAAACAATCTACTTTCAAACAGAACGAAGATTGTTTTATTATATATTTAAAGACCTTTCAGGTTTTTAAGATCTGAAAGGTCTAAATTATAATATTTAAAACTCTGCATTTTGAGGTGTTCTTGGAAAAGGAATAACATCTCTAATATTGCTCATTCCGGTGGCGAACATCACTAAACGTTCAAACCCAAGGCCAAAACCTGAATGCACGGCTGTTCCGTATTTGCGTAAATCTAAATACCACCACAAATCTTCTTCTGGAATATCAATGGCTGCCATTTTTTCTTTTAACACCTCTAAACGTTCCTCACGTTGTGCGCCTCCAACAATTTCACCAATACCTGGGAACAGAATATCCATAGCGCGAACGGTTTTACCATCTTCGTTTAGACGCATATAAAAAGCTTTGATATTTGCTGGATAATCAAACAAAATCACGGGACATTTAAAATGTTTTTCAACTAAAAAGCGTTCATGTTCACTTTGCAAATCGGCACCCCATTCATTAATAAGATATTTGAATTTCTTTTTCTTATTAGGTTTGCAATTGCGTAAAATATCAATAGCTTCAGTGTAACTTACACGTTTAAAGTTATTGTCAACAACAAATTTTAGTTTCTCGGTTAAGGTCATGTCGCTACGCTCTGCTTGAGGTTTAGACTTGTCTTCTTGTACCAAACGTTGTTCTAAAAAGGCTAAATCTTCCTTATTATTTTCCAGAATATGACTGATTATAGATTTCATAAAACCTTCGGCTAAATCCATATTTCCAGACAAATCCATAAAAGCTACTTCTGGCTCAATCATCCAAAATTCGGATAAGTGTCTAGAGGTATTAGAGTTTTCAGCTCTAAATGTTGGACCAAAAGTATAGACTTTTCCGAGAGACATGGCATAGGTTTCTGCCTCTAATTGTCCTGAAACTGTTAAGTTACTTTCCTTTCCGAAGAAATCTTGAGTAAAGTCTATTTCTCCATTGTCGTTCTTGGCAGGATTATTAGCATCGAGTGTGCTTACTCGAAACATTTCACCAGCACCTTCAGCATCACTTCCTGTAATTATTGGCGTATGCATGTAATAAAAACCGTTATCATTAAAGTACTTATGAATTGCAAACGACAAAGATGAGCGTAAACGCATAACCGCACTAAATGTGTTGGTTCGTGTACGTAAATGTGCGTTTTCTCGTAAAAATTCAAACGAATGTTTTTTAGGTTGAATAGGATATTCATCAGGATCAGAATCCCCCAAGATATTAATGGTATTTACCTTAATTTCAACACTCTGCCCTTTCCCTTGACTCTCTACCAATTCACCTTTTATATGAATTGCGGCACCTGTAGTAATTCTTTTTAAAATAGCCTCATCGGTATTTTCAAAGTCAATAACGCATTGTATATTATTAATTGTTGAACCATCATTTAAGGCAATAAATCGATTGGCACGGAAAGTTCTAACCCATCCTTTAACTTCTATTTCTACTTCTGATTTGTTCTGAGATAATAATTCTGCGACTGTACTATGCGTCATGGTACTTTATTTTAGTGTGCAAAGATAAAAAAAGCACAGTGCCTTTCAAGTGTCAGAAGATGAAATATCAGTTATTTGATGCAAAATCCTATTAGAATTAGACTATTCCTCTTTTTTATCTTCTTCATCAGGGATAATTCTAAAGTTAGGTTCTTTTAAAACCTCTTTGTTGGCAATACTTCTTTCCAGAGATAAAAGTAAAGATGGGAGTAACAATAGGTTGGCTAACATAGCAAATAGTAATGTTGCTGAAACTAATGCACCAAGAGCTACTGTCCCTCCAAAATTAGAAATAATAAAAACGGAAAACCCAAAAAACAGCACAATGGAGGTATAGAACATGCTAACACCTGTTTCTCTTAAGGCGGCATATACAGATTTTCTGATTTTCCAGTGATTAGCCTGTAGTTCTTGTCGGTATTTAGCCAAGAAATGTATAGTATCATCTACAGAAATACCGAAGGCAATACTAAACACTAATATCGTTGAAGGTTTTATGGGGACTCCCAGGTAACCCATTAAACCAGCGGTGATTAACAATGGCAATAAATTAGGGATTAATGACACTATAATCATTCTTACAGACCTAAACATATAGGCCATAAATATGGAAATTAGGAATATAGCTAAGGACAACGAAAGGATTAAATTATTGACTAAATATTTAGTTCCTTTTTGAAACAAATACGCCTTTCCGGTTATGGTAACATCATATTTTTCTTTAGGTAGAACCTTATCTATTTTGGCTTGTAGGTTTTCTTCAATACGCTCCATTTTGTCGATTCCAACGTCTTTCATAAAGGTTGTTATTCTGGCATACTGCCCAGTGCTATCTACAAAATTATTAAGCAAATCGACGTCAGATGAGGAGTTTTTTGCATACGATAAAATAAAACTATTCTCTTGTGATGTTGGAAGCTGGTAATACTTAGGGTTTCCGTTGTAAAACGCTTGTTTGGAATATTTTACCAAACTAACCACAGATATTGGTTTAGATAACTCGGGAGTTTCAATGATAAGATCTTCGAGTTCACTCATGCGCTTGAGGGTGGCGAGCTTCATCACTCCTTTTTTACGCTTGGTATCTACCATAATCTCTAAAGGCATAATCCCGTTAAACTCTTCTTCAAAAAAGCGTATATCCTTAAAAAACTCTGCTTTTTGTGGCATGTCTTCAATAAGGCTTCCAGATATTTTTATTTGATAGATGCCAATAATACTAGCAACTAAAAGAATTAACGAGGTAACATAGATGGTGATTTTTTTATGCTTTACCATGCGTTCCATCCAATCAACAAAACCGTTTATCCATCGTTTATTCAAATGCTCTAAATGCTTGTCTTTAGGCATAGGCATAAAACTGTAAATGATAGGAATGATAAGCAAACACAGAATAAATATAGCAAGTATGCTTAGTGAGGCAACGGTCCCAAATTCTTTAAGTAATTTGCTCTCAGTAATAATAAAAGTGGCAAAACCGGAAGCTGTTGTAACATTGGTCATTAATGTTGCATTTCCAATTTTGGTAATAACGCGCTGCAAAGACTTTGCTTTGTTGCCGTGTTTTTGTACTTCGTGCTGATATTTATTTATTAAAAAGATACAATTGGGAATTCCAATGACTATTATTAATGGCGGAATCAATGCTGTAAGCACCGTGATTTCATACTCCAAAAGGCCAATAATACCAAAGGTCCACATGACGCCAATTAAAACCACGACCATTGAAATAAATGTTGCTCTAAACGATCTAAAAAAGAAAAAGAAAATCAAAGAAGTTACCAGTAAAGCGGCACTGATAAATGTACCAATTTCGTCAATGATATTTTGTGAGTTCAGGGTACGGATATAGGGCATTCCTGAAACTCGGACATCTAAATTATATGTTTCTTCAAATTCTTCAATATTTGGAATAAGAATATTCGTAATAAACTCTTTTCTAGCAGGTGTATTTACAATAGATTTATCTAAATAAATAGCAGATCGTATGGTTTTGGTGTTTTTATTAAATAAAAAATTGTCGTAAAACGGATACTGTTCAAACAATTGTTTTTGCAGGGCTTCTAACTGAGCTATTGTACGAATAGAATCTTTAATAAACGGCTCAAGGTCAAATTGTTTTTTGGCATTGTTTTTAACCAGTTTTTGAAGATCGCTAATTGATATAACAGTTTCTACTTCAGGGTTAGATTTAAAACTTGTAGATAGTTTATTCCAGGCATTGAGGTTTTCAACTGTGAATAATGAAGAATCTTTTACACCTAGCACAATTAAATTACCCTCTTCGCCAAAGGTTTCTAGAAACGCATTATATTTTAAATTAACCTCGTGCTCATCTGGTAATAAGTTTGCTTCGGTATAAGTGAAACGCATTTTATCCCATTGCAAACCAAAAAAGTAGGTTGCCGCAGCAACAACAATGATGATGCCAATTCTATTCCGAAGAATTAACCGCGCAACAGCTCCCCAAAAGCCTACCGAAAACAATTTTGCCATAGCTAAATTTAATGGCGCAAAGGTAGATAAAATGAATAAACAAAATGCCCTAAAGCACTTGTTTAATGATTATTTATCAAGGCTAATGTTAAAGGTGAATTTAAAGGCAATATTGTCTTCAAACTTTGGAAGACGATAGGCGCCATAACGATAGGCAAAGCTTAGACCAAATCCAAAAAAGAGTTTGTTAATTTCGAGTCCAGATTCTGAAAACCCTTTTTCAAGTGTTCCGAAACTAATGTTTTCATGGCGATTTTGATTGCTCATATTGCCATAGGCAAACCGTGAAATTATTACTAGCTGCGGTTTGAACCATGGTGAAATCTTAAATGGAGCAAATCGATGTTTTATTTGAAGCGTAGCAAATCGATCTGAAAAGAACTCATTAAAATACATGGTTTCAAAACTGTTAGTTCCTGCTACCGAGAAGCGATTTAGAATAGTTTCTTTGTTCACGTTATTAGGATAAGCATGATACAGATGTGTTATTGGAACATCTCCGCTTGCAATGCCTCCTGTTAACACAAATTGAGTGCTACTTTCATTTTTGTATTTAAATTCTTGAATAGTTCTGAAATCTAATTTTGAAAAATTAAAATCCCCGTTTAAAACATCGGAAAAGCTTTTGGTGTATTGTATTGTGAATTTTGGATAACCTGTTTTGGTTTCACTAATGCCATTTGGGGTATATTCAAAATCACTGAACGGACTCCATTGTAACGATATTTTTGCGGTTGTAAGGTCAAAATTTTGATACAATCCTTGTGTGCCTAAATTAAATGTATAATCATAAGTTGGATTTATTTTGCTTAGGCCAAACTGTGTTTCAGTAATGATTTTAGGGCTTAATTGATGCTCAATAGCTAATGTTTTAGAGATATGTTTATGGAATAGATTGATATTTATTAATCTAGGTTCAAAAAACTGAAAGAAGCGCTTATCTGTTAAAAAGTTTGAGCTCCCTGTTTCCTGTAGGTCATCAGTGTAAGCTAAGTTAATCCAAGTGTTATTTTTTTTTGAAACCCTAAAGCCACCACCAAAGCTATATTTAAAGCGATGGTCTAAAAACCCATAGACCGTATAGCCTTGAAGTCTAAAGTTTTTAGAAAATGATTTACTTGTAATACCACCAAGGCCTGTTCTAAACCCTTCATATTGGTTATACTTGACTAGATATCTTAAATCAAGGTTTACATACTTGGTAGGGAAATAGCCGTTGCCAATATATTTTAAAAATTCGGCTTTTTTTATGGAATCATTTTGAGTAGTAGAAGTTTCATTGGAAGAACCAACGCCTTGAGCCTGACCGATCCAAATAAAGAGCAAAACAAAAACAAAAAACAGGTAGTACCTCATTAATTAGGAGCTAGAGTATAAGATGAGTTCTATATAACATGAAAAAAGCGACTTTAGTGTCGCTCTTTCTTAAATTGTCATTATTTCTTTTTCTTTTGTATGGAATAGGTCATCAACCTTTTTTACATAAATATCTGTCATTTCCTGAACATCCATTTCTACATTTTTTTGAACATCTTCTGAAACGTCATCCGTTTTTTTAATGTCATTATTAGCATCTTTACGAGCATTTCTAATGCCTACTTTTGCCTCTTCAGATTCTGCTTTTGCTTGTTTTGCCAAGTCACGACGTCTTTCTTCTGTAAGTGGTGGGACGTTAATAATGATGGTTTCGCCATTGTTCATTGGATTAAACCCTAGATTGGCAATCATGATTCCGCGTTCAATTTCTTGAAGCATACTTTTCTCCCAAGGCTGAACAGTTATTGTTCTACCATCTGGAGTATTTACATTTGCAACTTGAGAAAGCGGTGTTTGAGAACCATAGTAGTCAACAACTACACTTCCTAACATAGATGGACTTGCTTTCCCGGCTCTAATATTTACAAATTGCTTCTCCAAGTGCTTAACAGCGTTAACCATTGCTTCTTTAGCAGTATCTAAAATAAATTGTAATTCGTCGTTCATTTTTAAATGTTTTAATCTATCAACTCAAAAATTAAGCCACAAGCATTTTTTTGAATTGGTTACAAATTAACTTTTGTTCCTATGTTTTCTCCAGAAATTACTTTTAGTAAATTTCCTTTTTTGTTCATATCAAAAACAATAATTGGGAGCTTGTTTTCTTGACTCAATGTAAACGCAGTAGTATCCATCACCTTAAGCCCTTTTCTCAAAACATCATCAAAACTAATATTATCAAACTTAATAGCAGCGGAATCTTTTTCTGGGTCGGCAGTATAAATGCCATCAACTCGCGTACCTTTTAAAATCACATCTGCCTCAATTTCAATTGCTCTTAATACCGCTGCAGAATCTGTTGTAAAATATGGATTTCCGGTGCCTCCACCAAAAATTACTACACGCCCCTTTTCTAAATGTCGCATAGCCTTGCGTCTAATAAATGGCTCGGCAACTTCATTAATTTGTATGGCACTTTGTAAACGTGTTGGTACGCCAGCATTTTCTAATGCGCTTTGTAATGCTAAGCCGTTGATTACTGTTGCCAACATTCCCATGTGATCGCCTTGAACACGATCCATGCCATTACTGGCACCAGCTACACCTCTAAAAATATTACCACCACCAATAACAATGGCGACTTCTACTCCTAAATTTGTAATTTGTTTTATATCTTTTGCATACTCAGCTAAACGCTCAGGGTCAATGCCGTATTGACGTACTCCCATTAAGGCTTCTCCAGAGAGTTTTAAAAGAATTCTTTTGTATTTCATTAATTGATTTATGAGTGTCCCGTTTCAGCAGGAACAAGAGTTTAGCAAAACTACAAATTTTTGTGGTTTACTGAAGACGATTCATTAAAATATAATTTCCTTGGATACTATGGTTAATTCCCTGTCCTGAAAACGGATGTTTTTATATATAAAAAAAACTCCTCGATTATGAGGAGCTTTTTGATTGTAATATTATTTTAAAGAAGATCTCTATCCTAAAGACACTCTTTTAAATCCTGTAACAGCTACATCACCATAAGATGTAATGTATTTAGCAACACTTAATTTTTCGTCTTTAATGAAATTTTGATCCAATAAACATTGTTCTTGATCTAATGTTGTATTGTCTGAAATAAAACGCTCCATTTTTCCTGGAAGAATTCTGTCCCAAATTTGTTCTGGTTTACCTTCGGCTTTAAGTTCTGCTTTTGCAGCATCTTCAGCTTGAGTAATAACGTCTTTAGTTAATTGAGACATAGAAATGTATTGAGGTACATTTTTAAGTGTTTTCCCTAATCTTCCAAGTTCGATATTATCTTTTTCAATTACTGCAATTCTAGCTTCAGTTTCTGAAGCAACAAAAGCAGCATCGAAATCTTTATAAGATAATGTTGTTGCTCCCATAGATGCTACTTGCATCGCAATATCTTTAGTTAATATATCAGCTTTATCAATTGCATTAGATAAACCTACTATTGCTGCAATCTTACCAATATGTGTATAAGATCCAACGTATGAATCTTCTAATCTTTCAAAAGCTGTAATTTCAATTTTTTCGCCGATAACACCAGTTTGCTCAATCAATTTTTCAGCAACTGTCATACCGTCAAAATCAGCAGTTAAGAAATCTTCTTTACTAGAATGGTTAATTGCAATGTCAACAAATTGATTTGCTAATACTTTAAATGAATCATTTTTTCCAACAAAATCAGTTTCGCAAGCTAAAACAATAGCAACACCAACAGTGTTGTCATCATTAATTTTAGTAACAGCTAAACCTTCAGTTGACTCACGGTCTGCTCTTTTTGCAGCAACTTTTTGTCCTTTTTTACGTAAAACGGCAATGGCTTTGTCAAAATCACCTTCTGCTTCTTTTAATGCATTTTTACAATCCATCATTCCTGCACCAGTAGCTTCTCTTAGCTTCTTTACATCGGCAGCGCTTATTTTAATTGTGTTTTCCATGATTTATTATTATAAATAAAAGTCGCTCAATTTTTTTGCTAGAAAAGAATTAAACGACTTTTAAAACTTATTAAATGTTTTATTCTTCTTCTTGAGATGCTGTTGGAGCTACAGTTGCTTTAGCTTTAGCTGTTTTTTTTGCTTCAACTTTTGGTGCAGCTGCCTTAGGAGCTTCTGCTTCAGGCGTTTCTTTTGCTTCAACTTTTGAATCTGCTTTTGGTGCTTCCGCCTTAGCGTCGTCATTACCTTCAGATTTAGCTGTTTTTTCAGCTTTTCTTTCAGCTAATCCGCCAGCGATAGCGTCAGTAACATGAGATAAAATTTTATCAATAGATTTAGAAGCATCATCATTTGATGGAATTACATAATCAACCTGTCTTGGGTCAGAGTTTGTATCAACCATTGCAAATATTGGAATGTTTAGTTTTTGTGCTTCTTTTATTGCGATATGCTCACGCTTAATATCAACTACAAATAATGCTGCTGGAAGGCGAGTCATATCAGAAATAGAACCTAAATTCTTTTCTAATTTTGCTCTTAAACGATCAACTTGTAAACGCTCTTTTTTAGAAAGGGTTAAGAATGTACCATCTTTCTTCATTCTATCAATAGAAGCCATTTTTTTAACAGCTTTTCTAATAGTAACAAAGTTTGTTAACATTCCACCTGGCCATCTTTCTGTAATGTAAGGCATGTTTACGTTTCCTGCTTTGTCAGAAACAATATCTTTTGCTTGTTTTTTGGTAGCTACGAATAATATTTTTCTACCTGAGGCTGCAATTTTTGATAAAGCTTCAGAAGCTTCTTCTAATTTTGCTGCAGTTTTGTATAGATTAATGATATGAATACCATTACGCTCCATATAAACGTAAGGAGCCATGTTTGGATCCCATTTTCTGGTAAGGTGTCCAAAGTGTACGCCACCATCTAGTAATTCTTTTACTTCTACTTTTGCCATTTTGTAATAGTTTACGTTCTGTTGAATTAGCAATAATTAAGTGGCTTATTTTTTTAAGGCCTTAATCATTTAGATGCTAAACTAAATCCTGACATAAATGTCATGGACAACAATAACTGGATTAATTTTTTTGTGATATTAACGTTTAGAGAATTGGAATTTCTTACGCGCTTTCTTCTGTCCGAATTTCTTACGCTCAACCATTCTTGGGTCTCTTGTTAATAATCCTTCAGGTTTTAAAACGCCTCTGTTTTCTTCATCTAATTCGCACATTGCACGAGATAAAGCTAAACGGATGGCTTCTGCCTGACCTGTTACACCACCACCAAATACATTTACCTTTACATCAAAGTTACCTTCGTTGTTAGTCAATGCTAACGGTTGGTTTACTTTGTACTGTAACGTAGCTGTTGGGAAGTATGTGTTAACATCTTTTTTGTTGACTGTAATGTTTCCTTTTCCTTCTGAAACATACACACGAGCAACTGCCGTTTTTCTACGACCAATTTTGTGAATTACTTCCATTAGTTAACTTCGTTTAAGTTAATTGTTTTTGGTTTTTGAGCTTCGTGAGAATGCTTTGCACCAACAACAACATTTAAATTACGGAATAATGCTGCACCTAATTTGTTTTTAGGCAACATTCCTTTTACTGATTTTTCTACTAATCTTGCTGGATCTTTTCCAAACATTTCTGTAGCAGATAAAGTTCTTTGACCACCTGGGTAACCTGTGTGACGTACGTATGTTTTGTCTGCCCACTTGTTTCCAGTCAAGTTGATTTTCTCAGCATTGATAACAATTACGTTATCACCGCAATCAACATGTGGCGTGAAACTAGGTTTGTGCTTGCCTCTTAAAAGTATTGCAACTCTAGAAGCTAAACGACCTAGTGTTTGTCCTTCAGCATCAATCAAAACCCACTCCTTATTAACAGTAGCTTTGTTTGCTGAAATCGTTTTGTAGCTTAATGTATCCACACTAAATTATTTTTCTAATTAAACATTCCTCTCTCAAAAAGAGTTTGCAAATTTACAATTATATATTTGATTAACAAACAG
>Ga0316205_10002497_pt1 | contig 19049 bp, 16 predicted proteins | sample 3monthpyrite_MG_FD_204941 | JGI IMG/M metagenome (GOLD analysis project Ga0316205, IMG submission 204941) | Microbial mat bacterial communities from mineral coupon in-situ incubated in ocean water Damariscotta River, Maine, United States -... | ecosystem: Environmental > Aquatic > Marine >... | reverse complement strand
ATGCAGAATGATTTGCTGAAGTAAGTTCTCGGAAAAAAGTAATACGGCCATCTTTGCGCAAAGAGATGGCCGTGAAAGCGGTCACCAGCCGCGGTGTCAGCATAGCCTTAGCCTGTCGAACGTTCCAGATCAGCGAAAGCTGTTATCGTTATGAACCCAGGCTGAGCGATGAGAATTCTGAGATCGCGGAATGGCTGGAGAAGTTGACTGACAACCGCCGCACCTGGGGCTTTGGCCTGTGCTTTTTGTATCTGCGCAACGTCAAAGGTTTTGGCTGGAATATTACCCGGCAGGCGTATGCGAAGCATCGCCGACAGGGCACAAGCGCGTTTACCGGATTTACTGCGAATTGGAGCTGAACTTGCGGATCAAGCCCAAGAAGCGGCTAAAACGGGATAGGCCGGACGCACTGGCGGTGCCGGATATAGCCAATCATACTTGGTCGATCACTGCCCGGCAGGTGATTGCATGCAATCACCGAGAGGGGATTTCATGGCTGACCAACTGGCAGATGGGCGTCCATATCCAATACATCCAGCCCTGCAAGCCCCAGCAGAACGCCTATAACGAGAGATACAGCCGAACGGTTCGGCACGAATGGCTGGACCAAAACATCTTTGAAACAATTGAGGAGGCGCAGGAACAAGCTACACATTGGCTCTGGACATATAACAATGACAGACCCAACATGGGCATCGGCGGGATCACACCCGCTATGAAGCTAAACATAGCCGCGTAATTCTACTAGCGGGCCCCACTAAAAATGGGGGGATTACCTTGGGAATAAAGTGTTTGCCCTTTCTCAAGGAAGTTTAAGAAGTCGTCTTCATAGGCGGCTTCATTGAAACCGCCTGACAAGTTGGACAGGAAGTCTGGATCGTCCTTTTTTCATCTTCCGCCATCTACACAACCCTCCGTCTACACCTGCTCACATAATGCCTCGGGACCGGTGGGTTTGGGAAGGGGCAATAGTGACAGCGGTGTAGCGGGAGACGGCGTAACTTTTGAGTTCGTACCGTGAATAGGGGCGGGAAGCCGATGTTCGCTGCGGATGCGGAGGTCAGAAGGATGTTTCTTCAAAGCCAACGCTACCTGATGGAACTAGCAAAAGCTTTTTTGATGACTGCCTCGGGATTTCTGTAAAGAAGCACCGAAATTTGGTAGCCACAGATTCCCGATAAACCTACGGTTTTCGAAAGTCAGACGTAATTGTGGCCCAGAGCTGCCGGATAGAGCCGGGTACCGATTTTGATCTTTCCACGGACCGAAACTTGGTGAGGGGTTTACAGGGCAATGAAGTTCATCGAAAGGGCTAAATAAGTGGCGTTTTTCATTAGGATACGGGCAAGACGGACCTTTGATCCTATGTGTAGGCGCGGCCCACCAGTGGGTTCGGGGGACAGGAGAGTCAGCCATGCAAACACAAAACTTACCGGCCATCCAAAAAATTGACTTATCAGCTACCTTAGCGCTGCCTCGATATTGCCGCCGTCAACCGTCATTACATGGGCTGTTGTCCGTTCACTTAATGCCAGCGCAACAAAGGCATCGGCTACATGGCGTGCCTCGACTTCGCGCTGGATCAGGTTGCCGGCCATATAGGTGCTTTCATCTATACCGCGGGCTTTGGATCTTTCGGCGATGAAGTCATCATCCAAAAGGCCCGAGCGGATGCGGTCGGCGTTGATGCCGTTTACGCGCACGCCTTTTGAGCCCAGTTCCAGCGCCAGTTGGCGCAGCAGGAACATAGTGGCCGCTTTGGGCAGGCCGTAGGCGCCAAAACCCTTCCCAGGGTTTACGGCCTGCTTGGAGACGTTGAACAGCAACTGCCCACCTCGGTTTTGTGCGGCAAATATCGCTACGGCAGCTTTCGAGAACATCTGGTGAGAGAAGAAATTTAGCTCGAAACTTTTACGTAACAGGGCGTCATCAAGGTCGCTCATCTCGCCTGTCCACGCGGCACCAGCATTCGAGACCAAAATATCGAGGCCACCGAAACGAGTGATACAGGCATTTACGGCTTTTTGCGCAGCGCCTTCGGCGGTAATATCTAGCGCCAGCCCTGCGTGATCTGGCCCGAGTTTGGCCAGTGCTTTGGTCAGGAGGCCCTCTTGCAGGTCGATGATAAATGTGTTGGCCCCTAGCGCGGCGAAAGCTTCGGCCGTTGCCAGCCCGATACCGCCAGCACCACCGGTGACCATGACCACACGACCAGCCATAACGGGCGGCTGTTTTTTGCCCAGCTTGGCCTGCTCCAGTGACCAGTATTCCATATCAAAAAGCCGCGCCTCGTCCAGCGGAAAGAAGCCGCCGCAATCTTCGGCATTGGTCATGGCGGCAATGTTTTGCTCGGCAAGGTCAGCGGCAATCGCTGCGGCTTTCGCGTCGACCCCCATGCCGACAACCCCAACACCCTCGATCCACGCAAGATCAGGCGTGGGATTCAGTAGGGTTTTCCCCTCCGGATAGCGCGAGACGTTTTCTTCGAAGTAGCGGATATAATCGGCAACATAGGCATCGATGGCATTTTCAATTGCCGCTGCGCCACCTGAAATGATTTCGGCGGTCAAATAAAGCGGATAGTTCTTTGTGCGGATCACATGATCGGGCGTCGCCACGCCACGACCGGCTAATACGGCTAGATCGGTGCGCGTAAAGAACTCTTGCACATTTGGGCCTGCGCGCAGGTCCATCACCGGCATGGCTGCATCACGGTTCCCCAAGAATTCCGCACGCCGAAGGCCGACGATACCGCGCAATGTTGGCAGGATGTCGGTGGCTTTTTCTACCATTGCCAAATCCGGTGCGCCAGGCTTTGCCGGAATCTTGCCGCTTTTGGCTTTCAGCCAATCCTCGACCATATTGGTGTGCCGGATGATCCGCTCATAGGCGGTTTTAGCATCCTCAGCGAAAGCGAAGTGACCGTGGTTGAGCAGGACTAGCCCCTCAACTTCCGGATTGGCCTCAAATATTTCGACAGCTTTCTTACCCAGCTCAAAACCGGGCTTATGGAATGGAACGGTGACAACCTTATCGCCGAAAATCTCTTTCACAACGGCTTGGGCATCTGGTAGATCGCACAACGCCAGCATGGCCGTTGCGTGGGTGTGGTTGATGTATTTATGCGGCAGGAAGGCGTGTAGGAGGCTTTCAACTGACGGATTCGGGCCGCTGGCATCCAGCATATTGCCGCGCAGGGTATTCACCATGTCTTCGTCGCTCAAGCTATCAAGGCCACGCAGAGTTTGCAGGGGGTCCAGCCACATGGCGGGCATACCGGAGGCACCAATGGTTGCAAGATCATAGCCGCTGCCTTTGACATGCAGGACAGTCTGATCCTTCCCGAACAGGTCTTTGCGTTCCAGTTTGCACGAAGTGTTTCCACCGCCATGTTGCACCAGCTCGGGATCACCTCCAATCAGCCGAGAGGCATAGGCCTGCAATGCCATCTGTTGATCCGCCGGATCACTTCCGGCTGCCGCACTGCTGTTCCCAGCTTCCGTATCTACCCACTTGTTCGCGACCATAACTCACCTATAAGCTTAAAATTAGAATCTATAAAATCTATAGCACCGCACACAATCTTTGACAATTGTCAACGTATAGTGTCAAATATCTAAAAAACGGAAGAGCTGATGGCTACTGTGACACGAAGACGGCCCTCGGGCCAGGTGAGCGGCGAGAATATCGTGATTGAGGCTGCGTGGATGTATTATCACGAAGGCCTGAACCAGACCGAGATTGCTGGTCAGCTCGGGGTTTCACGCGCCACAGTGGTCAATTACCTGCAAGAAGCCAAGGAGCGCGGCTTTATCCGCATCAGCCTTGCTGATAAAACCTTCACCAACCATCGTTTAGCACAGGAATTGCGCGAAAAATTTAACCTGACAGCGGCTTACGTGCTGCCCGATGACACCGCAGACGAGGAGCAAGCGTTGAAGCGTGTGGCACGTGGCGCGGCGGAATGGCTGCCCAGCCTGCTTGAGCCGGGCGATCGGCTTGGCGTGTCTTGGGGGCGGACGGTTTACGAAGTTGCCGAGGCGCTGGAGCAAACCGAGACCGAAGGCGTTACGGTATCGCAACTGGTTGGCTCAATGGCGACGCCCTACGGTTTTACCGCTGAAATTTGCTCGGCCCACATGGCCCAGCGTTTGGGGGCAAAACTGGTGAACCTGCACGCGCCAGCTGTATTGAGTGACCCTGACCTCGCCGCGCGCCTGCGGGCAGAACCGATTATCCGCGAGCAGATTGACGCGCTCAGCCACTGCAACAAGGCCATTTTTGCGGCCGGATCAAGCAACCATGAAAGTCACATCGTCAGCTCGGGGCTGGCGAGCCATACCGATCTGGACTGGTATGTAAGCCAAGGCGCGACCGGCGTTTTATGTGGCCGCTTTATTGATGCCGCCGGGAAATCCATTCCCGGCGAGCTAGACGACCGTATGATCGGGGTCGAGCTGGACAAACTTAAAAACCTCGACATGGGGCTCTTGGTATCGGTTGGAATCGACAAAGTCATTCCGATGATCTCAGCAGTTGCTGGCGGCTATGTCACGCACGTAGTCACCAGCAACTCGACAGCTGCGGAAATGTTACGGTCCAAGTAAAGCCGCCGGGCACATTAGCCCTTGGCAAATTCCGGGAACAGCGCAGCCAGACCTTCGGGGGAGGCCTCACAAACACCACGCTCGGTTATCAAGCCAGTTATCAAACGCCTTGGTGTCACGTCAAAGGCAGGGTTTCCGCCCGGTGTGCCATCGGGTGAGATCTGCACTTGTGTTACCGTCCCATCCGCCAGCTTGCCCTGCACATGGGTGACTTCCGCGTCGTCACGCTCCTCGATCGGAATTTCTTTGACGCCGTCTTTTACTGTCCAGTCGATGGTTGGTGAAGGTAGGGCCACATAGAACGGCACATCGTTATCAAAGGCGGCGAGCGCTTTTAGATAGGTGCCGATCTTGTTACAAACATCACCGTGCGCGGTTGTGCGATCGGTGCCGACAATAACCATGTCCACCAAACCGTGCTGCATCAGGTGGCCGCCGGCATTGTCAACGATTAGCTGATGAGACACCCCGTGGCTGACCATTTCCCATGAAGTAAGCAGTGCGCCCTGATTGCGCGGGCGGGTTTCATCGACCCACACATGGATCGGAATATCAGCCTCAAGCGCATGATACATTGGTGAAGTGGCCGTGCCCCAGTCAACCGTTGCCAACCAGCCGGCATTGCAGTGGGTCAAGATACGGACAGGCTCACCCTCCGGTTTGCTGGCGGCAATTATCTTGACGATCTCCAGACCGTTCAGCCCGATCTGGCGGTTGCATTCAACATCTTCATCCGCGATGTCGTGGGCGCGTTGCATGGCCGCGGCGGCGCGTTCACTTAGCGGCAGCGGTTTAAGCAATGCCTGCATGGCATCCAGAGCCCAGCGAAGGTTGATCGCGGTCGGGCGGGTTTCATGCAAAATATCCCAGGTTTCCGCCAGCGATGCATCGGACGGATCAAGTGCCATTTGAACGGCGACCCCATAAGCCGCTGTCGCCCCGATTAACGGCGCGCCCCGCACCCACATGTCACGGATCGCAATTTCGAAAGCTTCGCGGCTGGTTAGGTCAACAACCCTGAACTCGTGCGGCAGCCAGCGCTGGTCGATAATCTGGACTTTGCCAGTATCGTGATTAAACCAGATAGACCTGTAATGTGTGCCGCCGACGTTCATAGAAAAGTCTCCTCGTTGAATTTTCGCGCCATATCACACAGCGCATGTATATTTGCAATTTCGCCTCGTTGCCTAATCAACTCGCGGCCCATCATAAGGTTGCGCGCTTCAAGAGGTGCCCGAATGGCGGTATCCTCGATTTCCTCGAAATCGGCGTTATGTGCCAGTGACAAAAGCCGCCGGTGCATTTCGATGCCGCAGATGCCAAGCGCATCTGTGAAAATATGTTGCAACACCTTAGTCAGGGCGCCGTCCGCGCTATGGCCCTGATCTTCAAACATTGTGCGCGGGAACAAGATGCCTGTGCGCTCGGTATTCCACAGATGGGTAAACTCCGCCTCGAAGGCCGTGTAGGTGCCCTCGATCAGCTCAAGTACCCAGTTTTGATATTCGGCCAGATCAGCATCATTCCGATGCCCCGGCTGGCTGAAATAGGACATCAGGTAATTGGAAACCAGCATCCCGATATCGAATCCCATCGGGCCGTAAAAGCCGAATTCGGGGTCAATCACTTTACTTTCATCATCGGTGCACATAACCGAACCAGAATGTAGATCACCATGCAGGAGCGTCTCGGCGTTTGATGAAAACTTAAGGAGCATTTCCTGCACAGCGGTTTTCATTTCGATATCACCGCGCAAGGTTGCCACCAAAGGCTCAAGTCCCTCGGTGTGGTTGTTTAGCTCTGCGTCAAAATAGGGGTCAGTGAAGATCAGGTTTTCGGTAATCGCCATCAGTTCTGAATTGCCAAGATAGATGGCCGCATCTGCCTTTTTATCGGCCGTTGCCATAAACAGATCAGAGCCGCGAAAGGCTGTGCGGGCGCAGAAGTTGCCCAGTGTTTCGGCGAGGTCGGTGACTTTTTCACCGGCTATCAGTTTCTTGCGCAAAATAGCGTGCGGCGTAAAGAACTCCATTATGATAATCGCTTGTTCTTCATCAAAATGATAGACTTCAGGCACGGAGCCGGGGTCTCGCTCGGCTTGGCGAACCAACGTGCTGTTCTCGAAGAAAGCGCGGCTGAGCGGTAGTGGCCAACTGTCACCAACGAGACGCACATAAGGGAGCGCTTGTTTGACGATGAGCGTAGATTTCGGACTTTTTACGAGAAACACGAGGTTAAGATTTCCGTCGCCTACCTCGTCCGCCTGCCAGGTTTCTGTTTCAGATCCCAAGTGACGGGTAACAGCCTCAACCACCCCTAATCTAACAGGAATCGACTCTACCGTGAGTGGTTCATATGCGGTTTTGTTTTCTGCCATGTGGCCCTCCCAAGTCTTTCAGAACACCTGTTACCCCTTGAAACAAGGGTTTCAGGCCATGTTTTTACGTTCCAAACCTGTACGCAAACACGAATGTTATGGTCACAATCGGTAAATGATCACCATTTGTCAATACCCGTTGACATTTGTTATTTTTGGGATAACACTACCGGCAAAAGGAGAAGTCTGCCCATGTCTTCGGCTGCTGTGGAAATATCTGGATTGACCAAGGCGTTCGGCACAAACCGGGTACTGCGCGGCATTGATCTTGAGCTTTTCAAAGGCGAATTAACGGTGTTGATGGGCGCGAATGGTGCTGGAAAGTCAACTTTGGTTAAGGCTATCTGCGGCGTCTATCCACCGGACGACGGCTTCATCAAGCTAAACGGTGTCGAACTGCGGGCACAAACACCTTATGAGGCAATCCATGCTGGTATCGTTACGGTTCACCAAAGCATCAATGACGGGGTTGTTCCCGATCTGGATGTTGCGTCAAATCTGATGCTCGACAAATTGGCTGAGCCGCGCGGCGGGTTTTTTCTGAAGCGCAAGGAAATTCGGACAGAGGCGCGCAGGGTTGCGGCCTCGATGGGCTTGGACGTGGATGTTACCCGCCCTGTTCGCGAGCTTGATCTCGCCGACCGACAGCTTGTGGCAATTGCCCGGGCTATGACCCACGAGCCCGAGTTGCTCATTCTGGACGAACCGACTTCGTCCCTGTCGGCAACCGAAGCGGATCGGCTATTCGGCCTGCTTGACCGCCTGCGCGACGCTGGGGTCGCCATTCTTTATATATCGCATAAAACCTCGGATATTCGCCGTATGGCCGACCGGATTGTCAGCATGCGCGACGGAGAAATTGTTGGTCGGTTTGATGAAAAACCGTTGGATTATGAGGCGGCGGTCAATGCAATGCTTGGCCACAGCATGAACAACATAACGCTTGATATTAAACCGGCTGGTGAACAGGTGCTGGCGCTGGATAAGTTACAAATCAGTGCCCGCTCCACTCCGATTTCTATAAGTGTGAACACCGACGAAGTTGTAGCAATTACCGGGCTGGTTGGCGCCGGGAAATCCGAATTATCTTCTATTCTGTTCGGACAGAGGAATCCCCATGCTGGTTCCATGCAACTGGACGGGAAACCTTACACGCCAAAATCAGCGGGTGACGCGATAAATGCAGGTGTGTTCCTCTGCCCGAAAGACAGGGGTACAACTGGTGTTTTGCAGGGTCACAATCTGGCAAAGAACATCACCGCGCCCTTTCTCAAGCACTATTCGAGCATGTCCTTTGTTAACCGCAAAGCCGAGGCAAAAGCAGCGCGTGATACGATTGCAGAGTTGATTATCGTATGCCAGTCTGAGCAGGACGATATCGGCACGCTTTCCGGTGGAAACCAGCAAAAAGTGATGGTCGGGCGTTGGCTGAGCGAAGACTCCAAGCTGTTGGTGCTCGATGAGCCATTTCAGGGTGTAGACATTCAGGCCCGGCGCGATATTGGGGCCAAGATCCGCGAGACAGCCAAAGGCAGAGCGACGATCGTAATGACCTCCGAGATGGACGAGGTTTTGGAGATTGCCGACCGGATCATTGTATTGTTCGACCATTCACTTGTCGGCGACCACCATAATCAGGAGCTGGACCTCAAACAGGTTATGGCGCAGGTCGCCGGGCAAAGCGGTGGATCCGAAGCGGCGACTCCACAAACGAATTCCGAGTAGATGGGCAATAAAGAAATGCAAGACAAAAAATCAAACCCAGCGAATGACACGCAAAATACCCGTATGGCTAACAAGCGGAGCGGTGTTGATCTGGCAATCCGCTATGGTTTTTTAACCCTGCTTTTTGGGCTGGTTATTTTCTTTTCTGCCGCCGCTGAAGGTTTTGTCAGTCCATATAGCGCGGTTTTTATTTTCCAGTCGGTTGCGATCACCGGTATTCTTGCCCTTGGGGTGACGTTTACCTTGGTGGTTGACGGGTTCGATTTGTCAATCGGTTCGACCGCAACCTCGGCGCTGATGCTATCGGCCTATGTGATGGTTGTGCTTGAAATGGGGGCATTTGCTGCGGTTGCGGCTTGTCTGGTCATGGGCGCTCTTATCGGGCTGGTAAACGGGCTGCTGATCGTAAAAGCCAAAGTGCCGGATCTGCTGGCGACGCTGGGTATGATGTTTCTGCTGATCGGTTTGCAGCGCATCCCGACCGAAGGCCGGTCGATCTCCACCGGGATGTCCCTTCCGGGTGGCGAAACAGCCGAAGGTGTATTTTCGCCAGCCTTTCTCTGGCTGGGCCGCAACCGTTTCGATTTCTTCATCGACAATCTGATCCCCGTATCGGTGGTGATCCTGATCGTCGTTGCCGTGCTGGTTTGGGTATTTCTGGAAATGACCCGCCACGGGCGCTTAATGTATGCCATTGGATCAAATGCCCGCGCAGCCAGCCTCGCAGGCACCAACGTGAACCGTTACAAAATTCTGGCTTATATGATGTCTGGCGTTTTGGCATCGGTCGGAGGAATATTGCTGGCGGCACGGCTCGGACGCGGTGACATCGCATCCGGCAACAATTTGTTACTGGATGCGGTTGCTGCTGCGCTGATCGGGTACGCCGTTCTTGGCGCCGCCAAGCCGAACGCGTTTGGGACCGCCATCGGGGCGTTGTTTGTCGGAATCTTGTTACAAGGGCTGACAATGATGAACGCCCCTTACTACACCCAGGATTTCGTAAAAGGCGCGGTGCTGGTCATCGCTCTTGTATTTACCTTCGTGCTGACGGGTCGGCGCGCAGGCTCTAATCACTAACTACCCAATCATTGTAAACCATGGGAGGAAAAACAATGAAACTAACGAGACGTTTTGTATTTGGACTGGCAGGCGGTGTTGCCGCACTGGCCAGCGGACTGGCCACAACGGCATTCGCTGAGGATATGCCCGCGCCGTTCGACAACGCTGGCGATGTAAAAATAGCGCTTGTGCGTTATCTATCGACCGGTGATTTTTTTCAGGCATATCTGTCTGGCGTTGAAACTCAGGCTGCCGCCATTGGCGTAGACCTTCGTGTTTTTGACAGCCGTCAGGATGCAGCTTTGCAGGCTGATATGGTTGATCAGGCTATCGCGCTTGGTGTTGATGGTATCATCATCCAGCACGGCCTTACAGAATCCATGCAAGAAGCGGCGCAACGCGCTATCGACGCCGGTATCAAGGTTGTGGCTTTTGACGTTGACGTTGAAAACGCTGCAATCCCGCAGGTCGAGCAGTCTGACTACTTGCTAGGCAAGCTGGCACTGGAGCAAGCGATTGTCGATAATGGCGATACATGGAACGCCGGCTATGTCTATGTTGCCGGCATTGCACCGCTTGATCGCCGCGATGTTGCTTGGCAGGATGTGAAGGCTGCAAACGCCGGTATCAACGAGTTGGCCATGTTCGGCACGCTCGACAACCCAATTGCCAACTCGGTCGCCAATCAGGCCCGTTCGGTTCTGCAGGCCAACCCGAGCATCACCGTTATGTTTGCCCCCTATGACGAATTCGCTAAAGGTGTGAAAATCGCTGTAGACGAAGCCGGCATGACCGATCAGGTCAGCATCTATTCGGCCGATGTTTCAACCGCAGACATCTCGGCCATGCGTGAACCGGGCAGTGCCTGGGCCGCGACCGTGGCAACCAACCCTGCTGTTGTTGGCGAAGTTTCGGTTCGCACCTTGGCAATGCTGCTGGCAGGTGAAGATCCTGGCCATAACGTAATTGTGCCGCCAACCTTGATCACTCAGGCGTTCCTGAACGATAACGACATCAAAAACATGAGTGATTTGAGCGCTAATATGCCTCAGTTCGCCCATGCTGATGTGGCCGTTCCTGCCTGGATGCCGCTGCCTGCGCGCTAAGCCAGATAATAAATAATGGTGGGTCGCGGGGCACTCCTGCGGCCCCCTTTATGGGAGAGAATAAATGCTGCGCGGAATTGATCCTCGTATGACACCGGACCTGATGAGCTGCCTTATGCAGATGGGCCACGGGGACGAGCTGGTAATTGTGGACGCAAATTACCCTGCGGCCTCGACGGCAGCGCAAACAATCTGGGGGGCGGTTATTCACCTGCCCGGGTTTTCTGCCCCGGAGGCGATTAGCCTGATCACCGGCTTGATGCCACTGGATGGATTTTTCGACACTTGCGCTTTGCGAATGGAGATAGATAATGAACCGGATGCGCTGGGCGATGTGCATAAAGAAGCGTTTGAAATTATAAATGCCGCCAAACCCGATGGCTCGATTGCGGGCAGCATCGAGAGGCAGGGATTTTATAGCCGTGCCGCACAGGCGTTTGGCGTAGTTGCCACCACCGAAAGCCGCCCATTTGGCTGCTTCATCTTACGAAAAGGCGTGATTTTTTGATCATGCGATGCTTATGAACACAGATATAACCGCGCTAAAATCCAAAAGCCGAGGCATTAGCCTTGGTATGCTCGCTGCTGACCTTGGCAATTTGCGCGAGGCCGCCAAAGAGGCGGCAAGCTGGAGATGTGACATTCTGCACTTCGACGTTATGGATGGCGAGTTTGTTGCTGGCATGACCGCTGGGCCGGGCTTTGTCAAAGCCCTCGATATAGGGGCGTTGCGCGATGTTCATCTGATGATCAAACACCCCGCGCAACATGTTGCCAGCTACGTAAAAGCAGGGGCGGATATCATCACGGTTCATGCTGAATCCGAAGGCGCTGCCGAAGCCATTAAGAATATCCGTTCCGCTGCCAGTGAGGTTGGCCGTCCGGTTTTGGCTGGTCTAGGCATAATGCCGGGCACTTCACTGCAGGAAATCAACGAACTGTTGGCCATGAAGCCAGATATGATCCTGGTGCTTTCACTGGACCCCCGCTCTAAAAATCCGCCAGATATCACAACCGCCTGCACCCGCCTGAGCGAATTGCGGGAGCGCCTCGGTCCATCGGGGCCGTTGCTGGCCTTTGATGGTGGCGTGACCCTTGACAGTATCGCGGAAATTGCCGCTTGCTTGCCGGACATGATTGTCAGCGGCAGCGCCGTTTTGGGCGCCAACAATCCTAAAGATGCCTTCACGGCAATGGCACAAGCACACCAACCAAATACTGAAATATAACATTGCAACAAGAAAGACAGGACCTCTTATGGCAGATCTCGACGATATCAAAGACGGCAAAGATTTTGGGCTCAATACTCCACAGGATAAACAAGGTTTTTTCCTCAAGGGTGGGGCTAACTACGATTGGGGTATCAAGAACCGCATGAGTCGGATTTTTAACCCCAAAACAGGCCGCACGGTAATGCTTGCTTTTGACCACGGCTATTTTCAAGGCCCAACCAAGGGGTTGGAGCGCATTGACCTCAACATCCTACCGCTGGCCGAATATGCCGATGTCCTGATGTGCACGCGCGGTATTCTGCGCTCGGTCATTCCGCCGACCGTGACCAAGCCGATTGTGATGCGGGCCTCGGGCGGCAACTCGATCCTTAGTGAATTGTCAAATGAAACCATTGCTGTAGACATTGACGACGCGGTGCGTATGGGTGTTAGCGCCATGGCCGCGCAGGTTTATATCGGTGCGGAATTCGAACATAAGTCGATTTCCAACGTCATCAAACTTATCGACAGCGGTATGAAAGTCGGCATCCCGACGCTGGCTGTGACCGGGGTTGGCAAAGACATGGCACGCGATGCCCGATATTTTGGTCTGGCCACACGGATTGCCGCCGAGATCGGCTCGCACTACGTGAAATCCTATTTCATCGAGGAAGGCTTTGAGAAAGTCGTTGCTGGCTGCCCCGTCCCAATTGTTATTGCTGGCGGTAAAAAACTACCTGAACTTGAAGCGCTGGAGATGGCCTATAAAGCTGTCGATCAAGGAGCGGCAGGTGTTGATATGGGCCGAAATATTTTCCAGTCGGAAGCCCCGGTTGCGATGCTGAAAGCCGTTTCGCGCGTTGTGCATGAACTGGAAACACCGGACAAGGCCTTCCAGATGTTCAACGATCTGAAAAGCGGAGGATAAAAGACTGGTCTGCACACTGAATATGGTTGACTGATTTGTAGACATCGTGTTTGGCAAATTTGGAAGCTACGTAGGGCTCGATGTGCAAAACAAGATTTGCCGGAGAGTTTAAGCGCGATTCAGTGATGCAGGTTGTTAATCATGGGCCGCTCGCTTTGGGTCTTCGATTATTTTACCGACGCAGTTCCCCTTGTTCCGAGTTTCTATCTCTTCGGTTCGGTAATCTTAAGCGGTATTTTCTGTGTTGCAAGCGTCACATTTCCATAGTTCTTTTGTCTTGCCCTTTTCCGTAGATTTGAATGGCGCTCCGCCAACGATCGTTCCAACTATCGAAAACTGCTCAATGATTTATTGACAGTCTTGGGGACGCGGTGCTGCTGCATCTTGCTGACATGCAAACGGCAGCAAAGGTCCGATTTTGCCATTTCGGTCACCGTCCGGTCACCCACATCAAACAGAACCAAATTCCACTGTATTTCACCAAATTTGACCTTTCGAATTCTGGCGACCGCTTAAAACCGACCTTCAATTTCCTGCAATTAGTTCAATTTTGTTTCAATTTTCTTCACTGGCCCTACAAATGTATTTCTCCCATGGCATGCAAGAGGTCGGGGGTTCGATTCCCCTTGGCTCTACCAATTTTTTTAAAAACAATATGTTGGAGTTGCGATAAGTTGGTGTGACGCGAAAGTGAGGCACAAATGCAGCTCGGGGCGCCTGATATATCCAGTGCGGATTGGTCGCGAGCGCACGCGAGTTACCTAATTCTGTCTTGTAAATGCAGACTTGAGACTAATTTAGACTCGGGTGGATCTGGATTGTGTCAAACCCGATATCTCCGCAGCGGGAAGGGAAGAATATTGTTCTTTGGACCGCCTGAATTGCCAAGATTTCGTCTATAGGTTAGTCAGGGGTGTCAGAAAACCGAGTTCACCTTGCATGTTTTCGGTAGACAACTAAAATTGTAACAATAAAGTGTCTAGAGATATATCGTGTATTAACTAGTTGAAATGAGTTCAAATTGTGAGACTGCCTCCTAGATTCATTTTTCTCGAAGTTAACCAGCGCTGTAACCTGCGTTGTATTCATTGTCAGTTCTGGCATCGCGACGATTCCGATTGGGAGAATTACCAATCTCGGGAGATGAAGCGCACTGTGGTTCAAGATTTTGCGCATATGAGCCCCTTTGGGAGTGTCGTGATGTGCGGTGGCGAACCGATGTTGGATATAGACGAGTATTTTGCTATTTGCCGGGATGCGCGAGATAGCGGGTTGAAGCTGCTTTCTGTTGTTAACGGGACCCGTATCCGAACGCCTGACATGGCAGACCGTATGATCCTCGAGGGACCGCACGAGATTTCTGTTTCGTTGAATTCCCACAAAAAGGAATTGCACGATACCACCCGTGGCGTTCCCGGAGCTTTTGAAAAGGCACTAAAAGCCTTGCGATTGCTGCTGGAATCACGAGAAAGGCATCCCGATTCGGGCACCAAGATTCTCGTTATGGGTTTGATAATGAAATCAAACTATCGCGATATTCCGGCTTTTTACGACTTTGTGCTGAACACAATCAGGGCCGACAAATTGAAGCTCAATTTTGTTCAACCTTCTTTTGGCCAAAGCAGCGAAATCGATCCGTTTTTCGCTGAAGAAACTGATGTTGATCCGGAAATTCTAGATGAGGTGATCAGCCAAAGCGAGGCCCTCTACAATCTGGATTACAACCCGGCCTGGCGCGAAAATGTAAATATGTATTTCAAATCGCTACGAAAAATCAAAGATTTACAGCGAGGATGGGGCTCCCGGAAAGGCACCAAATCGGCAATATGCAATACCTATGATCGAAATATAATGGTAGATCAATATGGGTTTGCGCGGCTATGTTACTCATCTGCTTTCAAAGGCATGCAAATCGAGAAGCAGGGCGATCTAGAGAAGTTTTGGAATAAAAGTGATTCCATCCGCAGGAAAATGAAGGGCTGTAAACAGTTCTGCGGAATTAGCCACAGCGTTCGCGCGCAGTCATCAACAAAAAGCGGGCAAGAGAAAGCTGCTCTTTTTGCCGAGAGTACATGCGCCGTGCGGCCCGATGTTGCCCTTCCCTCAGAAAACTCCGGCTTATTGGAAAAGATTAAGCGGCTAGCGAGAAATTAGTTTTTGTATCGCTTGTTTCACTCTTTGAAAATTCAGAGACAGGTTGCTTAGACGAAAATCTATTCCCATAATCCTGATCGAGCTTTCCGCTCCGCGGCGCAATTCATGTTGCAGATATCGGTAAAGTAAAAGGTCATGTCTCGCCCAGTCGACTTGAATGATATCGGGCAAATTGACAGGCGGGTCTGTCGGTTCGATGCCCCTTCCGTCGATTTTTGAATAGTCAAGTGTGCTAAACCGAATGCCGCGCTCTTCTTTAAGCCACAAAAAATCGAGCGAAGCTCTCTGGATTCGGCTGGTAATCTCAGGCCTTAATACCGGCCGCTTCTTTGGTGGCAAATTTGACTCTATTCGGTTGATTTCCGTCAAAATTCGCCAACTGTCGGGCTGAGGAATCATATCCTTTTCCTGCAGGTTTACCCTTCTGTAACTGCTGGAAATCACCATCGCCTCTGCGGAAATGCTCTCGTTCTTAATCAGAGTGGGAATGTGCTTGGCGGAAATATTATCCGCAAGATATGTGCTTATGAAATCCTGCACCACGTCACCCGAGACCAGTTGTGGCTTTTCAAAGGCGCGTATTTTCATTCTTGTTTTGAATGCATCCTCTATGCCTTTGATCGTCTCTCGGACGGTCTGGCCCTCCGAGGGTTCAACAACGCCACTTTCTCGTGACCTTTGCTGAATTTTTGCCAGATAAAAACTGGCTGGCTCCCGAACATAGAGAACCGGAATTATCTCATCGGATAATTTCACCAGCAGATTATAAAACTTTTGCTGCATTTCAAAATTTGTCGGTTTGAAAAACATTTCACTGCTGAGCAGCAAAACATCGGGCTTGGTCTTTTTAACGTGCCGCTCAATGTTGTTCCAAGCTTTGCGCGCCATTTTTTGAGCTTCTTCAAACCCGCCATAGTGAACCCCAAGAAAGGGAAGCACATTTTCAGATGGCTTGAAAAGCGTTTGCAACAGGTGGTGCGCTTCGCTTGGGTAGAAAGTGTCGGGATAGTAGATCCCGTGCTTTGCCAATGTTTTCCTTTTGGCCGCCAGCGAGTGCTGCAGGGAAGTTGAACCCGTTTTGCCGCTGCCAAAGTGCACGATTATTTTCATAGTATCTACGCACTGCCCAGCCAAAGCGCCCGCGATAGCGCGGGCGATTCAATATTAATACTAATTCTGGCCGTCAAAAGTCGGTCGATATACCTGAATATCAGGTTGGCGTGCCATTGCTGTTGCTCAACGCGAGTGCAAGAACAGCAACGATAACCAGAGGGATTATCCAAGCGCTGCCACCGCCCATCATTGCCGGCTCTTCAATCATGCTGGCTTCGGGTGCAACATATGCAATTGATCCGGCATAGGAGGCTGTTCCTGCGATAACAAAAGCAAACACGGCGCGAATTAGTCTAATCATTGTTGATTCCTCTGGTCGATTACTATTCAATATCATCATAATACAGCATTTTACCCGAGGGTCCAGCGTCGAAAATTTGACTAAAATATGTGTGGTTATTTGCACGCGATCAAGGCCCAAAATGTTGGAAAGGGCATTGCATAGCTGCTCTGAAATAGAACCGCATGCAGATTACGGCCTCGAATTTATCGTTGTCGAAAACGGATCCGGTGATTTGGCAACATCTGTTGTTCAAAAGTTTGAAAATACTCTGGAAATTAAAATAGTCTCGGAGCCGAATTTGGGTATCGTATCTGCTCGAAACGCCGGAATTGAGGCTTTTTTGGACAGCCAGGCTCATTGGATGGCCTCATTTGATGATGATGTAATTGTCTCCGCCGGCTGGCTTCAGGCTGTCGCTAGCGTGATAGGTGCTTATCCCGCATGCAACATTTTCGCAGGGCCACAACACCGCATTGCCGGAGCGAAGGCTGGAAGATGGTTGCCTCACCGCCCGTTCCCGGAAATGGCCACCGGGACTGTCACCTGGAATGTCTCGACTGCGAACGTGATTTTTCGGCGCTATGTGTTTGCGGCCGAAGGATTGGGCCTGCGATTTGATCCTGAATTCAACTTCTCAGGTGGAGAAGACACCCGTCTGTTTTACATGCTGAAAGACATGGATGAAAGCATCCGATGGGCCAAAGACGCGTTGGTCACTGAGCCGACCGCAGACGTGCGCGCAACGTTTAAAGCGCGGGCAGCGCGGTATTCGCTTCAGGCCCATAACTGGGGCCGCCTGAATATATTGCGATTTGCGGGTGGCATGGGGAGAATTCTCGTATTTTGGTTCATGTTCGCTTCGGCAATGAACTTTGTTACCTATGGGCTAATTGGCATGTTCGCGTTGGTTTATAGTGAGCAACTTGGCATCAAGATTTATAATAAAAGCTTGATAAACGGGTGCGAGGCAATTGGCTATTTCAAAGCACTATTTTTAAAACCCAGCCGCTTTTATTCGAGCACTGACGGGTGCTAGCGAAATCAACAACAAGAGTTCATGGTTGAAAAAGCGTTTTGTGTAATCGATAAGCAATTGCATGTTGCTTGGCCTAATCGCTTAGCGTTGTATAGCGCTGCCGTCACAGAAAATATCAAAGTCTTGAAACGAGAACAGTATTGCTCGCCAAAAGATGCGATTGCCGTTGAAGGAGCTTTGATGTTCCAGTTCGACATTGATGCGCCAAGCCGAGCCCAGATGCGGATATCACCCAAATAAGGCATACAACAGATGTCGTGTTTGGCAGCTATTTGAAGCCCTAATTTGGCCATAGATTGGTCAAACAGTTTAACCGCCGCGCTTACGCCAAAATTTGCGCCAAAGCCGTTTTTTGTGCGTCGGTCAACCGGGCGGGCTGGTGATTTGTGCGTGTGACCTGCACATGCACAAAAAAGCCTTTGGCCGATGCGAGATTGTCTTCATTTCGAAACAGGGCGATTTCGTATTTAACCGAGGAGCGCCCTATATGGGAAATCCGAATACCTGCGGTGATTGTGTCGGGAAAGGCCATTTCGGCAAAGTATTTGCATCCGGTTTCGACAACAAGATAGGTTGTCTCTCCTTGCGCAATATCCAGCAGCCCCGCATCGATTAGCCAGCTGTTCACAGCGGTATCAAACAGAGAATAATGCACAACGTTATTCATATGCCCATAGATATCGTTGTCTATCCAGCGTGTCTGAAGGGTTTTGAAGGCTTTAAAGCTGTCGCGGCCGGGTCTGGTCGGTTTTTCCATAATTTACCAGGCATTCTCATAGATTTTGAGCGCGTCGGCTTCTCCAACTTCGCGCGGATTGTTCACCAAAAGCCGCGTTTGGTTCATGGCATCTCGGGCAAGCATCGGCAGGGCTTCTCTTTCAATACCGACATCCCGTAATTTGGTCTGCAAGCCACAGCGCGCAGACAGGTCGGCCATCCTGTCTGCAAACATGTCGGCGGCTTTCTGTGCGGGCAAGCCTGCCATATCGGGAAAGGCGGACGGCGCAAGCTCGGCATAAGACCGTGCAGCGCTTTTTGCATTAAACCGCAGCACATGCGGCAAAACCAGCGCATTTGACAGCCCGTGAGGCACTTTATAATGCCCCCCGATCGGGTAGGCGAGCGCATGGACCGCCGCAACCGGCGAATTGGCAAAGGCTTGGCCTGCCAGCATCGACCCCAAAAGCATATCGCTTCGTGCATTCATATCGTCGCCAGTGTTCACGGCACGCTCAATTGCCGGGGCCATCAGGGCAAGCGCCTGTTTTGCGAGGTTTCGGGAGATCGGGTTATTGTTTGGGCTTTTTGAGGTATAGGCCTCGATGGCGTGCACCATCGCATCAATACCGGTTGCGGCCGTTATGTGAGGTGGCAAGCCACGGGTCAGTTCCGGATCCAGCAGCGCGATATCGGGCAGGATTACAGGCGAGACCACACCCATTTTTTC